>Ga0206905_10047_pt1 | contig 34461 bp, 43 predicted proteins | sample Alteio_BWOrgHeat_43_FD_152940 | JGI IMG/M metagenome (GOLD analysis project Ga0206905, IMG submission 152940) | Enriched cells from forest soil in Barre Woods Harvard Forest LTER site, Petersham, Massachusetts, United States -... | ecosystem: Environmental > Terrestrial > Soil > Temperate forest >...
TGGTGTGACGAACGAATGTGAGGAACCCACGGAAATTCGTATACCCACATCTGAGCCAGGAACTGGCGACAGTATTTTGCGTAAGGTGAGAATTAAGATCGGGCACGCACACGGGCACGGGCACGGGCTCGAAATCCGGAAAGAGAAGAAGGGCCAAACTATTTTCTCTTTCGAGCCCGAGCCCGTGCCCGATCTTCCCTTCTTTTTTGTTATCCGCTTTTCTTTTTGCCCATGGAATTAATGATCGTTTCTGTGTCGATCACTTCTGATAAGAAATGTTGTAAGATTTTTAGGATATAGCGGGGTGTGTTGTAGACCCCTGTTGTAGAAAACACAAGCTCAAGGTGGGGTTTTGTTTGGATCATAAGAGCCACAAAAGTCATTGTAGTGGGGTTGTCGTTAATGAGGCTGGGTACGATCCAGACGGCAAATTGATCGTTGAATAAAGTCACTTTGTCGTCAGTTTCAAGGACGTGGAAGTAATTGGAAAAGGAAGTAGTTGAGGTAATTTCGTCCAGTTGCGCATTATTTAGAAGCCCAAGGTCGTGCATCAGGTTGATATTTATAGAGATAACTCCGTCAGGAACCCATTTATGTAAATTTTGGGAGAATTCCTTATACGCATCTTCTAAGTGCACTGGATCGCTCATTTTTATCCCCTCTTAAGGTCAGTATAGGGCGTTTATAGGCCCATGTCAAGAATTTTATTCACATATCTCATCTTTCTTTGAACTTGTAAAGATCTAATTTTTTGGATAACTTAGTTCTCCTTATGCTTAAGATCATCTATTTAAGCTTGATAATATTCTCTTACTGTCTTCAGGCTAAGCCTCTTAAGACGGATGTTTCTGTCCCTATTGCCGTCCTTATAAATGCGGAAACGGGAGCTGTACTTTTTGAAAAAAATGCGCATTTAGTGATGCAACCAGCGAGTATTACCAAAATTGCCACCGCTTTATATGCCTTAGAAAGGAAAGGGAACAACTTAGATTTCCTTATTACTGCCTCACAGGATGCTGTGGGGGCAATTCCAGAAAAAACAAGGATGGCAAATCCCCTAAAGTATCCTCCTTATAGGTTAGAGGTAGGAGGCACTCATATTGGAATTAAGGTTGGAGAAGTTTTGAGTTTTCGCACTCTTTTATATGGTCTCATGCTTTGTTCAGGCAACGACGCAGCCAATGTGATTGCAGAGTATGTATCGGGCAATATTGGGAAATTTGCAGAGGAGCTTAATGCATTTCTTAAAAAAAATGGGATTACGACAACAACATTTCATAATGCTCATGGCCTTCCCTATCCTGACCACGTAACTACGGCTTATGAGATGGCAAAAATCACTGCATTAGCCATGAAAAATCCTACGTTTCGTGAGATTGTAAAGACAGTTCGCTACACAAGGCCGCAAACAAATAAACAGCCAGAGAGTTACTTGCTTCAGTCTAATAAACTGCTTAAATCAGGAACCTCCTTTTATCCTAAAGCTATCGGGGTAAAAACGGGCTATTCTTCTCTTGCAGGGTTAAATCTTGTTGCGGCAGCAGAGCATGAAGGAAGAGTTTTAATAGCCGTTCTTTTAAACGGACAAGATATCTATCAAAGATACCGGGATGCAATTGGCCTTTTTGAAACAGCCTTTTCTGAAGTGAAAACAACGCGTACCTTGTTTACTAAAGAGTATGATCATTTCTCTATCCCCATAAAAGGGGGAAAAATTCCCTTAGAAGCAGCTCTTTTAGAAGATTTGAAAATCACCTACTATCCTTCTGAAGAACCCAATTTTAAAACGGTTCTCCATTGGAATAAGTCTCAAATGCCCATTGTAAAAAATCAACTGGTAGGTGAGATCCGTGTGATTTCAGATACGAACATTCTTCTAAAAACTGCTCCTATCTACGCCTCTCGCGATGTTCCCAAAACCACTTGGTTTCGCCTAAAAGAGATTTTCTCTGATCAGATAACGCTGATTGTTCTGCTAATGCTTCTCACTACAGGACTAGGATTTTTCACCTTAAAACAAAAAGAGTCGGAATAGGTCAATCTATCGAGTAAGGAGCGAAGCAATCTTCTTTCTTTCTTCATCGCGAAGCGATTTTGGAGTGCGCAAATTTATTTGCGCTTTTCTTCACATCGATTCATCGATGTGTGTAGGAGCAAAAAACTTGTTAGATACAGCTTGTTCATCGATGAATCGATGAAGAGAAAAGCGCAAATAAATTTGCGCACTCCAAAATCGCTTCGCGATAAAGAAGGGAAGGAATAGTATAAATTCTTCAATACAATAAGCTTGTTAGCCTAATGCGATGTCGTTGCATGGCTTAGGTCACTTGCTATGGAGCGCACTCTTTGGCATAAAACTTGAATAATTCCCTTAGCCAAGTCTGTCTGCATTTCCATTAGATCATAGATAACCGTACTGCTGATTTTTAGAAGAAGAGTTTCATCAATCGCCGTTACTGAAGCAATCCGTTTTTCGGGAGATAGAGCGGCAAGTTCTCCAAAAACTTCATGATCTGCCATTTCTTTTATAGCATGATCCCCATCATGCACTCTCACCTTTCCTGCAACTACCATGTACATAATGGTTCCAAGGTCCCCTTTTTGGATGATTAATTCTCCTGGTTTTACTAACTGTTCTTCTAAAACAGAGGCTACACCTAGAAGTACTTCATCTTTGACATATTTGAAAAGAGGCATAGATTTTAAAAAAAGCATTTTTTCAAATGTGTTCATGATTCTCCTAAACAGATTTTAATTTTTTAAGGGACCAAGGGATGATTTCTGTCATCAGAGGGTTGTTTTTGTTTTCTTGTTTGTGCACAAATTCGATCAGGTTTTTTAATTCCAAGGTTCCCACCATATAAATTACAGCTGCAGAAAGCTCGGGTATAAAACAGTTCGTTCCGTAATTTATCGTTTTTAGCAGAAGTTCCTCTATTTTTGCATCACTGAGAACAGGTCCTTTTTCTTCTTTATAGGGAGAGTAGGTTAATTGTTCTATAAGTAACTTCTGATCTATTTTATTGAGAGTTTGTAGTAGCAGTTCTACGGCATTGCTATTTGCGTCTTCATCTTCTAAGATTAATCCTTGCTCTGCCTTTATGATTGATGCTTCGGAATAAATGAAGCTCAGTAATAAAAAACAGCATTCTCGAGAAAGCTCAATTTCTCGGCAAAGTAAATCACGTAATAGCTTCATTTTTTCAAAGTTAAATGAAGTTGTAAATTCTTTTAGATACAGGATGTTTTTATTTTCAGATTCTAATAATTTTTTTATTAAAGTGTGCTTGCGATCATCAGTAGCTTTGTAGGAGAGTCTTCTTAGAGATAGTAGTACTGCTCGTAATCCTTTTCTGCTAGAAATAGGCAAGAGTTTTTCTAGAAATTCTAAGGGCTTTACCTCTTTCATAAATCCTAATAAATTAATCAATCCAATCTGTATATCAGGAGAGTAGCGATCAAAATTCTGAGAGATGTATTCAAAAATAGGATTACCCAACAGCAATAAGGTGTTAAATGCTGCATCATGGACATGGGGAATTGCTAAATTTTCAACTAGTGTAGGATACAGTTTTTCATCTAACACATGAGCCGCAGCTTCAGAAGCTGAGTTCCTCACGTCATAGCTAACATCTCTTAGAAGAGGCAATAACAAGTCTGTTTTTGTAGAGATATTTATTTGCTTCAGTATATTTGCGACCATTAATCTATCTTCTTCTCTAAGAGATTTTGCCTTTTCGGACAAAGTTTCCATGATCTTATTTTGTTCAGTTTCTGTTCCGTACTTAATTAATGCAATGCTGCTGCTGCTGGCGATTTTACTATTTGAGCTGTGGAGATGATTTTTGAACCAATTAAATTGCTCCAAATCGGTGATAGATCCCAGCGCGGGAAGGGCGTAGGCTAAAATATTAGGATTTGTTTCAGTGGTGCAGATTTCTTTTAACTTAGGTGCGATAGACTTAATTCGATGCTCTTCAATTTTTCTTAAAGAAAAGGAACGTACTTCTTCCAGAGGATTGTCTAAAGCTTCTGGCAATGCTTTCACAAACTCCTCATGATCGATATTTTCTATAGTTTGAAGTACATAGATGACTTCTTCTGCATAACGGCTTCTTAGGCGGCCTTTTAACAGTTCTAAGCTTTCTTTATCTAACTTGGTAAATTGAGGATTGATAATGGATCTTTTTGACAGAGATTCTGAAAGTAGTTTTAAGTAACCTTTTTTTAATGCATAAAGTGTAAGGGCTATCCCGATAAGGCATAACCCGATTATAAAAAGAGTCATAAAGGATGCTTTAATGCCAATGTATCTATCAATTATTAATAAAATAATACCTATGACAGTCATCGCGAGAGGAACAATAAGTGCCTCATTTTTAATTTGAGCCCAAGTTCTTTGTGCAGGCCTTAAAGGTTGAAAGAGCAATAAAATTGATTCAAAAGTGATACATTCAACCAGAACAACCTCAAAGATCGCTGTACCCACAAGGATTGCAAAAAAGGCTCCCGCAAAAAGGGGCATTAGATTTGCTAAAAATGCCATACCAAGAAATATAACAAGACCTCCAGGCCAAACAAGCAAAGAAGCTATCAATCCAAACCTTGATAATACCCATGGGGAGAGGAAAAAAGCTGTAAACAAGTTTGCTATGTCATAAGTCGCATAGAGTAGGCCGTAAAAAGCTGCCATTTCTACTTCAGTGGGAAACTGTTTTTGTACAGACGTATTAAATAACAAATCAAAACTAAGAAAAATGAAATAAATTAAAGCTGTTAATAAAAATGTACATAAGATGTAGTTTTTGGACTTAAAAGACTTCAATGATACTCTAGGCCCTGTAGCTTCTTCTGACTTCTCACCATGAAGTAATCGAGTGCCTGAATGTTTTCGAATCAAAAATTGTGTTATCAACCCAAATAATAAAATCAGAGAGGCTAATAAAATTACATTATTTGGTCCTATAGAGTTTACCAGAAAATCCATCCCAAACCCTATAATTATCCCTCCTAAGGCCACACCACACCATATTAATCCAAATAATCGCTTGCTTTGTTGCATCGTGAATATTTGATTGCTAATCAGCATTAAAATCGAAATTATAAGGAAAACAATTAACATAGACCATATTAATAAAACCATGAAAATCCAGGGGTTGTCCCATACAAAAAGAGAACCCCAAAATAGGAATAAGGAACCTGCAAATGTGGCGATAGGAATAGAAAAGACATGAAAAATAGAGACAGTCCTTTCTAGATAAGAAAAACCAATACCTGCAAAAAACAAGGCTATACCGCTGCCTACATAAATATAAGGAAGCAAAGAACTATTATAATGAGCTAAAAACATCGCTAGGGGGACGCTGCTCAAAATATTTTGTGCTATCCCAATAAAAAAAGCGAAAAGAAAGATAAAAAAGACAATTTTTGTCTCTTCCGGCTTTATACGAAGCAGCCGTAGCAATCCATTTTTATTAAGCATTTGTTCTCGTTTCATTGATAAAGCCGGTAGATATAAGAACGTTCGGTTCTATTCTCTGTTTTTAGGTATCTATCAAAAAAAATCAAATGGTTTTTTTGGAAAGAGTGTTAGTAATTCCTGCTAGATAAGTCTTAAGTTTTTAATTTTTAATTCGTTAGCTGGATAAAAAATTTTTTTAAATTATTAGGCTAGACAAAAAAATAATAGATTTATATTAAGAGTTTAATTCTCGAGTGTTATGGAAAATATATTGCTATCTACAAAAAACTTACGGACTCCAGCTTTTATTGTCGACGAAGATGCTATTGAAGACGTATTGGATAAAATCGATGTAATTCGAGAGAAAAGTGGATGTAAGTTTTTATTCACGCTTAAGTCTTTCACATTAGAAACTCTTATGACTAAAATGGCTGGACGGTTAAACGGTTTTTCAGCAAGTTCTCTATTCGAAGCTAACTTAGCCTCTAGTACTTTGAACAAAAGAGGAACTGTTCATTATACTTCTCCAGGTTTAAGATCAGATGAATTTGAAGAATTAAATAAATTTTGCGATTATATTGTATTCAACTCCCTTTCTCAACTTGCTCATTACGATATAACACAGACAAAAGGAACAAAGTTTGGGCTAAGAATAAATCCAGAGCTTTCTTTTGTTAAAGAACAACGTTATAATCCTTGCTGTAAAAATTCGCGGCTTGGTGTGCCTCTTCATATTATTAAAAAATTGGTAGAGGAAAATTCCTCTCTTTTAACCAAGATTAGTGGAATCCATTTTCATTCTAATTCTGAATCTGCACAGTTTGAACCGCTTTTGGAAACAATTTTTTGGTTGGAAAAAAATATTGGAAAATTATTTGAAAAATTAAAATGGATTAATATAGGAGGGGGATATCTATTTAATGAAACAAGTAATTATGATCCCTTTTATAAAGCAATTTCTTTTTTAAAAGATACGTTTGGAATGGAAGTTTTTACTGAGCCAGGCATGGGAATTATACGTAAAAGTGTTGCACTTGTTGCGAGTGTCACTGATCTTTTTCAGATAAATGGAAAGGAATTTGCTATTCTAGATACCACAGTAAATCACATGCCTGAGGTTTATGAATATCAATTAAAACCCTGTGTTTTAGAAGAAATTTCTCAAGGGAAGTTCACTTACTATTTAGGGGGTGCTTCATGTCTTGCTGGAGATGTTTTTGGAGAGCACCACTTTGATCATCCCTTAAAAATTGGGTCTCGTATTATTTTCCCAGATATGGGGGCTTATACGTTGGTTAAAGCGCATATGTTCAATGGAATTAATCTTCCCTCAATTTATTTTCTAGATAAAACAAAAAATCTAAAAGAAATTAAGCACTACGAATACAGAGATTTTTTATCAAGAGTAGGAGTTTAAGATGAGTTTACATTCAGCACCTGTTTCTTCATACAATGAGTGGGATCCTTTGGAAGAAGTTATAGTCGGCGTTATTGACCATGCCTGTATCCCTCAGTGGCATATTTCTCTAGAAGCAACAATGCCAGAGAAGTCAGAAGCGGTTTTCCAAAAGGGTGCAGGACATAGTTTTCCTCAACAATTAATTAATTTGGCAAAAAATGAACTTGATCAATTTGTTAAGATGCTTGTTGATAGAGGCATTAAAGTTGTTCGACCAGATCCGATAGATCATTGTCGTAGCTTTCATACACCAAATTGGAAGTCACCAGGGGGATTGTATGGTGCAATGCCAAGGGATATATTAATGGTCATAGGTGATACTATTATTGAGGCTCCGATGTCTTGGAGGTCTCGCTATTTTGAGTTTGAAGCATATCGGCCTATTCTAAAAGATTATTTTAGGCGAGGGGCTCGGTGGCTATGTGGTCCAAAACCTCAATTATTAGATGTCTCTTACAATCAAAATTATGATGAAACGGATCCTTCAACTTCGGGAAAATATGTTGCATCTGAATTTGAACCTGTATTTGATGCAGCGGATTTTATTCGTTGTGGCAAGGATATCTTTGTTCAAAAAAGTCATGTTACTAATGAAATGGGTATTGAATGGGTTCGTAGACATATTGGAAAAGATTATAAGGTACATATCATTGAAGTAAGTGATTCTGCTCCGATGCATATTGACGCATCTTTTATGCCGCTTGCACCCGGAAAATTGCTTCTTAATTCTGAAAGGGTCAAAAAAATTCCTGAAATGTTTAAGAACTGGGAAATTCGATATGCTCCTGAATCAACTATTCCTTTAAATCACCCTATGTATATGTCTAGTTCCTGGGTCAGCATGAATATTATTATGCTTGATGAAAAGACAATTGTGGTGGAAAGCCAAGAGACTCCTACGATTCAACTTTTTGAAGATTGGGGTTTTGATGTGATTCCACTTCCTTTTCGGCATGTAATGAGTTTTGGAGGAGCTTTCCATTGTGTAACATGCGATATTCGTAGAAAGGGAACTCTCCAATCTTATTTTTAGAAAAGGGTTTTTTATGAAACAGTTTTATGGTCGGATTCTGATTTTGGGTTATGGAAAGGTTGGCGAAGGTCTTATTTCTCTTATTTTTAAACACATCGATATTGATGCTAAGCAAATCATTATTGTAGATTCGATTGATAAAAAACTGGCGCTGAGGCAATGGATTTCACAAGGCATTCAATTCTGTCAGAAACAAATCTTACTCCATAACTATCAAAATGAGCTTAGTCAGTATTTAAAAGAGGGAGATGTTTTAATTGATCTTTCGAGTCGTACGGGTACCTTAGATATTGCTAAATGGTGTCATTCAAAAGATGTTATGTATCTAAATTCTAGCCTTGAAAGATGGAGTGAAATCGAATCTCTTTATTTTTATCCTGATCAGGTTAGTCTTAAAAAAATCATAAAAGAAATTGATTATAAAGGAGCTACTGCTGTTTTTCAGCATGGAGCAAATCCTGGCATTGTTTCGCATCTTACGAAATTGGGGCTATTAGACATGGCCAATTATAGCTTAAAAACATTAAAAAAAGAAGATTTGCGTAAAAAGATTGAAACCCATCTGCAAGATAATAATTTTCCTTTTTTGGCAAGGGATTTAGGTGTTAAAGTTGTTCATATTACAGATCTTGATACGCAATGTCTTAATCGAGTTAAACAACCTAATGAATTCATTAATACCTGGTCAATACCTTCTTTTACTGAGGAAGCTATTTCTTACTCTGAGTTTAGTTGGGGCACTCATGAAAAAAATGTGCCATCGCATTTAAAATATTTTTCTAATGAAAAATGGAGTCAGGTTTATTCAATGTTACGGGCAATTGATTGCTGGTCTCATTCATGGACTGCAAAAGGACCTATGAAAGGAATGCTTGTGCCTCATCCAGAAACATTTACAATTGCTGAAGAATTAGCTGTTTACAAGGAAAATACCTTGCAATATCGTCCTACTGTTTGTTTTGTTTATAGGCCTTGTCTTTTAGCTATAGAATCTTTAGATGAGTTGATCACACGTAACAATCAACTTCAAGAAATACAATATGTGATTTCATCTGAACAGGCCTCAGGAGGAGAAGAAGTAGGAGTTTTTCTTTTTGGCGATCAAATAAACTGGTGGACGGGAAGTATATTATCAAACGATGAAGTTAGACGCATTATCCCGTCAAGCAATTCTTCTACGTTGCCTGTAGCAGGATCTTTGGTAGCTGCTTTAGAATGGATGATTGAGAATCCGAGGTGTGGTTTTAATATTCCTGAAAATCTTCCTTTTCGTGAAACAATCGAAACTGCAAAGCCTTATCTTGGTTCTCTACTCTCTCTCCCTGTTAATTGGAGCCCAAACGCTCAGGCGTCTCTTAATGATCGTTGCCAGTTTTCATCGTTTCATACTCAGCGAAATTGCAGTCTATAATTCTAAATTTTTGGCCCAAATTAGCTTTTAATTGTTGCATAAAGGTTAAGGAAGTCTTGGAGGGAGAGCTGTTCGGGGCGGGCGGTTTCGAAGGGGCCGAGGTTGAGGTGGGGGTAGTCTTTTTTTAGGGAGGCGCGGAGCATTTTGCGCCGTTGTTGGAAGGCGGTGCGGACGAATTGGAAGAATTTTTCTGGATGAGGGATGTTAGGGGGCTTTTTTAGGGTGAGTTTGACGAGTGCGGAGCTGATTTTGGGTTTTGGATAGAAGCAGTTGGGAGAGATCGTAAAGCAGTATTCAGCGTCTGCAAAGAATTGGAGAAAGATGGTAAAGCTGCTGTAATCTTTTGTGTCTTTTTTTGCGATGAAGCGGAGGGCCACTTCTTTTTGTACCATAACGGTGATGGTGGTGATTTTGTCGTAGAGGGGGAGAAGGCGGGCTAGTATGGGGGTTGTGATTTTGTAAGGGAGGTTGGCGACAACTTTTGCTTTTTCGGAGAGGCTTTCCCAGTTGAATTTTAGGCAATCAGCTTCAATGACTGTGAGATTTTCTTGGCCACGATTGAGGGTTTTTGCAAGGGTTCGATCCATTTCGATGGCAATTACTCTTGCTTTGGCTTCTAGGAGTTTTTCAGTAAGGGCTCCAGGTCCGGGTCCTATTTCATAGACAAGATCGTTTTCTTTGATGTCGGCAGCTGTGACAATTTTGTTTAAAATGTTTCCGTCGATGAGGAAATTCTGTGATAGGGACTTTTTTGCATGTACTCCATGAGAGGCTAAAAACTCATGGAGCTCTTTTGGTTTAAAGATGGCCATTAATTCAGGCTAAATGGCTGGAAGTTGGGCGGGATATGATCGTTCCAGAATTGTTGATCATAGCCGTAGCGTAAGCGTAGTTTTTTCATGTAACGGGAAGATTCTTTATTGACCTCTACTTGGAGAAGTTCATCTTTAATCGTATTAGCAACTCTTTGAAAGAGGGGGGCAGTTGCTGCATTATGATTTTTTCTATGGAAAATTCTCACTACGTTTGTGTTATCTGCGCGACTTTGTTGAAGGACGGGAAAACTAAAGTTTCCATTTTGTATAGATGTGAGTATGGATTGGTGGGAAGAGGAAAGATCTTTATTCTCGGTGATATAATCTTGAGATATGGAAATGGAAATGGCTGGATCGAGGTTTTCAGTGGCTTTAAAGTTTGCAGCAATTTCTGAGAGTTCTCTTTTTTCAGAAAGGAGGCAATCGTAGAATTTTTTTCCGATCTCTTCTGCGTCAAAATTTTGTGGTGCGCGTATGGAGATTACTTGATAGGTCCAAGTTTCTTTGGGAGGGTTGTGTGAGCAAAATTCGGTGTAAGCTTTTTTCACGTCTTTGGAATTGACGTTTGCAAGTGCTTTGGAATGGATTTTGAACCAGGTCATTTTCTGTACGATGAGTTCATCGTGAATCATGCTGCGTGCTTCTTCGTAGGTGATTCCAATTTTATCGAGGGTTCCCATGACGTTAGGGCCGAAGCGTGTTTGGATCTCTTCTCTTACATCGCCGTCGGTTGTTTTGATCTCTTTTTCTGCTGCATCGGCTAGGATGAGCTCGTTATCGATCAATTGCTCGAGTGTGGAGCGCCACTGTGTATTGTAAAACTGGATTTTAGCTTCTTTGGATGCTGCGTATTGTGGGTAGTACCGATCTAAATAGAGATCCATTTTTTTCATGACGTCGAGAACAGAGATGGTTTTTCCCATCACTTTTGAAAGGATCCGGTTGTGTACGACAACTTCTCCCTCCTGATCGGCATGTAGAATACTAGTGGCAATAAGAACAAAGCAGAGTAAAAATTTCATCATGGTTGCATCCTATCAAATCGGTTTTCTTTTGTAAACAGCTCCATAAAACCCGTCCATGCCCCCTTCTTGAGGCAAAATTTTCAATTCCTTAACGAGTTCTAGCTCAAACGTCTTCATAAAGTATGCTGTTTGCTCCTCGTTCTCTTTTGGGAGCATGCTGCATGTTGCGTAAACAATCTGTCCTTTTGGATGTAAAAACTCCAGTGCTTTTTTAAAAATCTCTTTTTGCTCTATGCAAAGTCGTTCAATTGTTTCGGGATTGATCTTCCATTTCATGTCTGGATTGCGCCGAATTGTGCCAAGACCACTACAAGGGGCGTCCACAAGAACCCATTCCATTTTGTGTTTTAAGCGGTTTTTTTTGGGATCATCATAATACATGAGCTGAGCATTTTGTATTCCGGCGCGCCGAAGTCTTTTTTTTGCTTCTTCTAGGGCAAAATCACGGATGTCATGGAGATAAATGACTCCTTTGTTTTCCATTGAAGGGGCAAATGCAAGGGTTTTTCCTCCAGAGCCTGCGCAATAGTCAAATACATGCTCTTTGGGCAGGGGTTGTACAAGTTTTGCAAGGAGCTGACTTCCCTCATCTTGGATTTCAAAGAGCCCTTCTTTAAATTCGGGTAGCCCAAAAAAATTGATCCTTTTATGGAAGGTGATCCCTTCTGTAGACTCTAGAGTGGGGGAGACATCGTAGATCTCTTTCCATTTTTCTAAAAGAGCTTGTCTAGTAGTTTTCAAAGTATTCGTTCGAATGGTAGTAGGTGCTTTGGTATTGCTTAGGAGGCAAAGTTGGATGGCCTTTTCTTCTCCAAAGGCCTCTTCGATGCACTGAAAGAGGTCTTTTGGAAAGCTCACTCGAATATGGGCGGGTATGTTTATCTCATGAATGTAATCAAGGGGATTGATCGAGCTATAGATTTCATAGCGAGATTCCCAGCTTATAGAGCCTTTGCAAAGATAGTCCAATAATCCACGCCATCTAATCATTCCGTAAATAGGTTCGCAGATTGCAGAGCGTTCTTTCGAGCCAATGTTTTTATGTTTGCGCAAATAATGGCTTAGAAATACATCCAATGGTTTTGTTTGTATTGAATTGAGAATACTAAAGATGTGATGTTCGATAAATTTTCTATTCATAGAAATTACGGTGGAGTATAACATTAATATTTTATGAGAGGAAGATAAATGAATCCTTTACAACTATTAGTTCTTTTTTTGGGGAGAGTGTGTCTTAGTGTAATTTTTATTTTGTCAGCTTTAAATAAGATTTGGGACTGGCAAGGATACCAGATGTTGGTAACAAATGCTTTTTCTGACATGCATCAGATCCCTCAAATGAATTTTGCTTTAGATTTTGCTTCCGCCCACTTAACGCTTGTGTTGCTTATAGGGATAATTACGGAGCTTGTAGGTGGAGTTTTTGTGTTTTTAGGAATAAAGGCGAGGTTAGGGGCTCTTTTACTTATTTTATTTTTGATTCCAACAACGGTAATATTTCATCATTTTTGGCTTCTTGATGGTTCAGAAAAAGATCTTCAGACGATTATGTTTTTAAAAAATGTGAGTATTATAGGAGGGTTGTTGATTCTTTTGGCTTTTGGCAGCGGCAAGAGTGTTAAATCTAAGCCTGTCCCCAAAGAATGAATACGAACAAGAAGAAGAAGATCGGGCACGCACGCGGGCACGGGCACGGGCTCGAAATCCGGAAAGAGAAGAAAGGTCTGCGCTTCTTTCTTTCGTGCCCGAGCCCGTGCCCGCGTGCGTGCCCGATCTTTTCTTTTTCTTCAACAGGTCTCCAAAATGATTGTTATTAGCTTTCTGATAGCAGCATTGGGTCACTTTGAAAAGTTTTCTTTCTTTGGAGTTGTGACTTCTTTTTTTGGGTATGCTCTTTTTTGGAAGAGTTTGGAGAAAGTGAAGCGTCCGTTTGTTGTAGCAACCGTTTGGTTTGCTCTTTTGCAAGGGTGTTTTTTGTTTTGGATGACTTCCATTGAGTATCAGGGGATCTACATTTTATTTGTGTATCTGGGTTTGCTGGTATTTCTAGGTGTCCAGTGGGGTGTGATTAGTCGGTTGGTTATAGCGCGGCATAGTGTTTTAGTGATTGCTGCGCTTTGGACCCTTTTTGAATGGGGGCGCCAGTTTATTTTATGCGGCTTTTCTTTGAATCCTGTGGGGCTTGGTCTTGCTTCTACAGATGTTTCTTTGCAATGGGCTTCGGTTTGGGGAGTTTTAGGGCTTTCTTTTTGGGTGATGTGGGTCAATCTTGCCGCGTACCGAAAACAGCATTGTACTGCTGTTTGTTTATTTTTGATCCCTTATTTGTTTGGGGTTGCGCATATTACCTATCACGATAGGGGATCAAATCTTGACCCTATAAGTATTGCTCTTGTGCAGACAGATCTACTTCCTTCGCAAAAGGTGCGTATGCGCAATCGGATACATGATTTTGTCTCTCTTTCAACGCAATGGGAAACTATTTTAAGGTATTTAAGTTCTGTCCCAAAGATGGACTACATTATATTGCCTGAAGCGGCTCTTCCGTTTGGTTTTTTAAAGAATGGGGATACTTGTCAGGCGCTTGCGGATCATTTTGGAGCGGAAGTGATTGTAGGGTTAGATGATAAAAATTTTAATTCCGCGTTTCATTTTACTCCTGATTCGAAAAAATGGGAGAGGACTGAAAAGCAAGTTTTGCTCCCTTTGGCTGAATATCTCCCTTTTGAATGGGCGAGATCTCTTTCAAAGTATTATGGGATCACAGAGTTTTTTACTCCGGGTGATGAAATTAAAGTATTTAATGGTAAAATCCCCATAGCTATCTCTATTTGCTATGAAGAAACTTTTTCTTCTTTTGTGCGTCAAGGGAGGCAAAAAGGGGGAAAGCTTTTGGTTAATTTGTCTAATGATGCTTGGTATCCCCGCTCTATTTTAGGCGAGGAGCATTTTCAGCATGGCAAAATGCGTGCTATTGAGAATGGGGCTTATCTTGTGAGGGCCTGTAATATGGGGGTAAGTGCTGTAGTAGATAGTTTAGGCAGGACCGTTTCAAAAAAAGATGTGCCAGGTGTTTTGTTCGCTTCATTTGTTCCTTATAATTATAAAACTCTCTATACGTTCTGGGGTGATAGAGCAATCATTCTTTTATGTTTTCTTATTTTAGTTTTTAAACTTGCTCAAAATATTATACTGGGGTACCCTTTTACGGAACAAGTATAGTAGGTGCATCTAAAATGAAGCAAAGGACGATACAAAATACAATCTCCTCATCAGGAGTTGGGCTATTTACAGGAAAAAAGGTACACGTCACTTTAAGCCCTACTGATGTGGATCACGGGATTGTTTTTCAACGTGCAGATCTTCCTGGAACTCCAAAAATTCCTGCAAGCGTAAATTTTGTAAAGGAAACTCCTAGATGTACCATTCTTGGCAATGAACAAGGTTCTATTCAAACAGTGGAGCATATCACTGCTGCCTTAAGCGCTTATGGTATTGACAATTTGCTTGTATCGCTCGATGGTCCTGAAGTTCCTATTTTTGATGGAAGCTCTGCAAGTTTTGTAGAGATGATTGAAAAAGGCGGGGTTTGCGAGCAGTCGAAAGAAAAAGCAAGACGGAAGATCCAGTCGCCTGTGTTTTGGGCTCAAGGAGATGTACAGATTATTGCTCTTCCTTCTGATGAATATAGAATCAGTTACACGCTGCATTATCCCCATTCTAGCGTTATAGGCTCTCAGTTTTATTCTGTTCTTGTGAATGAAAACAAATTTAAAGCTGAAATTGCTCCAAGCCGTACTTTTTCTCTTTACGAAGAGATTGCTCCCTTGATTGAAAGGGGATTGATAAAAGGAGGAGGATTGGAAAATGCTGTTGTGATAAAGGATAATAGTATTGTAAATCCCGAAGGTGTTCGTTATCCTAATGAGATGGTTCGCCATAAGATTTTGGATATGATTGGAGATTTATCTCTGGTGGGACAGCCTTTTTTAGCACATATTATAGCAATCCGCTCAGGACATGCTTCAAATACTGCTTTTGCTAGGGAGATAGTAAACTACTTTAATAAGCTGGGAGTGTCATAATGGAACAATCTGTAGACGCGCAAAATGGGATCTTAATGAATATAAAAGATATCTTAAAAATATTACCGCACCGTTACCCATTTTTGTTGGTAGACAAAATTATTCATCTGAATCTTGAAGAGAATGTGATTATTGGACAAAAAAATGTGACGTTCAATGAACAGTTTTTTCAAGGACACTTTCCGGGAGCTCCTATTATGCCAGGCGTGCTTATTTTGGAAGCTCTTGCGCAAACAGGAGGGATCCTTGTCCATCAAAAAGGAAACCAAGAAAAGACAGCCGTACTCTTGAACATCAATAACGCAAAATTTCGAAGACCTGTAGTTCCTGGCGATGTACTTTATTTGCATGCTTTTGCCATTCACTTAAGCCATAAAGGTGGCAAGGTTCAAGCAAAGGCGCTTGTAAATGATAAGCTTGCAGTTGAGGCTGAAATCGGCTTTGCACTCATAGATAAAGACCAATTATAAAAAGGAATAGGGCTTACATGACGGATATTCACCCTTCTGCGATCATTGAAAAAGGGGCAAAGATTGGAAATAATGTTACTATTGAAGCTTATGCCACTGTAAAAGGCAATGTTGTATTGGAAGACAACGTTGTGATTAAGTCTCATGCCTACATTGATGGGAATACCACAATTGGTGAAGGGACAATCATTTGGCCTTTTGCGAGTATCGGAACGAAAACGCAAGACTTAAAATATCGGGGAGAAACAACTTACGTAATTATTGGGAAAAAATGTGAAATTCGTGAGTTTGTAACGATCAATTCCTCCTGCGGAGAAAATACCGCTGTTCGTATCGGAGATAACTGTTTGATTATGGCCTATTGCCATGTCGCTCATAATTGTGAAATTGGAAATCGTGTGATTATGGCTAACAGTGTAAATCTTGCAGGCCACGTCATTGTAGAAGACAATGTTGTGATTGGCGGAATGGCTGCAGTGCACCAGTTTTCTAGGATTGGACAGTATTCGATGGTAGGGGGGTTTAGTAGACTAACGCATGATATGCCTCCCTATACAATTGGTGGAGGGGCTCCTTATAAATTAGGAGGGCTTAACCTGATTGGACTAAAAAGAAACGGGTTTAGCCTAGCGTTGAGAAAATCTCTTGTTAAGGCGTTTAAATTGACCTATCGCTCAAATTTGAAAATCGCTGCAGCTATCGAGGCTATTGAAAACGAGATTGAGATGAACCCTCATGTAAAACATTGGCTTGATTTCTGCAAAAGCTCTAAAAGAGGGCTTATAGGACTTCAGGGGTCACTTTCTGAAGAAGATGTTGAGCAAGAAGAGCTCGAAGAAGAACTCGTCAAATAATGAAAATAGTCTTTTTTGGGACATCTGCTTTTGCTGCAGAAGTTTTAAAGCATTTACAACAGCAAAAAGACATTGAAATTATTGCTGTTGTTACTCGTCCAGATCGGCCCAGGGGAAGATCTCTTTCCTTATCTCCACCTCCTGTAAAAGAAGTGAGTACAGTTCCTGTATATCAGCCTGAAAAAGCTTCGACAGAAGAGTTTGCAAATATTTTAAAAGAATTTCATGCAGATCTTTTTGTGGTGGTTGCCTATGGGGAGATCATTAAAACAAATATTTTGCAAATTCCCCGACTAGGATGTGTGAATATCCATGCGAGTTTGCTGCCTAAGTATAGGGGGGCTGCTCCCATACACCGAGCGATCATTAACGGGGAAAAAGAGACAGGAATCACGATTATCGAGATGGTTTTACAGATGGATGCAGGAGATATGATCGAGGTTATAAAAACTCCTATGCCGGAAGATATGACGTTTGGTGAGCTAGAAAAAAAACTTTGCGAACTGGCCTGTATAGCTATTACGAATACCATTCATCATTTTCAAAAAGGAACTATCATTAAAACTCCTCAAGACGGGCATCTTGTCACTTTTGCGGCAAAATTAACGCCTGAAGAGGAGATCATCGACTGGAATAAGCCGGCAAGAGCAATTCATAATTTGATTCGCGCTTTTTCCCCACGCCCAGGCGCTTGGTGTAAAGTAAAAATTGGTGAGGAAGAGAAGCGATTAAAAATTAAACGTTCTCTTGTCATTCAAGAAAAAAGTGGCGCGCCAAAAACGTTTATCTCCTATGGAAAAGAGGGGTGGGTTGTCGCCTGTGGAGAGGGAGCTCTCCAGCTTCTAGAGGTTCAACTTGAAGGAAAAAATACGATGTCTGCTCAAGATTTTATTAAAGGTATTCACCAAAAAATTTCCTTCATTTAAAATAACTCTTCTCATTTACATAAATATAATCCATCGGTTATGCTATCCACATAAAATATTTACAATGTCTTTAAATTGAAAAAGGAGAATTAACTATGTCAGCAACAGGATCAATCGTTACAGGCGCAACCGCACAAATGAATCTTTATGAAACAGCTGCTTTGGCTGCCGCTGCAACAGTTACAGCTGCAGATTCAGTTCGAGACAAGGTGAAAAGCGTTGCAGAAGAGGCTATTACAGTGGCTGCTAATGAAACGTTCGCAAAGGCGACTGAAACTCAGACAGCGGTTAAAGCGTTAGTTGCTGAAAAAGCTAAAGCTGACGAGAAAAAGGTGAAACCTCTTGGAGAGCAAGGTAAAGCAGAGATAAAAGAAGTTCGTACAGAGCAATTAACGAATCTTCTTAAGACGTTTGAATATTCTTTGGCATGGGCAAATCTAGCTGCCGAAAATCTTGCATTATCTCAGGGTAGCACAGTTTTAAAAACAGGAAGACATCTTGTTGGTATTCTTGGATTGCCTGAGGCTGTTTTAGAAGTGTACAATACCATAGCTAAATGGATTGCAAATGGTGCGCAAAATGGTGTGCTTGCGCTAACTGAAGTTTTAAATAGTTTGTCTGCATTAGGTAATAAAATTTGTGATAGTGTTACGGTTCTTGCTTCTAAGACAACAGGTCTTTTCCGTCTTACTGCAGAACAAACGGCTATTTTTGCAAAAACTAACACGATCTTTTTAGCATTTTCATCGGTTGCTGGCATTGGCCTTAGAAGTAACGAAATCGATAAATGTCGCAGAGCTTTGGGTGATACAAACATAACTCCTGAATACAAAACAGAGCTTACAAAGCGGATTGTACACTGCGCATTGGTAATCATCCAGTGGCTCTCTTATGCAGCTCTTGCTGCGATTGTTTTATACGCTATTTATTCTGGAGCACAGTTGCCAGATTATGCGCCGCTTATTTGCTCTACTTCTGCTTTAGTCTTTACTTTGTCTGCTTACTTCTATGAGAAATATAGTGGCTTAAAAGGGATGAAGGATCCGAAAAAAACTGGATTCAATGATGGTATCTTCCATAAAGAATCAAGAGCTGCAAGAGCAGAAGCTCTCGCGTTAGAAGATGCTGCCAAAACTGTAGCAGGCATGGCTGGATAATATGACAACCGCTGCAGTCCAATCTACATCTAAATATGGAGATCCAAAACCATGGGTAGAGTGGGCTGCTGGGGATGCAGACAAGGCCTGGCTTATTGCAGACTATGCTGATTTAGCGTCTAAAGTAGCCAGGTATTTTGCTGTATATCGTAACGATCTAGTTGCAGCAAAGGTAGCAGACGGATTTGGTACTTTCAGTTCAGGGTGCTATATCCTTGTAGCGCCAGTTGAAGGTAATAAGATTGTCAATGGGGTTAAACTGCTCTGGGATGATCATTTTGGCAAAGCTAAAATAAGCAATGAAGTGGCCGCAGCAGCTAAAAAAGAGATCGTTCTTGGCTTTTTCAATTTTAACTATGCTTGGACAGAAAGCGTTCAATTCTTTAACTCTATCGGTCTTGCTGTTGGTCGAGCTCTGTCTCCCATTTCCATTGTCGGCAGTGCCTCCTCTATCATTGTAGATACAATTAAAGCTGTGGATGATTGTGTGACTCTAAAAGATAGGGTTCAAGAGTATAGAACTGCCTCCGGTTCAACAAAGGAACTTCGCAGGGATCAGATCATTTATCGAGCAATTGATCTTACAATGCGCGTTATCGCGGTCTCTCTTTGGGTGATGGCAATCATCAGCGCTAGCTGTCTTATTGCAAATGTGGCATGTCCTATTCCTTTCAATGCGATTCTTATTATTTCTACGGTCTATGTTTTCTTGAAAGGGGTTACCTATTTTTTTGAAAAATCTCTTGAAGAAGACGCAAGGCGTCTTAATTTCTCTAAAGAATCTTGCTCTCCCTAAAGTCTATGTCTAAAATTTTAGTATCTAAGATTAACGCAAAGGCGCAAAAACGCGAAGACGCAAAAAGAATTAAAATATTATAGATAAATCTTTTTGCGTCTTTGCGTTTTTGCGCCTTTGCGTTAAACAGCATATCCAACTTTCAATTAATCCATGAGTCTAGAAAAAGTTATGGGTAATGGGATGCGGGCACGGGCACGAAAAGAGAGAACGGGAAACCTTTAGCGCTTTTCTCTTTCCGGATTTCGAGCCCGAGCCCGTGCCCGCGTGCGTGCCCGATCTTCATCTCTTCATCTTCATCCCTCTTCCTCTTGTTTCTTCTCCCAAAAACAAAAAAAACACCCTCCCCAACAATTATTCTTGTGGTAAATTCCCGATATTTGTTAGCCTGTCTGCTTAAAGCTTCATATGAAGCAATTTAGAACAAGAGCCCGTGGTCTCCAGTCTTGTCGACCACAATGGGGCTTAACTGTCGATTGCTTCATACCCAAGTAAGTTCAAAAGGCGGAATTTTGGCAAAGCTGGCGCCCTGAGTTTGAATCAGGCGAAGCCGGCGCCGAAGCAGGACATGTGTGAACACATGGCCGATGCAGGCGGATTCAAAGGCAGGGATGCCAGCGAAGTCAAAAACCGATTTTTGAATTTATTTGGGTAGAGTTGCCTCGTGTAAAGACATATTAAGGAACGTTATGACATTGAAGTTCATGGGAAAAAAAAGAGGGATGACCCGCATTTTCGACAACGAAGGAAATGTTGTCGTATGTACAGTCATTTCTGCTGAGCCAAATATTGTGTCTCAGATCAAAGACAAAGAGAGCGACGGATATAATGCTATTCAGTTAGCTGCAGAAAAAGTAAAATCCCCTAAGCTTAGAAATGTAAGTAAGCCCTTACAGGGACATTTCAAAAAAGCAGGGATCGAACCTCGCCGTTACTTAGCGCAGTCTCCAGTAGACCAAACGGATGCATATCAAGTGGGTCAAGAGATAGATTTGGGTCTGTTCGCAGATTGCAAATTTGTCGATGTAACAGGAGTCTCGAAAGGTAAAGGGCATCAAGGGGTAATTAAGCGTCATAATTTCTCGGGCGGTCCTGCAGCGCACGGATCTGGGTTTCACCGTCATGGTGGATCTTGTGGTATGCGTACATCTCCAGGGCGTTGTTTGCCAGGCCAAAAGAAATCTGGTCATATGGGGAATGAGAGAGTGACAGTTCAAAATCTTCAAGTTGTGAAGATTGACCTGGAAAATCAGGTGATTCTCGTTAAGGGTGCTGTTCCTGGTGCCAGAGAAGGACTTGTTTATATTAGCAAAGCAACGAAAAAAGCGGTTTAGGAGTATACTGTGGCACTTATTAAAACATACAACCTGGATGCTAAAGAAGTCGGCGAAGTATCTATTGACGATGAACTGATCAAAACAGATGCAAATCTGCAGATGATCAAAGATTATATAGTTGCGATTCGCGCAAATGCCAGACAATGGTCTGCAAATACGAAAACACGCGCTGAAGTTTGCCATTCCGGACAAAAGCCCCACCCTCAAAAAGGGACAGGAAGAGCACGTCAAGGATATTTGGGAGCTCCTCAGTACAAAGGTGGTGGACGCGTTCACTCGCCAAGACCAAAATTTGACCAGCATGTTCGGATCAATAAAAAAGAAAGACGCGCTGCAATTAGACATCTGCTCGCGGAAAAAGTTGGAAGTAACAATGTTTATGTTCTTCGATACAATCCGTTAAAAGAACCTAAAACTAAAATCGTACAAGCTTTCATTGAAGGGCTTAACCTTGTCAACAAAAGAGTTACCTTTTTGTCAGAGGTTGATCAAACAAATGGTGCATTGGCTGAAAAGTACGATGTGTTCGTTAAGAGCATGAGAAATATTCCGAAGCTCGAATTTATGCCTCTTTTGCAGCTTAGCGGTTATGATATCGCAAAAGCGGGAAATTTGGTCATATTTGAGCCTGCTGTAAATGATTTTATTACTCTCTTGGGAGGACAATCCTAATGAAAAATCCTTACGATATCATCAAATCACGTTACGTGACTGAGAAAGCGAAAGTTTTAGAACAGCTTCAGTTTAGCGAGAGCAATCGCTGCGTGAGAAAATGTACTTCTCCCAAATATGTATTTATCGTTGATAGCAATGCTAACAAGCAAGAAATTGGCAGAGCGGTAGAACAAATTTACGAGAAACAAAAAGTTAAAGTGGTTGCAGTAAATACTGTAACTTCAAAACCGAAAAGACGAAGAGTCCGAGGCAGAGAGGGATTTAAACCCGGCTTTAAAAAAGCTATCGTGACTTTAAAGTCCGGCGACAAAATAGAAGGTTAATGATATGACAAAGAAATTTCGTCCTACAACTCCCGGACAGAGGGAGCTGATCTTAACAAGCAATGCAGAGCTTACACGTTTTGGTGAAAATAACCGTGCAACAGCAAAGCCTGAAAAGTCGCTTCTGGTAAAGAAAGTGCGCACAAACGGGCGCAATCACCATGGCCATATCACTTGCCGTCATCGCGGTGGTGGACATAAGAGATTTTATAGGATCATCGACTTCAAAAGAGATAAAGATGCGATACCTGCAAAGGTGGCATCTGTTGAATACGATCCTAACCGCACATCACATATTGCTCTTTTAAATTATGCTGATGGAGAAAAACGATACATTTTGGCTCCGCAAGGATTAAAGCAAGGCGACGCAGTGAGTTCTGGTGAAACAGCTCCATTTGACGTTGGATGCTCTATGCAATTAAAGCATATGCCTCTCGGATCTGTGATTCATAATATTGAGATGTTTCCAGGTAGAGGTGGCAAACTTGTACGATCTGCAGGATTATCTGCTCAATTAATGGCTCGTAGCGCTGGCTATGTAACATTAAAAATGCCTTCTGGGGAAGTGCGCCTAATCAACGAAGATTGCAAAGCCACTTTTGGTTCTCTTTCTAATGCTGAAAGAAACCTTAGAGTAGAAGGAAAAGCAGGCCGTTCACGTTGGAAAGGAATACGACCAACTGTTCGCGGTACAGCGATGAACCCTGTAGACCACCCACACGGAGGGGGCGAAGGTAAACATAACGGTTATCTTCCTCAAACACCTTGGGCTATGTATACAAAAGGATATCGTACACGCTGCAAGAGAAAGACAAATAAATGGATTGTAAAAGATCGTAGGAAATAGGTGAATCATGGGTAGATCGTTAAGAAAAGGTCCTTTTGTTGATCACCACTTGCAAGCAAAAGTGGAAAAGATGAACAATTCTGGTACAAAAAAGCCGATTAAGACTTGGTCGAGAAGATCAATGATCGTTCCAGATATGATAGGGCATACATTTGAAGTTCACAACGGACGCAAACACATTATGGTGTTTGTATCTGAGAATATGGTTGGACATCGTCTCGGTGAATTTTCACCGACTAGGACTTTCAAAGGACACGGAACTAAAAAAGAAGCTGAAGCTCCATCTGCCGGTGGTACACCAGCAGCGAAGCCGGCAGCAAAGGCGGCAGGATAAACTATGGAAACAGCAATTGCAAAAACCAGATTTGTGCGCATTAGTCCTAGAAAAGCTAGGCTTGCCGCAGACCTCGTGCGTGGTATGAAAGTCGAAGACGCTTCGCTTCAACTTAAACATTGTCAATTAAAAGGTGGAAGACTTCTTTTAAAAACATTGGATAGTGCTATAGCTAACGCTGAAACACAAATGAATGTTCAACGCAGAGACTTAAAGGTCCAAGAGATCCGTGTAGATGCGGGTCCAGTTCTGAAACGTTCGAAGTCTAAAAGCAAAGGCGGACAGGTTCCAGTTATGAAGAGAACCAGTCATTTCACAATCGTTTTAGGGAAGGAGTAAAAATGGGACAAAAGACATCTCCTATAGGTTTTAGATTAGTTATAAACAAGAAGTGGAAGTCTCTTTGGTATGCTAACAAACAAGAGTTTGGAACGCTACTTGGAGAAGATCATTTTATTAGAGAATATCTAATGAAAAAGCCAGCTTGTGTGGGTACGGCGAGTATATCTATTAAAAGAATGAGCGGTAAGGTAGAGGTGACAATTCACACTGCCAGACCAGGTTTAATTATAGGAAAAAAAGGTGCTGAAATTGAAGTGCTCAAGCAAGAACTTCGCAATCTTCTAGGAAAAGAAATTTGGATAGAAGTGGAAGAGATTAAGAGACCAGACCTTGATTCTCAATTAGTTGCCGATGCAATAGCGAAACAGTTAGAACGTAGAATACCTTTTAGACGGATCTTAAAAAAAGCGATGCAGTCTTCTATGGACGCAGGTGCTGCTGGAATTAAAGTTCAGATTTCTGGACGTATCGGCGGTGCAGAGATTGCTCGGACTGAATGGTATAAAGAGGGTAGAATTCCTCTGCATACACTACGTGCTGCTATCGATTATTCACACGGAAGAGCAGAAACTACTTATGGATCTATTGGCGTAAAAGTATGGATCAATAAGGGTGAAGAACAAGTACACAAAAAAGCAGTTTTGGGGGGCTAACAGATTATGTCATTAATGCCCAAGAGAACAAAATTTCGCAAAATGCAAAAAGGGCAGCATGCTGGTACTAGCCGCGCTGCAAATTTTGTCGATTTTGGAGACTATGGGATGCAGGTTCTTGAAAGAGGACGCATCACAGGACAACAAATAGAAGCATGCCGCGTTGCGATTAATAGATATTTTAATCGTAGAGGAAATGTTTGGATCCGAATTTTTCCCGACAAGTCAGTAACAAAAAAGCCTGCTGAAGTACGTATGGGTAAAGGAAAAGGAAATCTTGATCACTGGGTTGCAGTTGTAAGACCTGGAAGGATCCTGTTTGAAGTAGGAAACGTTTCAAAAGATGTTGCCCAAAACGCATTAAGACGTGCAGCTGCAAAACTCGGCCTAAAGACACGCTTTGTAGAACGGGTTGAAAGGGTATAGGAGAATTATGAAAGCAAAAGAATTAAGAGAGCAGTCAGTTGAAGATCTAAAAGCATCGAGAGATGATCTTTCAAAAGAGATTTTCAACTTAAGATCTGAAAAAAAACTTGCTAGAAAACTAGAGAAGCCTCATCTTCTTCGCCAGAAAAAAAGAGATCGGGCGAGAGTTTTAACAGTGCTAAGCGAAAAGGTATAGGTAATAAATGGAAAATCAAGACAAGGGAACAAGAAAGCGCTTTGATGGCACTGTTGTTTCTAACAAGATGCAAAAGACTGCAGTTATCCGTGTAGAAAGGACATTTAGACATCCTGAATACCAAAAAGTTATTACACGCTTTAAAAAATATTATGCGCATGTCGACAATAAAGATTTACAAGTCGGTCAGCGTGTGAAGATTGAAGAAACAAGGCCTCTTTCCAAGCTTAAGCGCTGGAGAGTTGTCGAAATTATTAAATAATTGGATAAATATCTATGATTCAACAGGAAACAAATCTCGAAGTCGCTGACAATACCGGTGCAAAAAAAGTCAGATGCTTTAAGGTCCTTAAGGGCTCGAAAAGACGTTATGCCAGTGTGGGCGATATCATTATTTGCGCCGTAAAAGAAGCTGATTCTAAAGGCTCTGTCAAGAAAGGGGAAGTTGTTCGTGCGGTTATCGTAAGAACAAAATCTTATATCCGCAGACGTGATGGATCTTTCTTACGCTTTTATGATAATAGCTGTGTCATTATCGACGATAAAGATAATCCTCGCGGAACTCGTATATTTGGTCCAGTGGCCAGAGAAGTTCGTGATAGAGGGTATGTAAAAATTAGCTCTTTGGCTCCGGAGGTTATATGAGCAAGTGGATCAAGAAAGGTGATAAAGTAGTGGTTCTGGCCGGTAACGAAAAAGGAAAAATGGGTAACGTCATTTTTCGCAAACCAGAACGTGTTGTAATACAGGGAATTAACATCCGCAAAAAACATGCAAAAAGAAAAGATCAGGCTGCACGATCAAATATTTTAGAGATTGAGTGCCCTATCCATATTTCAAATGTATGTTTATGTACAGAAGATGGAAAGCCTGTAAAGCTTAAAGTTAAGTTAGATAAAGACGGAAATAAACAGTTGTATTATACTCTTGAAGGCAAAGAGATAGTACATAGAAAAATATAACCGAAGTTAGAAAAATGTCAAGATTACAAAAAAGATATAAAGAAGAAGTAAAAGAAGCTCTTAATAAGACATTTGCTTATAAGAATCCAATGCTCATACCCGAATTAAAGAAAATCGTTATAAGCATGGGTATAGCAGAAGCTTCTAAAGATAAAAATGCAATGCAAGATTGTGTCAAGGAAATGACTCTTTTGTCTGGCCAAAAGCCGATCTTGACTAAGTCTAAAAAGGCTATTGCTAACTTTAAATTACGGGAAGAACAACCTATCGGTATTAAAGTTACTTTAAGACGTAAGAGAATGTATGATTTTCTCGATCGTTTTATCAACATTGTTTCTCCTCGTATACGCGACTTTCGTGGTTTCCCAGTGAAATGCGATGGAATGGGTAATTATTCCTTAGGATTAGAAGATCAACAAATTTTTCCTGAGATTAACCTAGACGAAGTAAAGCGTACACAAGGGATGAATATCACATTCGTTACTACATCAAAAAACGATGGCGAGTGTTTTGAATTATTAAAATTGTTAGGACTTCCATTTAAAGTTGAAGAGGAGAAGAAATAATGTCATTAAGCGACACAATTGCGGATTTTTTTACACGTATCAGAAATGCAAAAGATGCAAAGCATCGCTTTGTTGATGTTTGCTTTAGCAAACAGATCGTAGAAATCCTCAAACTTCTTCAGACGCAAGGATTTATTGATAAGTTCTTAGTTAACGAAGAACTTTTTAAAGTGCGCGTATTTTTAAAATACGCTGAAGGAAGAGTATCAGTATTGCAAGGCATCACTCGTAAATCTTCACCTGGAATGAGACAGTACATCGGGTATCGTAAAATACCAAAAGTATTGGGCGGAATGGGAATTGCCATTCTTTCTACACCTCAAGGAATATTGGATGGTGAAGTTGCACGCAAAAATAAATGCGGTGGCGAACTATTATGCCTCGTTTGGTAAAAAATTAAGGGTTAAAATATGTCAAGATTAGGAAAAAGTCCCATAGTTCTGCCTAAGGGTGTTGAAGTTAAAGTTGTAGACGGAAAAGCCCACGTTAAAGGGCCTAAAGGAACATTGGAGTTCTCTCTAGAAAAAGGGATCTCCATAAAAATTGAAGATGGCTTAGCTGTTGTGGAAGCAGATCCTTCTGCAGAACTTGCTAGACCAGCGCATGGTTTTTATAGAGCTACTCTTAACAACATGATTGTTGGAGTATCCAAAGGATTTGAAAAAAGATTGTCTTTAGTTGGTGTAGGTTATAGAGCGAATGTTCAAGGCACTAAACTAGATCTTCAATTAGGATTTTCTCATCCTACACAAGTTCCTATTCCTAAAAACGTGCAGGTCGCAGTGGATAAAAGCGTTTTAATTGTAGTTACTGGAATCGATAGACAAGCTGTGGGTCAATTCGCTGCCGTTGTTCGATCCATGAGACCTCCTGAGCCTTATAAAGGAAAAGGGATTAGATATGAAAATGAATATGTCCGCAAGAAAGCAGGAAAAGCGGCTAAAGCTAAAACAGCAGGGTAATAATGAGTAACTTACTAAATAAGCGCAATAAAACCAGAAAGACAAGAGTATTTAGAGTTCGTAAAACTATTAAGGGAACAGCTGAAAAGCCCCGTTTGTCAGTTCACAAAAGCAATAAATATATATTTGCTCAGTTGATTGACGACGATTCCCGAGCAACTCTTGCTAGCTATAGCTCTCTTTCTGCAGACTTTAAAGGGGAAAAAATCTCCAAAAAATCAAAAGATGCTGCCAAACTGATCGGAACCAAACTTGCAAAATTAGCCCTCGATAAAGGGATCAAGTTTGTAATATTTGACAGAGGTAGATTTAAATATCATGGCGTTTTAGCTGAACTTGCTCAAGCTGCAAGACAAGAAGGATTGCAATTTTAAAAGGTAAAGATGAAAGAAAATAAACAACATCGCCGACAAGAAGATTTCGGTACAGATTTTGAAGAAAAGGTTCTCTACATCAACCGTTGCTCCAAAGTGGTAAAGGGCGGTAGGAAATTTAGTTTTTCTGCTCTTATTTTGGTAGGAGACGGAAAAGGAAATGTTGGATACGGATTTGCAAAAGCAAATGAAGTTTCTGATGCTATCCGAAAAGGGGGAGAGGCCGCTAGAAAAAACATCCTTTCTTTTGAAATGGAAGGAACTACAATACCGCATGAGATCACAGTAGAATGGGACGGAGCAAAAGTTCTTTTGAAGCCCGCTCCAGAAGGTACTGGAATTATTGCAGGATCAAAAGTGCGTTCTGTATTAGAACTCGGTGGAGTTAAGAATGTCGTTGCTAAGAGCTTTGGCTCGAACAATCCTCTTAATCAGGTAAGAGCAACAATAAGGGCTTTGATGAGCCTAAGAAATCGTATACGAAATCGGGAAATGAGAGGTCTAGAAGTATGACATCACTTTCAACATTAGCAAATACGAGCAGACCAAAGAAAAAGATCCAACGAGTTGGACGTGGTATGGGCTCTAACAGAGGCAAAACTTGCGGCCGTGGCGGTAAGGGAGACTCTGCACGTCAAGGTTACAAGAAGCATTTTGGAAGAGAGGGGGGTCAATTACCTCTTTATAGAAAACTGCCTTGTAATGGATTTAATAATGGTAGATTCCGTGTAAACGTGTTCGCGCTTAACTTAAGCGATATCCAACGCCTATTTAATGATGGAGAGACAGTGAATCTTGAAACATTAAGAAGCAAGGGATGTCCTACAAGAAGAGCAGATGGAGGTCTTAAGATCTTGTCTGGTGGCGAACTTACTAAAAAGGTCAACATTGAAGCTGCCTCTTTTTCAGAAGCTGCAATTTCAAAACTTGAAAAGAACTCGATCTCCTTTAAAAAGTTAGATTAATTGTGATTGAATCTATAAGACGCATTTTATCCATCGGCGACCTGAAAACCAAAATTGTATTTACACTTTTGATGCTTCTTGTTTGCCGTATAGGATCTTATATTCCTGTTCCAGGCATTAATGGAGCTGCTGCTGCGGATCTTTTTAGACATTCGCTTGGCGGTGGACAAAACTTATTTCAGTTAATGGATGTTTTCTCCGGTGGAGCTTTTGCGCAAATGACAATTATTGCGTTAGGGGTAATGCCTTACATCTCCTCCTCTATTATCATGCAATTGATGGTTGCGTTAGTTCCTTCTCTTCAACGAGAGATGAAGGAAAATAATGATGCTGGTAGAAGAAAAGTGGGTAAATGGACGAGAGTTTTAACTGTGGGTCTTGCCCTTTTTCAATCAGGATTATTTGCAAAATATGCCATCCAGCTTAATGCTAGCAATCCTGGGATTATTGTAAATGGGCTTGCGGAAATGCAAGTGTTTGGAATACCTGTCCTCTTTTTTGCAGTTGTTATGGCTGCAATGACTTCAGGAACAATGCTTCTTATGTGGATTGGAGAACAAATCACTGAAAGGGGAATTGGAAATGGAATTAGCCTCATTATCACTGTTGGCATCGTAGCTTCTCTACCTACAACTTTAGGTTCAGTGCTGCGTCTGCTTAACCTCGATTCGCAAGAGCCTGGGCAATTGACTTTTTCTTCCTTGGTAGTATTAGCAGCAGTGTTTGTAACAATTATTTTTGGAACGATACTAATTATTCAAGGACAAAGAAAGATCCCCTTGCAATATGCTAGACGAGTTGTTGGAAGACAAGAGGCCGAAGGAAGCAGTGCTTATATCCCTTTAAAAGTGAATTATGCTGGAGTTATTCCAGTAATTTTTGCTTCTGCTTTACTGATGTTTCCAGCTACCATTGCTCAGTTTTTAGGGAATGGGAATTGGCTAGGTAGATTTGCAGGAATGCTTTCTCCGGGAAACATATTACATACTATTTTTTACGTAATTTTAATTTTATTTTTTACCTATTTTTGGACCGCTACCCAATTTCATCCAGAGCAAATTGCTTCTGATATGAAGAAAAATGGAGCTTTTATTCCAGGCGTAAGGCAAGGAAAGCCCACGCAAGACTATCTTGAAGGTACAATGAACAGGATCACCCTCGTAGGAGCTGTTTTCCTGGCCTTGATTGCCATTTTACCAAACATCATTGGTGGGCTTTTGGGAGTAGACTCAACGATAAGTTATTTTTTTGGCGGAACCTCACTATTGATCCTCGTTGGGGTAGTATTGGATACTACCAAACAAATTGAAGCACACTTATTAATGAAACGTTATGAAGGTTTCATGAAAAGGAAAAAATAATTTTAAATAATGGAATTAGGCAAGAGGTTTCTTGTATAAAATTCCAGATTTTGATAAATTTTTAAGAACTTAAAAAGGACTTGTATGCCACGTATAATTGGGATAGATATCCCCGATAATAAGAGATTGGAAGTTAGCTTAACGTACATCTATGGAGTTGGCCGCGTACTTTCAAACGAAATTATAGCGAAATTAGGGCTTGATCCTAACATGAAAGCCGTGAAGTTAACCGGCGATGATATTGCAAAGCTCAATGCTGTATTACAATCAGAATATGTAGTTGAAGGGGATTTAAGACGTCAAATTCAAAATAACATAAAGCGTTTGACAAGTATCCATTCCTATAGAGGCATGAGACACAGATTAGGACTCCCTGTCCGCGGTCAACGTACAAGAACGAATTGCCGCACAAGAAAGGGCAAAAGAAAAACAGTTGCGAATAAGAAGAAATAATCAAGGAGTAAAACTGTGGCTAAGCAAGAAGCGCAAAAGGAAATGGTTAAAAAGCCTGCCCCAAAGACAAAAAAGAAAACACTTCGAAACACACCAAGTGGGATTGTACACGTACAGTCTTCCTTTAATAACACCATTGTTTCGATTACCGACTTATCTGGAAATGTCATTTCATGGGCGTCAGCTGGGAAAGTTAACTTCTCTGGATCGAGAAAATCATCTGCATTTGCTGCAACAGTCGCAGCTCAAGATGCTGCAAAAGTGGCCATGTCTGCGGGAATGAAAGAAGTTGAAGTGAATCTAAAAGGCCCAGGAGCCGGAAGAGAATCTGCAGTAAGAGGACTACAAAGTTCAGGGCTGATGATCACTCTTATTAGAGACACAACTCCTGTTCCTCATAATGGTTGCAGAGCTAGAAAGAGAAGAAGAGTTTAATTAAATTTATAGGAGAAAACATGGCAATAAGATACGGCAAGTTTGAGCTGCCTGTTAAGATCAAGATTGATGAATCGATGAAAAAAGAGGGGATTGTCCGCTTTATTGCTGAGCCTTTTGAAAGAGGATTTGGACATACGGTTGGAAATACTTTAAGACGTGTCCTCTTATCGTCATTAGAAGCCCCTTCCATCATTTCTGTTAAGATCGAAGGTGTGCCGCATGAATACATGGCAGTAGATGGTATTGTAGAAGATATGACCTATATCGTGCTGAATTTAAAATCAGCTTTGCTACGTAAATTGCCTTCTGACGAAGAACATGGTTCACGTGATTTTAAAATTGTAACAAAAATTATGGAAATCACACCTGAATTACTAGAGAAGCATGGTGGATCTTATAAAGTAACATTAAAAGATCTCATAGAGAACTCAACCTTTGATGTGGTGAATCCAGATCTCACAATTTTCACAGTTACCAAACCTATGACTCGTAGAGTGGATCTGAAAGTTGCTATTGGAAGAGGGTATGTTCCTTCTGAGAGACATACTATTAAAGATAGAGTAACTGATGAAATTATCATCGACTCTGCCTTTTCTCCTGTTCGATTAGTAAACTATTATGTAGAAAACACTCGCGTAGGTCAAGATACAGACTATGACAGATTGATTCTTGACATTGTAACAGATGGAAGAATCACTGCAGAAGAAGCTCTTTCTTTTGCTACGCAAATAGGCATTCTTCACCTTCAAGTATTTGAAGAGCTCAAGTTTCAACAAATCTCCTTTGATAAAGGTGAAATTGAGATCAATACAGATCGTGATGCAATTATGGCAAAGTTGGCACTTAAGATTAACGAAATTGAACTTTCCGTTAGATCTACAAATTGCCTAGCTGGAGCAAATATCGAAACAATTGGCGAACTTGTTGTAATGCCAGAATCTGAAATGCTCAGATTTAGAAATTTCGGTAAAAAGTCGCTTAATGAAATTAAAGCTAAGTTAGAAGAAATGGGACTTGGTCTTGGTATGGATTTAAGCAAAATCGGCATTACCCGAGATAACGTAAAACAAATGATCACTGAATATTTGAGTGAAAAGGCAGGAAAAGAAGTATGAGACACGGAAAACACACCTTCAAGATTGGGCGCACTTCTGCTCATCGAAGAAGTCTTATAGCTAATATGTTGAAGTCTTTGATTGAGCACGAGCGCGTGGTAACTTCTGTTGCTAAAGCAAAAGAATTAAAAAGACACGCTGATCACCTCATCACCTTAGGCAAGAAAAACACCTTAGCAAGCAGAAGAAGTGCGATTGGCGAATTAATGGTCAGATATAATACCCTGACACCTAAAGAAGCTAAAATGGTCAAGAAAGCAGAAGATAAAGAAAAAGCAATGGACCTAGTCTATAACACAGATAGAAAAGTCATTAATAAACTTTTTGGTGAGCTTTCTCAAAGATTTGTTGCACGTAATGGAGGTTATACTCGCATTGTTCGTGTTGAGAACAGAATTGGTGATAATGCACCTTCCTGTATCCTCGAATACCTTCCTAATTAGTCTAGTCCCGGGCCTCTCTAGGCCTGGGAAATTTCCTTTGATTTTTTATGCCAGTGGAGTACTATTAAGCTATGAGATTGGCCATAAACGGATTTGGACGCATAGGCAGATTAGCCTTTAGAATTATTGCAGAGCATTTTCAAAATGTTGAAATTGTTGCTATCAATGACCTCGTTTCCCCTGAAAATTTGGCCTATCTCTTAAAATATGACACAGTCCATCGGCGGGCATCTTTTGATGTCGAAGTTGAAGGACAGAATATAGTAGTTAAGGGAAGGAAGACCCAAGTCTTTTCTGAGAAAGACCCTTCAAAACTTCCCTGGAAACAGTTAAATGTTGATTTCGTGATTGAATCAACAGGGTTATTTACACACAAAGAAGAGGCTGAAAAGCACCTTCAAGCGGGTTGTAAAAAAGTGGTTATTACAGCTCCTGCTAAAGGAGATGTTCCCACATTTGTCATGGGTGTTAACCATCACAAATACAACCCTAAAACAGATCATGTAGTATCGAATGCCTCATGCACTACAAATTGCCTTGCCCCTCTTACTAAAATAATCTTAGACAATTTTGGGATCGAAGAAGGGCTAATGACAACCGTGCATTCGCTCACAGCATCGCAGCACACTGTGGATGGCCCGTCAAAAAAAGATTGGCGAGGTGGAAGAGCTGCAAGTATGAATATTATTCCTTCTACTACTGGAGCTGCAAAGGCTGTTGGCCTCTGCATCCCTGAAGTGAAGGGCAAATTAACCGGTATGGCCTTTAGAGTTCCAACAGCGGACGTTTCCGTTGTAGATTTAACAGTCAGGACTCTTAAAGACACAACCTATGAAGAAATATGTGAAGCAATAAAGAAAGCGGCAACGGGGCCTATGAAAGGGATCGTCGAATTTTGCGATGAAGAAGTTGTATCTTCCGATTTTATTGGATCATCAGCCTCTTGCATTTTTGATAAAGATGCTGGAATCGCCCTAAACAGTCGCTTTTATAAACTTATTGCTTGGTATGATAACGAAATGGGATATGCACATCGAGTAGTCGACCTTATGAACTATATGGCATCCCAAGAAAAATAAACGAGGATCAATGAATTTTACACGCGAACCTATTATAGAAACCGTCATTTCCCCAAGAGAAGGCTTTAAACTTTTAGTTAGAAGTTCCAAAGGGGCAGCACAAGAAGAATATTATGTAGATGCCCTTGAAGTGGTATCATTTGGACACTCATTTTTTTACCGCTCCCTAGAGCGTTCAAAAGCCTTTTTGGTCCCTGTAAGCGACTACGAAGTATGTGAAGTTAAAGAAATGCGAGTAGCTCTTAAAAATGCCCCCCATGAACGCAATATCAAAATTGGTGGTGGAAGAGAAGCTTCTCTAAAAAGAGAGCCTGCTGAAGAAACAGAAGGATCTCAAGATGAACAAGAATCTTCTTCAGAACTGCGCCAAGCTCAAGATAGAAAACGGGGTGGACGCAACAGAAACCGACGCCGTCGTGGAGATGATAGATGGGAAGACAGAAGACAAAACCCTCCTGCTGATGGAGCAAAAGAAGAAACCGTTCGCGAAGAAGGATCTTCAGGAGAAGAGGCAAGCTCTGCTAATGAAGCTCCCCCTGCGCAACCCTTCACGCGCCTTATTCCTCCTCCTCCAACCCTCATCTCGCAAACGATCTCTCGGTATAAAGATCTTTTGCCGCCGCCTATTATTGCAGACCAAATAGAAGCTCCCCCTAAAAAAGAAGAAGACCTGCCTAATACAGAATCTACCGAGCTGTTTCGCTCTTCTTCTTACATGGAATCTCAGCAAAATTTCCACACACAGAGAAGTTTTCTTGAAGACAACAACTTCTTAACTTGAAAATATCTCCCCATACATTATAAACTACCCCTTCCTTCACTAGGAAGGGGACTCCATTCGCTCGGATGGTGGAACGGTAGACACTAGAGACTTAAAATCTCTTGGGAGCAATCCCGTGCAGGTTCGATTCCTGTTCCGAGCAACAAAAACCTGGCCATAGCCAGGTTTTTTTTTGCTCGGAAAGCAAGCCACTAAATGTGGCTTGCGTCAGGAATCGAAGCCATTTGATCCTGCGGAGCAAATGGCCGGCTCCGACTGACGGGACGGCTTTGGACTTCTTTCAAAGCTTGCTTTGAAAGAAGTCTTGTCGCCCGCGGAGGAGGATTCCTGTCTCGAT
>Ga0206905_10048_pt1 | contig 34420 bp, 29 predicted proteins | sample Alteio_BWOrgHeat_43_FD_152940 | JGI IMG/M metagenome (GOLD analysis project Ga0206905, IMG submission 152940) | Enriched cells from forest soil in Barre Woods Harvard Forest LTER site, Petersham, Massachusetts, United States -... | ecosystem: Environmental > Terrestrial > Soil > Temperate forest >...
TAGAGATTGTCTTGTAATTGATCTTTTACGTGATAGCTGTCTGCAACCTGAACTTGCGATTGATAGAGTGCAGTAACGGGTTTTGTAAGGTCTCCTCCTACATAGCCGATAGTTTGTTGAGTTGGTGGACCAACAGCGTAACGTGGACCATCGGATGCACTATTGTAATTGGAAATGGTTGCGTAAGTGAATGAAAGACGTGGGTAATAAGCCGCACGCGCTGCTCTTACTGCATATTGAGCCGCATCCACTTTCAACAACGCACTTTTTACCTGCGGCAAGGTTTGCGTTGATATCGCATAAATTTCTTCAGGTGTCTGGTTAATTGTCAAATCTTCCATTGCAATATCAGGGACTACGATTTCAAATTGGGTTGATGCCGGAACCTGCATTGATTGCTTGAGAGTGAGTACTGATAAATTATAGACATTCTCCTGGGTAATGAGATTTGTTTCATTGGTTGCAACGGTAGCTTCCTGAGTCAGTTCATTGCTTTTTGGGAGAGCACCAGCCTCAACCTGTTTTATGATCCGCTCCAATTGCTGTTGACTGGAGTTGAGCTGAAACTTGGCATTCTCATAAAGCTCCTTGTTCAGAATCACATTTGTATAGTTCGTGACTACGGTAATAATCACGTCATTTTTTGCTTTTTCTAAATCCAAATCAGCTGCACTCAGACCTTTTACATTTTGACGATAGGTGTGTTGATTCCGCAAGCCGTTAAACAAAAGGAGGTTTCCTGTAAGAGAAGGGTTAACTGTACGCGTGACGCCCTGAAAATATTGATAGGTTACCGGGTTAAGATTTCTACCATAGTTCTGGCTGCCAGATCCATTAAGATTCAACGTGGGCAGGAAGTTTCCTTCAGCATTAAGAAGATTTACGCGGTTTGTTTCGACATTATATACACTACGTTTCACCGTAAGGTTATTGTCAAGTGCCACTTTTACACATTCCTGCAACGTCATCTGTTGCTGTGCAAAAGCAAAAGATAACCCGAAACCGAAAACTACGATTGACAGTACTAATTTTTTCATATTCAAATCTGAGGTATGTAAATCACTTCTTTTATCCAGCTAAGACTTTTTAAATACTCAAATGTTACAGGTTTGATGCCCGAATCCATTTCGATTACCTGACAGGCCAAATCATTTTTGCCTTTTCGCGATACTGACATGGTCGCAATATTGCAATCATCGTGAGCTAGCACATTGGCAATAAACGCGATACTTCCCTTCACATCGCCCGCAAAGATAATAACTGTGTGCAGGTTGGCAGTGAAATCTGCCTTGAAACCATCCACCTCAGCAATGTTGATGATGCCCCCGCCCTTGCTTTCGCCCAATACCTCAACTTCAGTGGCACCCTTCTTTAACTTTAAACGAATAGAATTAGGATGTAGTGTTGACGCATTTCCAATCGATTTAAAGTGGTATTTCAATCCCTTCTCGCCAGCAATCTCAATTGAGTTTTTTATGCGTTTATCATCCGTTTCAAAATCCATGAGGCCGGCCAATATTGCCCTGTCGCTGCCGTGGCCTTCATATGTGCGGGCAAAGGAATTATAAAAGATAATCTCCGCCTCGTCCGGTATTCCTCCAAGTATCTTGATAGCAGCTCTCGCTATGCGCACCACACCGGCCGTATGCGAGCTGGATGGGCCAATCATTACAGGGCCAATCATATCAAAAACACTGCTTTTCTCAGCCATATTGGGTGAATAATTGTTCCAAACGCAAAATTATAGCAAAAGGATTTACCCAAAGGTAAAATTTTACAGGTGAACCCCGATTGATACTCCGTCGTCAGTGCACAATCAACTTAATAGTTGTTGTCTTGCCGGAAGAGCTTACCCGTACAATATAAAGTCCTGCACTCAGGGTTTGTTCGAGCGCTGTAGCCTCTCCACCCAAAATGGATACCGGATCATTAATTTTCTGACCCAGTACGTCAAAAAATTGAAGGGTGGAATTCTGAGATGCCCTTACGTTTATTTTTTGGTTCAGATTTACGGGGTTGGGCCAAAATGAAACCGAATTTTCCTGCTGGTTGGATGCAGTACTGTCGGGTTTTAAAATACGTATCCCACCGGTGATTGTACCGGCTATCACCAATGGATTAAAATCTGAATATAAGTCCGCCGTTGTCAATGTAAGATAACTACTTAAGTTTGCCGCCTCTGATGAGTTTTTTAGCTGGTTATTGACGAATACGCTGTCGGCTGTCGGAGTACCAGTCTGAAAATCGGAATAGATCACGATCGATCCATAATTACCCAAAAGCAAGTCCGGCTTGCCATCGTGTTTCAAATCACTCACTGTTGGTGAAACGCAAAACCGCGTGATCGTTGACCCAAGCCCGAGATAGCTGTTATCAACAAGCACAGGTTGCATCACATTGGCCGAACCATTGTTTTTCCAATACTGTAATGAGCCGTCCGATTTGCCGAGTATAATATCTAAAAGTCCGTCACGATTAACATCGTAAAGTAAAACATTCTCAAGAGGATCGATTGTAAATCCTAGGACTTCTGGTGATTGACCACTGAAGTCGAAATTCAGAGCACTCTTATTTGCAATGAAATAAAGTTGGGTTATCCCCTGCAATTTATCAGTAGCTGTAAATACCAGATCCTTCTTTCCATCGGAGTTTGCATCGGCAAATTGTATTTTAATGTTAAACAGACCGAATTGTGAAAATTGCAGGTAATCGTTAGTGACAAAACTAAAAGCCGGCTTGTAAAAGCTTCCTGTGTTCTCGTATTGATAAATAGACGCAACCGAATCGGGTATTGCCCAATAGCTGATAAACAAATCCTGATCGCCATCATTGTCATAATCGGCAAACGCAGGTGAAGCATAGCTACCGGCATCTACCATCTGGTCTTGCAGCAAGTTGGTTTTCTTGAGATCAAACTGAGGTAACGAGTTGGTGCCGCTGTTTTTATAAAACCAAATGGAGTTGGTGAGGTCAATATCGGTGGTAACACGTGCGCTAATGTTTGTAGAGACTATCAAATCCTTCACGCCATCAAAGTCGAGGTCCTCATAAAAGGAAGCTGGAAAAAGTAATGTGCTTGGGTTGACTGCCGGGAAAACACTGTAGTTGTTCATCTGAGCACTGTCACGTATGCCTTGGTTTGGAAGTAGATAAAGAGACGTGCAATTTTGTTCAGAGAAAATCAGGTCGTGCAAACCGTCGTCATTAAGATCTAACGTCAACAATGATTTTCCGGCATCATGCAGTACCCGATCTGTGCGCAGGGCCCGGCCACCAATCAATTGGTTGCAATCTTTTCCGTCAAAAGCATAAAGTCCACAATTGCATTCTTCAAAATTTCCCCATTCGGTGGTAATCCGTTTCAGTTGAAGAGAATCACAACGTCCCGTATTTTCGATACTCATGTTTCGATGAAACTCCATTGAGCCAAAACCAACAAACCTCGCCACGATTATATCCAAGTCACCATCTTCATCGATATCGTCAATGGCAGGAATATCAGTCGCATTCATTTGCAAATTGATCGAACTGTTGTAACCAATCGTAAGAAGAGGATAGCCCGGATTGAAAGCTCGCCAGGCGGGTAATCCACCTGGTTTTGTTATGTTGACAAAAACAGCAATGCCGCCAGGATCTGTGGTGAATAAATCTTTCTTTCCATCGCAATTAAAATCGCGGAGCAACATCCAATCGCTAACCACAGACGGAAAGTAAGCTTCGTAATCGGGTGCATAAATGTATTGATTCCCAACATTGAGATAAGTAAAAATCTGGTTGGCCGTACGATCAAAAACAGCCAGGTCATCTTTGCCATCCTGATTAAGATCAATGGTGTTAATCTGAGCTGAGTTAAGTCCGCCAGACCAGGGCATTAAAATGGGCTTACCATTGACTTCTACACTGATACTTTGGTCGATACTATAGTTGACTTGAGCAAATGCCAAAAGACACGAACATTGCAGCCAACCCGCCAAGCAAAATTTTACCAACACCCCTAAACGGCAAACCGAACGCATCCCCAAAGTTAACTGATAGAAATCAACTTAGTAAGTAACTTGAATTGCTCCTAAAAATTGTCAGAGTCGACTTTTAGGGTGATAAAAAAGCGCCTGCCCTGGTAAAACTTTAGAGCAGGCGCTCACCCAATGAATACCTAAAATGAATAGGTGAGTGCAAGAGATGCACGCTCCTTAAATTGGGTTATCCCGTGGTAAAGATCTTGCGCCACTGGTAATCCTCCATTTACCAAAATCCCCATTTTGCCTTTTTGCAAATTCACTCCAGCCATCCAGTTCAGTATATATCCACTGCTGCCCGATACCTCCTGGCCTTGATAGTTATTTGTACCATTTACAACCAAATTCAACCCTAACGTTGGGCGGATCACAAGCATGCCCGCTGAAAACGAATGAAAATAGGACGCAGTGGCATAAACTCTGTTGCCGTACTGAAACTGCTGGGCATTCACCGTATTGATGCGGTAAGCGACATTGGTAACGATACCATTATTGCCAACAATCAGATTATGGATAAAATTTAGAATATAGTCGGTACTACCTGTGCCGGGCACTGAGCTAAAGTCACCAACAGTAAAACCCGGATCATTTACATTTACAATATTCTGACCTGTGTGAAATTTTATCCCTCCACCAATCCATATTGTATTGCTGATTGACTTCTTGTCCTCAGAGCCATTGGTCGTTTTAGAAAGAATTTGATAATTACCCAGCAGTGTGATATCGCCCAGTCCACTTGTGTTAATGTCACCATCGTCACTTAACTTATGGATGGATATATATGGAATGAACACCATGGCTTGAAACTTACCAAACTTATATCCGCCCCAAATTTCTGTACTGTGAATATAATCGCGACTGAACTGTGAGCCGCTATCTGTTTTGAAATGAGAATAGGTGTAACGGACACCGAAAAAAGCATTAGAAAAGGTGGGCAATACCCCAATTTGAAAATTACTATTGCCACAACCGCACCATGGGCAACCAAAAATAACAGAGCAAGAAAAAATTAAAAATATTAAGGAGAGAAATAGTCTTTTCATGAGTTTAACAATTAGTTTGAAAAATAGAGAACAGACAACTGCCTGTGACAGTGTCAGCTAAAGAATTAATCTTTCAAACTAAGCGAGCGGAGGCCTGAAGACGGAAGGAGGAATCCCGTCTTTCAAGGGAGAATTAGAAAAGGATATATAAGTAAGGAGTATGGATACGCTTGAATCAGAATCTAAAAGGTCAACAACCATAAAATCCTGAGATTCCGTTCTTTGAGAAGCAGTGAGTCCGGCAGTGTTATTAGATTCTTCATTTAATTGTAATCCTCGTTCCAAAAAACACTTCCCATAACACATCGTCATTGGCCGTTCCTTGTTGACACAATAGTTGGCCGCGATGTAATCTTTATTGAGTTGAAAATAGACTACGAACCCAAGCTTGTAGACGCTGGGAAGGAGGAGTATTGCCAGAAATAAGATTGAGAGTCCTTTTCTCACTTGTATTAATTACTCTTGCAAACCCCAATTTGCATACGCGCACCCGAAGATGCCTTCGTTCCATTGACACCGATGTTTCCGGCGGCCAGGATCACATTACTTTCTGGTCCTGAATTAGCGGCATGTATGTTAATATAAGCTGAGAGCTTCAGTAAGTCTTTATAGGCAACTTTTGTTCCGTCGGCTAATTGAGAAATGATTGTGGAGCTAATTCCTGTTTTTGCATCGGCCGAATTCAAAAGAGCTGCTATGGCTGCTCCATTGGCAGAAACATCACCCATGTGTAAATGTACTGGCAACTGCGCTGTACCATCAGTTCCATTCAATTGAACAGCTACTGTAGTAGAACCGTCTTTGCGCTCTTTGAAAGTAACAGTACCGCTCACTGCATACTGAGAAGCCTGTACCAAACCGTAAGAAGCCTGATTTCCGGTGAATTCCGAAACCACTTCACTCTTCTGGCATCCTGCCAAAATCGCTAATGCTATCAACCACTGCGTTTTCATGTTTTTATTGATTTATTGGCTTTGCGAATGTACAAATTTCAACGATTTTAAGATAATCAAATTACATTTACGGTAATGAATAAGAACTTCGTTTCAGACTCTAGGGAATCCAGCCGTATGTTTAAAAGCAGCCTGCTGGAATCCGTTTCCAAAGTGCATTTTAGCGTGCCTTTGATCATCTATGTCCCAGTGATTTGTTTTTTCCTATGGAAAGGCCTTTCCGACGGTGATTTCAGCTTCTCGACTTTCATCTTAAGCTTTGCTAGTGGCCTGCTTTTCTGGACAGCTACAGAGTATTCACTCCATCGTTTTGTTTTTCACTATGTTCCCAAGGCAAAATGGGGTCAACGCCTTCACTTTATTTTTCATGGTGTTCATCATGATTTTCCCAACGACCGGCTGCGACTGGTAATGCCGCCTTCGGTAAGTATTCCCCTGGCATTGGGGTTTTATTTTTTGTTCAGGATTGCTTTGCCGGCCTCATGGCTTCCGTCTTTTTTTGCTGCCTTTCTAATCGGTTATTTGATCTATGACATGTCGCATTACGCCTTTCATCATCTTACGTTTCAAAATTCGTTATTGAAAAAATTGAAACAACACCACATGCGTCATCACTATCATGAGCCCGACAAAGGATATGGCGTGAGTTCGGTGCTGTGGGATAAAATACTCGATTCGGATTTTAAGAAATAAGCCCTCGCTGATCTAGACTGCAATTGGCGCCTTGATCGAGGGATGAGATTGATAGTTAAGAATCTCAAAATCCTCAAACTGGTAATCAAAGATCGTGTCGGGTTTGCGCTTGAGATTCAATTGAGGCAACGGAAACGGTTCTCGTGATAACTGCAGTTTGGCCTGTTCAAAATGATTTGAATACAAGTGCACGTCTCCGCCGGTCCACACAAACTCCCCTGGAATCAGATCACATTGCTGAGCAAACATCTCCAACAACAAAGCATAACTGGCAATATTGAACGGGACACCCAAAACCTTCTTTCTACTGAAAACTTGCATAGTCCCAGTATTTACGTTGTTTTGAGCGTTTTTCTGAATCATTATTAGGACTAGTCAGTTTCTTAAATTATTATCGTAATAATCACATATTCAGACACTTAGCAAAAGTGGAATTTATCATTTCCCGATGCATTGGCTCAATATTCTAAGCGATCCACACACAAATAAATTGTCCACTAACACTTTGTTGATAACTCTATTCTGCCACTTCTACTCTGAGTCATTGACTCTTATTATTATGTCATTAAACAAATGATTATACGACTGCTGGAATTTGATGAACTGGCTTTTAGAATCCTCAGAAAAGGTAATCGGCTTACCCGTTTCGTACTGCTTAATGAAATCCTCATTTTCCGTTATTAACTCTCTCAGCTCATTCTGGTAAGGACTGAGCATCTTTTTATCGATCGCATACTTTTGGTTTATCAACTTCATAAGGTCATCTACTTTGATATACATCAATTTAAACCAGGGGATCACCCTTTTTGCGACTGACTGGCTAGTGTAAAGATTATTTAAGCAGGTTTTGTAGTCATTTCTTATCTCTTTGATTTCATTTATAAAATGGTCCTTCAAAACGCGCTTGTTTGTTAATTTGCTTTGAATAGTACGAACTATCCAGATTGCAAGTAACGAGTTAACGAGAATGCCAATTAAATCAATCCAATCCGACGGTTGGAAAGATTTCAGTTCATTTATTCCGCAGGCAGTTCCCATACTTCAGATTTTAATTTCCCGTCAATTAATCTAAACCATGCAGAGTGATTCCTCGTAACCTTCGGTTTTTGATCACTCTTGCGTCTCTCCTCCCATTGCGCATAGGTTTGGTTTTCAATCATGTCCTTCCAATGCGTCTCTTGATTTGATATTATCACTATATTTTTTTTTACTACGTCTATTGTGAAGTCAAAGACCAAATTACCAAACGCCTCGTCTAAGAATGACGATGCGTATCCTGCCGTTTTATCGAGATCAACAGTAAGTTTTTCACCCTTATCAAGTGCTTCTTTAAATTCCTTGTTTAGAACCGTGTGATAGAATTCCTCCCCTGATTTGTCGCTAATATTACAGTGCCGAAGGGCGGGAAACTCCGAGAAATCTTTAAATACACTTATCGTCTTCATAGTTCATCAGTTAATTTTTTAATACAATCCATGTTCATTTCCCATTGATAAAAGGTCCCCTTGAATCTCGGCGAGCCTCTATCGAGTGTTAGTGAAAGGTGTTCGCTATCAAAATGTAAAATGACATTATTGGTTAGAACTTTCAATTTACCTATTTTCCCATTCTCAAAATTTGCCTTTACAGCGGGCAATCCTTTGTTTCTGTTCGACTCTTGCGTTGTTGAGCCGTACTTTTTATCGAATGCGCCTTTTAAGATAAAGTCAGCCGATCTAAAAGTCTCGAAAAATTTCTTTGAGAATTTCCTGTATAGCGTGTCCAAAATTCCCCTTCCAACGTCTGTTACAGTAAAAATTACTCTACCCGTTTCATACTTCACTCCAAGCAGCCACTGACGACTTACAGTTCCAGACCATTCAATCGAGTTCCCGCATATTTCTAAGATCACGGTTTTAACTGCGAGGGAATATTCATTCACGCCGGTTAAATGATAAACAACGTCTTTAATTAACGAGCTTATCTTTCTATTGTCTCCCTCTGACAGAACACCACATCCCTTTTCAAAGAAAATCAATTCAGATACCACTGACTTGGGAAAAGGTTTTCCTGATTCGTCAAATAAATTATTTAGATAACCGGACTCAACCATGAATTGGCGGCAGCTTTCGCTTACTGGAAGAATTGATTTTAGAAAAATTTTTCTAGAATTGAACTCGTCATTAATAGCAGTAAGAATACTTATAGTTCCGTAGTCAATTTGGGTGACATCTTTTAACGACATTATTACATATCTGAAATTGCCTTTTCGACTTAGGTAATCATCGCTCCTTATGTCGCGAAAGAACGAAAGACACCCCACCGTATTTTCAATTAATCTTAAGTCACTTGGTGCAAGTGCAGCTGGCTTACGTTGATTAATTTTTTTATTTCCCCTAAAGACTTGTTGTTCGTAACCTCTTGTGATCGTGTGAACCCTTACAAGTCCTTTTCTCCGAAGCTTCCTTTTCTTTTTGGTTAGAGCGTTCCTTTTTGAAATGCTCAGTGATTGTTGTGCATTTCTTCTCTTGTATTCACTTGTCGTAAAATATTTTTTCACGTTGCGTCAAGGTTCCAAACTGTCTTAGCAGGCATTTTCCGTGCCATGCTGACAACATTTATCAGTTTATGTATTGCTATTTAAACTATTGATTAGCGGAAATGCGTGATCTTCCGCTCAGATAAAATCGAAGATAGCCAAGTTTATTGTAAAGAGAATGGCACCTTGCATTGATTTTGTAAATGAATAATGTTTTGCGTTCCCCCTTCCTCTCATTTTAGCGGTGCTGATAAGTTTGTCGATTCAACTATTTGTAACATATCAAGTTCATTTGTTCGAATAGCGCCACGCTTTAATAATCGTTCCTTAAAACTGTCGGTAAGTTGAGTTACAAATACTTGGTAATTATAATAATTTTGCCCCACCTCGTAAATGATTCGGAGCAATTTTTTTCCGACTCTTCTATGCTCTAGATGAGGTGGCATGAAAATGTTAGGTATAGATATTTGTTCAAATTCATTTTGAACAATAATTCTGATAATCGAAAATTTCCTTGATAGATCTAGTTTAGAGAAGGCATAAATTTCTATCGAATTATCTATAAATGCCTCAAAAGTATAATCTTCAGCATAGTTTTCATTTAAAAAGCTGATCAAGATTTTCGCTATAACATTTTCTACTTCTCCCACCACTTGTTTGTTGCTTACCTGATCTTAATACTTCGGCAGTGGCAAAACTAAATAAAGAAACAAGCTATTCAAACTTACTGATCACGCAAACTGGCTTATCCATTTGTTATGCACCAGGCATTCCGTCAACACTTACCAATAAGCACGGATCTTAAAAGTTCGGATGTGTACATCACAAAATGCCAACGATCTCATTCCAAAGGTAAGTTACACAGCTATTGGTGCTTTGATCCCCGGATGTGATTCGTAATTTAGAATCTCAAAATCTTCGAACCGATAATCAAAAATTGAGTCCGGCTTACGTTTAATATTCAGTCGAGGCAAAGGATATGGATCTCTTGTGATCTGTAGATTTACCTGATCTATATGATTCTTGTAGATGTGAGTGTCACCGCCAGACCAAACAAAGTCACCGACCTCAAGATCGCATTGCTGTGCAACCATATGAGTGAGTAAAGCATAGCTTGCGATGTTGAAAGGTAAACCTAAAAAAAAGTCTGTCGAACGTTGAGTCAGCATGCATGACAACTTATTTTCAGCGACATAAAACTGAAACATGGCGTGGCATGGGGGAAGTGCCATGTAATCAACATCCGCTGGGTTCCATGCAGAAACAATATGCCTTCTTGAGTCAGGCTTCTTTTTTATTTGATCGATTACTTTTGAAATCTGATCTATCTTCTCACCGTCTCTTCCTGGCCATGAACGCCATTGATATCCATAGACTGGACCAAGGTCGCCATCTTTATCTGCCCACTCATCCCAAATAGAAACCCCGTTGTCCTTAAGGTATTTGATATTTGTATCACCGTTGAGAAACCAGAGCAATTCGTAAATGATTGACCTAAGATGAAGTTTTTTCGTTGTGACTAATGGGAACCCATCTTGAAGGTCAAAACGCATTTGATAGCCAAAAACAGAAATGGTTCCTGTTCCAGTCCTATCGGTCTTTTGAACGCCATTTTCTATAATATGCTTTGCTAGCTCTAAATATTGTTTCATGGCTCATTATTCTGTGCTCAAATTTGGCGAAAAATTGACTGTCTTACCAGTCCTTTTGATTCTTTCCAATTCATGCCTATAATTTTCGTTTATTTTATTTTGCACGTCCAGTTTGTTTATTAAATCTTGATTTTCAAGATATATCCTAGCTATTTCCTGTCTCTGATCATCCAATTTTCTACGCAAATTCGCAATAAGTGATTTGTCCTTAGAGGACCTCTCTTCGGCTAAAGTAATTTTCTCACTACACAAATTTTTGATTTCATCTAAAGAGGCTCTCACCCAATGATATCGGTCTGGATGCTTGATTGTTTCGCGATTTAATCGGGTTATCCTTGAAAGGTTAGAAATTGATGTCTCCCTTGAATAGAGTTTTTTTTTCTTTGCAAGTTTGAGTTCTACATCGGTTTTAACTGTCTTTAAACCGATCCGAATAGTCCAATTATTACGCCACCAAATTTCCTTTGTGCTAGCATTTAAGTGTTCAGGGGAACTTCCAGAAAACTCATCATGATTTGGAATCCAGTCATTTTTAGTACCGCCGTTAGCAAATACAAAATCAGGAATTTTCATTGTTCAAAATCTTCAATACCTTTTCGGCTTCCGCAATGTGGTATTCTAAGTATTCTTTTGCATGAACCATTCCTGGATCCTTGAGCAACTTCTGGTTGCTCTCCAAATAGGATTCCCATTGAGGCTTCTTAATCGCAGGTACAATTGAATTCCCGCACCCAGCGGGGTTGCACTTACATTGGCCAATGCAAGGCGGAGATTTTTCTTTCCCTTGCTCATCGAGATAGTTGTTCTTTCCGCCGCAAAATCCCAACATTACATCAGCAAACGGCAAATTCCTTTTCTGCAAATCCTTAAGTATCTGTTCAATCGTTTTGCCTTTCTTAATCTCGCCAGCAAAAAAGTCATCTCTATTTTTCAGGAATTCAGCTGCCCCGCCTCCCGCAATTGGCGCATCTGGATGGCAGATTGAATTGATTATTTCTCTCCTAGTTTCCTGCAGTCTATGCGCGTTGCTAAATATTTCATTTCCAATATTTCCATATCCTTCGGTTACTTCATTGGGGAGGTTGTACATTTTAATTGCCATATAGGCTTGCTTAAAATGATATGCTGCAACTAGCAATCCACTTTCATGTTTGTAAAATTGATTTGCCAGAGTGTGTCGTATTCTATGGGTGCCTATCCTAAATTGGGGTTTGACTGAATAACCGCGATTGGCCAATGTTTTATTGGATCTATTCGAATATTGCCCCAAATAATCAATGTCAAACAAATAATTATTCAGCATTTCAATCATTCCTCCGCCAGTCAATTGTGTAGGTTTAACATTAAGTACTTTTGAAGCGTTTGTTGCGAAAAGAAAACTGTGTTGTGTGTATTCTGTAATTAATTCAAGGAACTTTATGGAATCTTGAACAATCGGAATGGCTACCCAATAATCATTGGAGTGGCGAAGCAAGTGGTTCTTTCCCTTTACAACTGTTCCCCTAACATAATAACCGTCACCCCTTTTCACTATAGCCCCATTCTTAAATGAAATCGCTTCGCTATATCGAACGCCAGTGAATTGAAGAATTAAATATCTTGCTGCTGATTGGACTCTCTCAATCCAAATCTTAAATTCACCTGGTGATATCTGATGGTTCTCACGGAATAGTTCTCTCCATTTGGATGCGTAACTACCTCTCTTACCCTTACTTTTCATGTGATCAATCTCTGCAAGCCTAATATTTTTGTAATCAAAAAAACACTTTTTGATATCCAATGAATCTGGAATCTCTAAAGCCGAGGGGCTAGAAACTGGGGCATCGAACGTCGGCTGAATTTCCAATCTCCTAAGAAACATTAGTAGGTCGCTGGTTGCAGTTCTAATCAGAAACTGAAGCAATTCATCTGGCAATGGCGTTGCTTTTAAAGGTTTTTTAGATGCCTGTTCCCTGAGAGGAAAAATAAGTTTACGAATATCAATCTCTGTAAATTTCAATCGGCGCGATTCATTGGAAAGTCTTTGTAACTCTCTCTGGAAAGATTCATCTGTTAGCAAAAGTAAAATGGCCCTTAACCCATGAATAGATTCTCGATTGTAATTATCAAGACCTTTTTGAATATCAATTGCTTCCAGATTAAAAATATCAATTCTCATCACTTCAAGGCTACTTACAAAACAAAAATATTTGCTAATGGCGATGAATAACTCAATTAGATTTCTCGCAGTGTTGCAAACTGTATTTGGTTTTAAATTACCTCTTAAACGAAACGCAGCAATTCCGTTCATTTTAAGTCCGATTAAGAGTTTTAACGCGATGATAGAATTGGAAGCGGCAAAAGATTCAAGCAAAAGCCAATTGATTTTCAATTTAGAATTGCCAACTGAATTCAACCTCTCCAATCGGTTGTCCGAAAAATCCCAGACGTCATCCGAAAGAATAGATTTGCTTGATACAGGAAAATCAAACTCCAGCCTTGTGATTTCCTTCTGATTGTATGAAATGAGCCTTCTTGACATCATCGAATCTTAATTGTCGATGGGACATTGAAAAGTGGATCAATCACCTCATCAACCAATTGTTCCGCTTTGCGTCTTGCTACATCTAGTTCCGCTTTCGAAAAAAGAGACTTCTCCTCATCTAGCAATGAATTAAGAATTGCAAGACTCTTTCTGTAAATGTGTGGATGTGGCCCCTCATTGTTTTGTATTACTGCTGAATTTAAAATTTGATTCCTATAGTTTATAAGCAATGGCAAATGAAATTTAGTAATGATGACATTGGGGCACGATAAACACATATTAAAGTATGTGCAAGGCTTCCCATGCTTGTAGTTCTGAATTCGCTTTATTTCCTCGGGTGGGTCAAATGGGTTTTTACAATTACTAACAAAGCCCTTGAAAACATTTTGCCTCTGACCCAACAAATCAACTTTGTCATTTTGTGAATCCTTCGCACTTGTATATGTTTCATAAATTCTTTCGACCGCATACTTTACTTCAGCATCAAGCTTTGGTTCGATTTCCCGAATATTGATGTACTGTATAGTTGACTTTATGTTTCCATGCACCGCTACGGCTTGAATTTCAAAAATGTCAAAGCCATCTTTAACCATTTGGGTTAGTTTAGTAGACCTGAACCTGACCAACCGCAGTTTCAAAGGCGCTGCATTACTGTCTTTTAGTTCGTAATCTGAGACAAGCTGTTTGCAAAATGAATATGAGACTTTATCGTCGAATCGAGAAATTTTACCAAACTTATTTCCACCACGTGATTCGTATATGAAGAGAAATTCTTTAATCTCATCCTTGGCGTTTTCTCTAATTCTGCTTGTAATACTTAATATGGTAGTAATCGTCTTTTTTATAGCCAAATATTGCTTTTGCTTTAGATCCAAAATATACGGATCGCTATCAAATAATAAGATCGGCATTGTGTTAACACCACCGCTTCTGTTTTTTTCAAATTCAATTGCAGGATTCCCAAACGGCAGGGTTTTTTCCTTCAGGCAGTCGACTTTTAGGCTGAAGAGTGAACAAGGGTTATAGCCAGTTTCAATCGCTAATTTCAACAAAAGACATCCTACAGCACGAGCATCAACTAAGTCCATAACCCCAATCTCCATATAAAATTTTCGCAACCCGCCCGGCAGACCACATGCCTTGTTAAAGAATCTTGTATGCTTCTTCGTGATCCTTTGGTTCCTGTTAGTTGCTGGTATGGCAATCGAATTCATACATTCTGGATCTTCAAATAACCTTACCGCTTCAATAAAGGCTTCACTGCGAGATTTAGTGTCCTTGTGAATCGACACATACTTCGGATTCTGTATAACCCGGTCAACAAATAATAGCTCTTGCCTCAATACGTTTTTGATTTGCTCAACCTCCATATCTGAATATGACTCATGTCCATGGTTATTTCCTTCTGAGGAGTATTTGATTTGATGGAGCAAAATATTAGTGTCTTTTGTTAATAAGCTTTTTTCAGCAAAAAGAAGAATCTTATTAACTATAGAGAGTATCTGAGAGCATGATTCGATGGTCAACTTTCCTTCTGCGTTTTCGTCTAGAAGAAATTGTCTGAAGAATAAGGAAATGTCCTTGCTCAAAAATCTCTTCACCAAGAATCTTTCACTGTTGCGATAACCAAATTTAATGCCGTCTTTCCTCAGGAAAGCTTTGAACTTATTGCTTGCAGCCGAATGTTTTTCAGATTGGCGTTTCCGAAGAAGTCCCTTGTAGGAATTGAAAATGCCGTCCCATTCTATGAATTGGTTTTCGCTATCGATGATACTTTTCTCTTTCACGATTAATATGATATGTCCTTATTTCAAAGTCAGAGTCCGATCGTATATATATTGGGCTTCCTCATACCTGTCGAGAACTGTAGTGTCCATATTGATTTCCCTTATTCTATGGATAATTTCAATTGGGATACTTGCGTACGGTTCCGTCGATTTAATTTGATTATGTCCGAACTGCCTCTTAACAATGAGTAGTTTTTCGATCATATCCTTACCAAGGTTACTCATCATAATTGAATACCCCGCTCCATGACGAAGGCGATGAGGGTGAATATTATCAGTCATCTTACCGTCTTCAATTAATCTGATACTTTTCTTTAAGTACAAATCTGTAACAGTTTTATGTTTTACTGGATTACCCTCCGAATTAAAGAACACGGGAATATTTTTACCTTTAAATCTCTTGGAATCAATATTGGGTTTAATCCAATTATTGAAGTAACGCCAGGTTCGAAGCAAGGCAACTTTTGATATTAAGCAATCCCTTTCCTTGTAAATACCACCCCGACCCTTTGAACCTTTAATTATAATAGGATAAAAAAGAAAATCTTCCGGGAAGTTATTGGGATTGGGTAAGTCTGAAATCATTACACGCACCACCTCAGAAACACGAGCACCAGTATCATACATAAAATGCCCGTATGCTCGGTCATGTTCGCTTTCAAACTCCTTAAGAAATTCCGCCACATGGATATAGGTTAAAAATTTTTTTGATTTACGATTCGGGTGCGGGGTCTTCAGTTTACCGTCATGGTATGGGTTTTGAGAAATATTTAGATTCTCTCCTGATCTAAAAGAGTACAACCAATCAAAGAAGTATTTCAAACGCCGATCGCATGATCGAAGTGTGTTATCTGAACTCCCTTGTAATTTTCGACTTGACAGAAAATTATTTACAGAAGCTGCATTTGCAGTTTTAAAAAGGATGGAATAATTAATTCCAATAAACCCACTATTTACTAAAAGGAAATTGGCAAGCATCTTAACATCTTGGACGTAACTCTCCAGCGAATTCGGGCTAAACAATTTGAGGCAATTTAAAAAGTATGAGTAGTACGTTAACAATTCGATTATTCTTTCCTTTTCATCAAAGAGAACAAAGAAAGGCCTACCATTATTTTCAGATCGGAATTTAGTTATCATATTTCTACAACTATTTGTACCTTTCCTGTCAATTCCAAAACTAACAAAGTGCGAGGGGTTACTTAATTATTTTAAGTACTAATTAAATAAAACTTAAATTGAAAATCAAGCCTTTCTTGCTTGGAGGTAAGTTTTTTTTAGAAGTCGTACTTAATAGGATAATAAAAGGCCTTTCGAGCGAAAGCTCCTAATGAAAAAGAAGTCGACCTTTGCCAGCGTGACACTTGGTAATAGAATAGAAAGCCTAAGAAAATCAGCTGGCATCACCCAGATGGAATTATCCAAGTTAATTGGAGTATCCAATGTGCAAGTGTCATACTATGAGAATGACGATCAAAAACCTGGTGCCGACACGTTAGCAAAATTGGCCAAAGCTTTTAATGTAAAGGTCGATTTCCTATTAACTGGAGTCTCAGATAATCCCCTTGACCAATTAATTGATGACCTAAAGGGACTTAAGGAGGATGACTTAGAATTGATTAATAAAATGACCAAAAAATTGATCCGAGCGCAAAAAGCATTGGATCTTCTAGGAAATCAAACTTAAACCTAAGCACCAGTTGGATCAAGGCTTGATGCCTTAGAAATTCATCATTTCATGCAGTGGTACCTTCAAAGCATCAGCAAGGGCGTTTAGTGTACTTAAAGTAGCATTTATTTCACCGCGCTCAATCCTCCCAATCTGACTTATGGGTATATCTGCCTCGTTTGCAAGTTCCTCTTGAGACATATTAGCACTGTTTCGTAAAACCCGGAGGCTTTTCCCAAATCGCTTTAGAAGTTTTGAATTCCTGACATTTATCACACTTGAAAGCTGATAAAAGCAGTAATTTTTAATAAACGCATGTATGCGTTATCTGTAATAATTTTTTAGATTGCCGAAAAATCGAAAACATTAGCAAATCATGGCGAAACCTGTTGAACAAATAGTTGAACAAATAAAAATTGACAGAAATTTGGGCCCCTACTTTGTGGATTACATCGGGGAAAATCTGAAGGCAATATTCGGAAGCGGGTTGGAACTCCAGAAGCCAGACGGATCAACGTTTAATGAAGTCGCAGATGCTAAGCTAAAAATACTTGTGAGCCAGTTAAAAACGAGAGTCCCTAAAAAACATGTTAGGATAGTCCTAGATGAAGTATGTAGACATTATGTCAAAATGGTCCACGTGGCTTTTTAAATAGTCTCAACTGCTTACCCATATTTCTTGATTTAATATTTTACCAATAACCTTTTGACATCAAAACCTGCTCTCACTCTCGCTACGAACTAAAATTATGAAGAATATTTACTCTCTCGCCATGCTAACTTTTTTTGCTTGCCGACTGTCAGCTCAAAATATGCCCGAATACAATAATTCAGCAATTGTCTGGAATAGTAAGGCCAATATTAGCGTTCAACTTTCTCCTGAAGAAACCGTTCGAAAAGATAAGCTCAACTCTGCTTATAAGATTCCTTATGGCGCTTTATTTTCAAAGAAAGCTGTGGTGAAAACAACTCTCCAACTGCAAGGACCAAAGTCCAAGGCGCGCACAGCCGCTGAAGATACTCTGAAAATTTACGCCAAGATTGATAAGGATGTTAATCCCCTTGGAATATTTAAGATATACAGAGCAACTATAGAAAATAACAATCGCGAAGTCCAAGTGATGCAAACCTCAAAGAAGGGTAATGTTGATCGTTCTGACGGGGACTTTCAGTACACCATAGATAAAATCGCGGCAGGCATTTTTCTCGTAAAAGTCGTGGGCCCAAAATCGGGTGACGAACTATTCTTTTATATTGGAACACATGAAACACCTATGGCAAAGCTTACTCTTGGAATCGACTAAAAGAAAACTTATCAGTGACTTGGATGAGCGCCACTTAAAATGCACTAATGAGCGTTCCCGGATAAATTTGTTTGCATAGATGGACTTGGTAGCAAAGTAGCTTTATGGTTGACATAAAAGACGAAAACCAATACTTAAAAGCGCTTGAGGAATATTGGAAAAGCATGGAATCGACTCGCCCAAGTTACCCCAACAAGGAAACTGAATATCTAGCCCAGGAGATCCGTGAATATAAATCTTCTATAGTTTCGGAGAGATTTACAAAAATCATTTTTGTGTTTGCGATCGAATTAGTTTCGTCAATGGTAATGGCGGTCGCGGTAATTTGGTCTGCCAACGAAATATTGAAATTTGATGTTTTGTATACTGTCCGGAATATCATTGCTATCTCCATTTTATTTTTTGTTGGAAGGACAAGGTTAAAATATACAGGAAAGCTCTAATCAATTAGAGGATTGAATTTAAATCTACTAAGATTGGAAGCCTACATCTCACCAAAAAAGCCGCGTGGTTAAAGCTTGAAATCACTGGCGACATGATAATTGGAATTATATACGATCTGAAATTTTTTTCATTTCTTTGAATCTAATTTTTTGTTTTCATTAATGAAATTTTCGAGCTCGTCAAATTTAAAAAAAGTATACTGTCTGAATTTTTCAGGATTAGAACTCACTACGTCCATAATTTCCGGTATAATTGAATATGCCTTATTATCTGCACGATAACGCGATCGGAAAAACGTCACATGAAAATCGTCAGTATCTGGATTCCAGTAAAAGTGATCTACGATATCCGGAATTATTTCTCTGATGTTTTCGACCGAGTTGAGGATTGCGTCTTGGAGTATTCGATCAACTATTCTCTTAATATTTTCAGCATAATCAAAGACATACCTATTTCTATTATTATATAATTTTTCAATCATCCGCCTTGCCTCGCCATCATCTTTATTCTTGATGTCGTTTAAGGTAACTCCCAATTCATTCATGAAAATATGAACATCCTTTGGTGAAAGACTATGCATATCAACTGATTCATGCGGGCTATGTATAATTCTTTGACAATAAGTTATCGGTTCAATATCAGGGCCGACATACTCGTTATTCAAACAAACAAAATATTGAAATGTACCAAATAGCTCTATGAAGCAATACAATTGCTTAACTTCTTCACCGTTTTCTTGAATCTGCCGCTGAGAAAATAACACAATTGAATGAGACATAAAACTTTCATCGATAGATGACCTTAAATACTCAATCATTTCCTCCACATGGAATACCGGATAATAAGGTAAAAGCGTTGCCTCACTTTTTATCGTCCTGTGTTCACGGTCGATTAAGTGCTCAATAGTTGAAAATGGTATGTTGTTGTAAAGTGCAAACTCAATTGCAATTTTAGCAAAACCATCTTCAAAAGTCCGATTTTCAACTCTGAATGGCAGTTCAAGAACACCGAAGTATTCGTCAGACCGTAACAGATCCGATATGATCTCGATTTTATATTCAGGCCAATTTTCAATCTTGGTTCGCAGTTCACTTTCAACTTTTTTCTTGTAATTCTTGGCAACTGTTTCATTAGCAAAAATTCTTACAACCTTCTGTTCATCGTCGATTTTGTATTCAGGCCTTCTATTGCTGAGCACACTATTTAACAATCTTACCTCAATGACCTTACCATCGCGGAGCAGTCTCAGTTTTCCATTCAACGCGACGGGATTGGTCTCACGATCTCGTTTAATATCAAGTCGCTCAGTGATGAGTTTAAAGGTATCACAAAACGGTCTGTCAATACGCCCCCCTAGGTACTTGTCGCCACCACATTCTTTGCAAAGAATGCCTGCAACCTTCAATTGGCCGCCCAAGGCTTGCGGAATAATATGTTCCTGATGATTTTTGGAATTGGAGTCAATGTGGTCCTCCAATGTGTGTCCGCACAGATAACATTCTTTCACTCTCTTATTGTTATATTGACAGTCACTTTAAAAGAAATAGATTTCAAAATATAAAAATATTGGGCGTGATTCCAGCCTGTTCTGTGATTGTTTTATTTAGTGTAGTCTAAAATGAATCTTAATTATGATTGCGGACGATCCCCTCGAACCCTTACCACAATTCACACAGAATAATCTTCTTGAGGAAGGTTCTCTTGAAGACCTGCCTAAAATTTTTCCAAAAACAAAGTTTAAAATAAGAACGGAACAGACAGATGTGGGTATTGATGTTTATGTTGAACTACGGTCGAGCAAGCAAACGTATACAAACTCCCGCTTCGTTGTCCAAGTGAAGTCCAGGCAGGATTCAACTACCAATCTTGATGGAAGTTATAGTAAGTCAATTGATAATTCGAATCTTTTCTATCTGCTCAGAAGCGCAAATCGGGCGATGTATATTTTCTACGTTGAGGAAACCAAAACCTTCTTCTATGAGTGGGCGGATTTATTCAGAGACCATTTAAACCGAACAAAACCGAATTGGAAAGGACAAAGTTCCAATAGCCTTCGTTTCCATAAACGTCTTGATGAAGCAGCCGTTGAGGATATCTACAATGATGTGAATCGAAGAAGTAATATCTCACATCAAAGAAAGGAAGGCCTTAGTACTGAAATTGTAATTGACTCGTTTCATGAGTCAGGGGATCATAGAAATTACGATGACATCATTTGGTCTTTCACGCAGTTAATTAACACATTTGAAGGCTTGAGCGTTTTACCCGGTCATATCTTGGCTAAGCTACCGCCCTTTTCTACCTCCGCTAGATCTCGGTCCTATTTCAACGATTTTAATTACACCCTTTATACTGATAACAATTTTCTTTTTGACTTCTTTCAGAACGTTAAGTTAGAAGGGAACAACTATGTTAGGGTTAGTGATGGAGCACTTTTGCCACAGGATACAATGCGGCAAATCCTGCTTTTTTTGGAGTATAATTTTATCAACCACATTTCACGCATTAGAGATCATGGTGATGAGCTAAGAGTCTGCATACATAATCTATTTCTCCATCAGGGGTGTGACTGTGAGCATTGTAGCTTAAAAAAGTTACAATGGACAAATTCAATTGTAAAGTTGAACATTTCAATTGATGAGAATTCAGTTAACCATTGGCTCCGAAGAGGAATCGTTCTCTTGGAATTCGGAAAGATTAGGGAAGCGTTTGAGTTGTACAAACATTTTGCCGATGAGTCGTTCTCCAAAAGACGATATGTAGCATACATTGTTGCAAAGTTCCATCTCGTTTCATGCGGGTTCTTGATTCGAAATGCTTTTCACGTTAATGATTCGGACGCTATGATGGAAGAAGTATCGAAAATCGACCTTCATCTGGAAATTGAGAAAATTGGGGAGCAACCTGAAGTCAAACGAGAAGTGGTAAAGGTATTGAAATGGCTCGTGGGTACCAGCTATTATTTGGAGATGTATGTTGAGATGGACCTACGCTTCCGCGAATCAATCAAAGCAAGGGACGGTGACAGGCGTGGCAGGGTTGTTTCCACTAATCATTATCAAAAAGTGTCGACCCTGTCAAGTGAGTTGACTGTGTTTATTGAGGGAAATGCTTTTCACATCAGTTACTTTAATGGGCTAAGTCTGATAATATTAAAGGTGATCGAAGCCGGATTGATTCAGCAAGGGTTGAAGAACCCTATGTCAATCAAAATTTCAGATTTACACCCTTATTTTCTCCATTTGTGTTTCACCTATTGCGAGTCGGAAAAACTCAACGACTTGTTCAATAAGTATAAGATTGAGCGGGTTTCATTCGGAAATGAAGCTGAGGATCCAGAGAGTGATCTGCTTGTGTACGTAAATGAACTCTTGGCTTCCATTGATGGCTCCAGGAGCTTTATCATCAAGGAATACGCTGCAGGAAACGCAGCACCTAAGAAGAAATTTAACAGTCACCTAAAAATTGCCATGGTGCTGGTTTCAGTTGCGGATCTTTCAGATACACAACTCAATGAAATTGTAAACCGATTTATACGAATAGCCAGTTCGGATATTGTGGAACCGGGCACAGTTGGGGGGTTGAGGGACATCTTTGTAAGGAGAAAATCGACCATTTTCCCGTCAACTTTTGTGAATTGTTATCGGATCCTAATTAGTTCAAAGATATTTGACCGGACAACACTTATCAATGAACTCCCATTTTATTTAAAGGATGCGCATCCGGAATTTATCAGTAGCGATCCCAAAACAGCCGAGGCAATAAAAAGCAGGATAACTGAATTGGTGAATATGGATGAATATCAGGTTTATACACTACTTTCCTTCTGTCAAATCGCAGTGAGTGAAACTAAAGACATTATCAGACTTAAGCTCGAGGACCTGCTGACGAGAAGATTCGATACCCAGGTATTCTATCTTGCGGCATATCACGGGTTGATCAGTTGTGAAAAATTTTTTGACAAGTTGATTGAAAAAGTTCCGCGTAAAGAAATGGCAAAAAAAGCAAGACAGTCAATAATGGGCTACGATGACTTCAGAAATGACGATCTTGACCACGTAATAACTCTAGCATACAAGTATTCCCTTGATCTGAAGAGACCAGAGATACAAGCGCTGGCAGATGGGGTCTACTACTATCAATGGTTACTGAACTTAGACAACTTTGCGTATGAAATGTTTGATCCCTATTGGCTCCTTTACGAACCGAACATCGTGTTTATTCAGGAATTCCGGAAACACGATAAGATTCGTTTAGCCGTTAAGGAATACTTAAAAAAATTTCAGGTATCGCGTCTTACGGATATCTACATAGAATACCTTACGTAAATAATTCTTGAAAAAATCAGATCTGTGTCATGAAAGTTCAAAAAAAATAAGCTGTATCTTAATGATGAACTTAAAGTCAATCACAACAGTTTTATTTTAATATTTTAGAAGCTAAAGATGATAGAGCAATTTGGTTTCAATAAAATCTTCATTGTTCAATCAATTCCTGAGACTGAGCGTCAAACTGGATATGAAATCGAATCGGTAATAAAAATACTCGCAATAAATAACGATGTCTCCGTTGAACTTATAGACGTCAATTCAGCCGAGGGCTTCCTCAGTGCATTAGAGAAAATAGCACAAGCACCAACGACTACTTTTCCATATATCCATATTGAATCTCACGGAGATAAAATCGGGCTTTATGCAGCGAACGGTGATTTAATTCAATGGGAGCGCCTAAAGATTGCTCTATTATTAATTAATAAACGTTGTAAAAATAATCTGTTCATATCTGTTGCAGCATGTTATGGCGCCCACTTAATCAAAATCATTAGACCTTGGGAACCCTGTCCTTTGAATAGCTACATCGGGCCTGAAAAAGAAGAATCACCTTTCGATCTCGAGGTCAGTTATACAGAATTCTTCAGAACTCTAATAAACGAACATAGCTTGACTTTGGCTTTAAAGAAACTGCCAAGGGGCTTCGCCTTCATTAACTACAGAGGTTATTTTGAAATGTTAATAAATAATCACAAAGAGAATCCATCTATTCGAGACGAAGTTCACACTAGAACGCGAGCAGCTCTAAAATTGATAGATTCAACTCGCAATGTTTCAGATGAGGAGATTGATCAGTTCGAAAAGACACTTTTTGAAGAAATGAGAACCGTTTACTTTTCTATTGCAAATCACCATTAGAGAATTAGTGTTTCTTAAGATCGAAAACCAACAGAATGGCATAAATTGTCACCTCGGTTCTGGCAATCAATCTAGTGTTTTATTGATAAACCTTGAACTTGATTTGCTAACTCAATGCCGCATGGCAATTATCTTTCAATTTACCACTTTTGCCACTTGATTGAATGTTGACAATGCTTCCTGCAGACTCACACCAATGCTCATGTTCACAAAATATTGATGCTCCATGCTTTCAAAGCATTGCGTCAAATTAAGAACAATAGATTTTGGATAGCTGTGGGGCTTGAATAGATTCCTCATCCAAAAAATAACTCGGTATTTGTAAAATAACCAATTTGCTTTTCTGAAATTGTTATTTGACATGCATATTCCTTGAAGTGCTCCAATTGCAATATCACTTAACCGATTATAGCTGTCTTGCACGATGTCCTCATCAAAACTAATCTCGTATAGTCGAAATATGTGATTGAGCATACCGATGTCCTTAAGTTGATATAGAGGATTTCCTGGTGAAGAGTCGCCAGGCACACTTTTGGTTGCCTTTACATATTGAATATAGTAAAGAATGCCTTTCACATCCTGGAGTTGTATCAGGAACTCAGCTATCCTCAGCTTTTCTTCTCTACCTTGTTCCAACAGAAAAATCTCATCTAAGTATTTCTCCACTCTAGGGCTTCCAAGTTTGATCAAGGCTTGAACCAATTGGAACTTAAAATCCCCCTGTATTTCTGGAAGTATTAATTCAAGTCCGCTAACCTCACCTCCAAGGGCCAAATAGGTATCAAGAACAGTATATCTTGGAGAATCAGGGCGCTTTAAATACGGAATGATACTTTGTGCTGATTGTGTGAGATTATTTCGTGCACAATAATTTAAGTGCGCTTCTAAGACCTGATAATATTCTATCCCTTCTCTCAAATTCGAAAGAACCCGATTAATAATCTGAGCATGGTCAACTGTTAACTCAACAAATTCAAAAATGTCAATTTCATCGTCATCCCATTTCTGAACAGACAACATATCTAGATAAAGATCCTGACTGTAATGCTTGAGTTTAAGCCTTCGAATCAAAAATGAAAGTCTAACTGCCACCTTGCTGATTGTTGTAGTGTCAGGCTTCGGATGAGAAAGTGCGGACTTGAAATTAACAATGCCGGCCTGCTTGTCACACCATTTTCTTATTTCAGCAAGTTCGAAACTTGTCAATTGCGCATCCTTATTCTTTTTGAGGAATTTGATAATCTCTTTTACAGTAAAATTCTCCCAGTTCAATTCGATTGACCCTAGTAGCTTCGACTTACTTAATACTTCGTTCTTGTCAAAAACTCGAATAGTTTCATAAACCACTGGCGAATAAATACCTTGGAATTGCCCTTCCTGAATTTTCCAAACTTCATCGTATGTTAAATCATCCTTCCCAGCATCTTCAAAAACTTTGGCGATGGCTAATTTAAATTGGTCTTTACTGAATAGAAGTGCCTTTATTCCTTCATTGGTCAGTTTAGTTTCATTCTCGAAATCTCGATACATCGGGAGAGTTATCTTTTCTTTTTTATTTACCAACTCATTGAAAAATTCCAATAGCTCACTCCCTTTTTCAAAGCAGGCTTGAAAGTTATCAACAATCTCTTTATTGATTCGTGCAATGAGAAATTCATTGGCGAAAAACTCCAAAGACGGCTTGTCTGCTAATACAGCTAGATGCTTAAGGCTATATAGACTTAGATTATCCGCATGAGATTGATAGAACTTCTTAAATGCGCTTAAAACATTATTTGTTATTTGAAAATGCTCAACGAACAATTTAACTACGTGTTCGTTGAGTCTAAGTTCGTCTGATGTAAAAATGTTAACAATTTTATCAAGCAAGTCTTCGTCAGTTGGGAATAGTTTGCGCGTGACCCCTAATATATCATCGATGATTTCGCGAAAGTAAATTGAGTATACTATTGATCCGTATTCGGCAGCCAAGAAATCTAATGCCTTACTAACTGCGCCCTTAGATTTTATAGTTGAAAGACATTCTCTTAGTTCATGATACTCATTCGAAAGCCTACCTGAATCAGTCAGCTCTCTACTCATCAGTTTTCTAATTTGTTCAATAACCAAATCAAGGTAATCATCTTGAAAACCGCATTTATGTATACCTTGAAATAAAATGAACCGTATCCATGTATCAGAATTTTCGATAAAGACCTCTAACAAACTCGCAAAGTCGTCTTTGCTAAGGTTGAAACAATTAACATAGGCTTTTATCGCCAAATACTGAATTGACGATTTTGAATCAGAAAAGCACTCTTCTATTGCCTCCTTTGCTCGTTCCGAGCTCTCAGGAAACTCATTCTGTATTTTAAAATAGGATATCAGTTCAAGGGCATTGTTTAGAGCGGCGACTTGCTTGTTCTGAATTTCCTTGATTAAATAATTTAAGGAATCTACCGAGGTTGAAAATTTAGCAACTTCACGGGCACTATATTTAGTTCGGTTTATAACCCTACCTTCTTTTTTATAATAATCTAATATCTTAATAAAAGTTTGATGTCGAATTGTACGATCTAGTTTATCTGGTTCAAACTTCACAATCAATTCCGGCTCATGTTCGGTTAGCCAAGAAAGTAACTGTCCCCTTAACTTATTTCCATCGTGGAGAAGTGTTATCAAAAACGAAAGCGTATTAACCCAAGTGGGCTTAACTTTTTTGAAATTTGGTCGGAAAGCTATTATTCTTTTTATCTCCGAAAAGCTTTGCCTTGAGAGAAATTTTGCAACCAGGTATTCCTGAGTGTTATTGTGATTAAACTTCCAAGTGGCTTCATTTCCCTCAGAGCCGTTTAATAGCGAACCTGCGCGCTTTAATAAATCTAGCTCGTTAGGAGTAAATAAAATTTCAAGTTCATTCCATGTGCATTGATTTTTTCCCTGATACACAAGAATGAACGCTAGTTTTTCCAAAAGATTTCTCATTCTCGAGGCTTTGGATGCTCTGCCTTCTGCATAATGCCTTGCTACGTCATTCTCAATATTCTCTTTCGTTACTTCCTCAAACAGCTCCGCTTTGTTATTAGAAATATGGCCCTTGCTGGAAAACTGATCAGACAATTTAATGAGGTAGTAAGGAACAATAAGCAACTTATATAGATCCTTGTTCTGTACTTCGGTCAAAAACTCATTCTTTGAAAGTGGCAGTTTGCGACTCAGGTAATCATTAACTCCATCCCAGCTCAAATCTGCCAAGCCGAATGAATTGAACCCTTGCAGGGTAGTCAGCCTGTTCGTTTCGGACAATGAAGTGTAAAAGTTAGATCTACATGACACGATAATCTTAGTCCTTGGAAAGTCCTTTGCTAACTCAAGTATTTTTCTAGCAACAGTATCGAAGTTTCCGGTCTGTACTTCGTCTAAGCCATCTAAACAGATCACAAGTGCGCTCTCGGATATCTTTGAGAGTTCAGGAATATAATCCTGAATGGATTTGTTTGAGTGAGTGTTAAGTTCTATGAGAAACGGATACCAAATTGAATTTGGTAAACTTAAATCACAACACAATTTTCTCAACTCAATACTTTTTCCAGTTCCTGCATCTCCCAATAGGGCAATTCTATTTTCATCAACAATGATTTCTTTTAGGACTTTACCTTGATTGGTTAATTCAACGAGAATGTCAGTATTGTTTGTAACGACCTTTCGAGGTATATAGTCCGATGGTTCATCAAATTCATTTTTTTTGACCCTTTTTCCGAAACCTTTAATTGATTCCGGTCCGCAGAAAGCCTGTGTCCAATGTTCTCCAAAAAAATCAAAAACAATTTTTGGATGTTTTTTTAGCTCAGCATCAAGCCCATTACTGTCCCAAATTTTTAACGATACGTTATGACCATTGAGCGCAATTCTTTGAGCGTTGATTGCATCCTCTCTTTGTTTTGTACCAAGTCCCTCCTGCGTACACAAAACGAATCGTTCAGACTTACTTAACCATTCTCCGACAAGAAATGTGCTTACAGCCTCTTTTATTTTTTGTGGTCCAAAATTTTTCTGTCTTTTACATTGGTATACACTATATCTCGAAGATGACTCCGTTTTAGCATAGATGTCAATCCCTTCTTGTGAATCTCCTTGAGTACCATAAAGCCTACAATCTTCCACTTCGCTTTCTTGTTGAGCCAGTCGAAGACATAATCTCTCAAAATTTTCCCAGGTCAATTCATCATATGGCAGTTTTTGAAGCCTAGATTCAACCGGGAGTTTATCAACTTTAGTATTTGGATTCTCAAGTAATCTATTTGGAACGCTTCCCATTTAAGAAAATTAAGATCGTTGAGACATGCTCTCAATGTTTTGATGCTATAAAATCACTTATCCACAATTCCACATTTTTTTTAAAGAAAAAAGAAGCAAAAAAGAAAAGGTTGTGATGATAACTATGGGGTATACAGTTTTTAGTTGTAGAACAAAAGAAAATAATCCGCACTACGCTGATAGAGTTGGCATGAAAGTCTTCCGTCGGCAACATAGAACTGAAAGAGAGCATGGCAAGGCGGTAGTGCCATACTATCAACTTCGGCCGGATTCCATGCGGAAACTATATGCCTGCGTGAATCCGGCTTGGTTTTGATCTGATCTATAACCTTGGCGATTTGATCAATTTTCTTTCCATCAGAAGTCGGCCAGCTGCGCCACTGGCTTCCATACACCGGACCGAGGTCACCATTTTCGTCTGCCCATTCATCCCAAATACTAACCCCGTTTTCTTTCAGGTATTTTATGTTAGTCTCGCCTTTTAAAAACCAGAGAAGCTCATAAATAATGGAGCGAAGGTGAAGTTTTTTTGTTGTCACCAGGGGAAAGCCTTCCGCAAGGTTAAAACGCAGTTGTTTTCCAAATAATGATTTTGTGCCTGTACCAGTGCGGTCGGCTTTTGTCGCACCGTTCTCCAAAATATCCTTCATCAACTCAAGGTACTGCCGCATACAAAAGAATTTACTTGCAAATAACTGAAGAGTAAGCAAACAAAAAAGCCCCCGCTTTGCTGCGGAGGCATTCCCCATCACTCAACCACACTTTTATTTTAATTTCCGTTGGCGCTAGCAGTAATTGTTATGGTTTTACCACCAACCGTAATTGTTATTGTATTGTCGCAAGTGCCGCTTCCATAGTCTATTACGTAAGTGAGCGAACCAGCCGTAATTGATTTTGTGCCGCTAACAGGCAGAACGCTTGTTGCAATGCAGCTTGCCTCGTAAACTAGCGGCTTAGTGATATCCATTGTATAGGATTTATCTGCCCTTGTATGACCGCTAGCGCTATGAGTCGTCGAATTAGGAGTTGCACTTACGGTTAGAGTTTTGGCGCTGTAATCCAAAGTCATATAAAAATCTGAAGTCCTTGTAATCGTTGTGTTATCTGGAAAAGTCAGCAGTCCACCGGCAAGCACGTGGTGGAATACTGTGGAATCAGTAACATTAGTAATGGTAAATGTCATGCCATTGTCAAATGCCACGCTGTTTCTTGAGTATCCAGAATAAGATATAACTCTGGTTGAACCGGCTACCCACTTCTTGCCACTGTACGTTACTATGATCTGACCTGCACGAGTTACTCCATTGGTGGTTACACCTGTTCCAAAATCAATGGTAATGGTTCCGCTGGGGTTGTCTCTAGTACTACCATTGCCAGGTGTAAGTGTAATTGTCGCACCAGTCAAACGGGGGTCTTTACCTTCCAATCCGATAAGCAGCCCTTCTTCTCTGCCGGTACCATATTTAGTGTTTGTAATGTTACTTGTAACCGAGGTGCTCATATCGGCGGTCTCATTTGTATATGAATCTGAAAGCGATTCAGAATTCACATTTTGAGAGTCTGTAGAACTCAATGCATTGTCGGTGCTTTTGCTACACGAGGCCAGCACCACAATTCCTGTTGCAAGTGCAATAGAGAGGTTTTTCAGAGAGGTTACTTTTTTCATCTTTATAAGAGGTTTAGTTGTTTAGGTTCTTAGAAATCAGAAAATCAAGAAAGTTTAACCCGAGTCGAAAAAAAGACAATTAATTGCCTTCGGCAGTCACATCAATGACTTTGGCTTTACCATTGACGGTTACGGTCACATTATTATCGCAGGTGCCATCACCATAGTCTACTGTATATTCGGAACCCACAGTAATAGTCTTTACACCACTCACTGGGATAAACACTTTTTGAGCCAGGCAAGTCATTTTCTCAACAAGTTCTTTAGTGATTTTCATAGTGTACGCCTTTCCGCTCTTCGTTAGTCCACTGGCTGTGCCATTAGATCCCCCAACAGTTGCTAAATACGCCAGTGTTATCCATTCGTCATAGAGCGGAGAAACAGCAGAACGTATCCACTCGCGGGTGAGATTATGTTCTCGTGTGATAGACTTTCCATCGCCAAAAGTGATTTTGCCGCCTGTAAGAGTGGATTGAAATTGTAAATGAAGTGAATCATTGCTGATCTGGGTAACCAACGAATCAATTCCTTCAATAGCCGCATCATTTCTATGAAAATTAACCAAGTGTAAACTGATATAGGAATTGGGCATCCATCGTTTGCCACTATAATTGATTAACATTTTACCCGAGCGGGTCACTTTACGGGGATCGGTGCATCCAGTACCGAAATCAATGGTGATTGTACCTGAAGGGGCGTCTTTTGTACCAGTCCTATTAATGGTAACGGTTGCGCAAGCCAATCGGTCATCCCTGAGGCCCAGTCCAATCAAAGTCAGCGGTGTGCCTTCTTCGCGGCCTCCGGTGTACTGGGTTGATGTAATCCCCCCGATCGCGTTACTCGAAATATTAGAATTCTCGTTAACATAAGCTGCTGAAGCCGATTCTGCATTTACGTTTTGTGTATCGGTAGCACTTAGTATATCATTATCTTTCTGGCAAGAGGCCAAACCTATGATCAATATAGCTATCCCTATGGAAACGCCATTCAGTGTGAGTATTCTCCCCTTTGTTTTCATAGTAGATTTGGTTTGTTTTGGTACTTGGAATAAGGCGGTCTGGTAAGGTTTAAATAGCCAAAGTAGAAAAATTAAAATGGTTTCCGTTAAAGAAGGTTATATGTTTTCGAGCAAGACTGGAGCACTTTTCTTTATTATTTCGCTATTGGCTTTGGTAACCACAGCCTCAAATGCTCAGTTAAAAATTGCAAAACTGAAGTATAATGGCGGTGGCGACTGGTATGCCAATAAAACAGCCCTGCCCAATCTGATTAAGTTCTGCAATAGAGAAATTGGCACTTCTATAGCCGAAGAAGAGGATGTTGTGGAGGTTGGAAGCCCGGCGCTATTCGATTACCCCTATATATATATGACTGGCCACGGCAATGTGGTGTTTTCGGCCGAAGATGCAGCCAATCTTAGAAAATACCTGATTGGTGGTGGGTTTCTTCACGTAGACGATAATTATGGGCTTGATAAATTCATCCGTCTGGAACTGAAAAAGGTCTTTCCGGAAATAGAGTTAGTTGAAATCCCCTTTACTCATCCGATTTATCATCAAAAAAATGATTTCCCGAACGGTCTTCCCAAAATACACGAACATGATGGCAAGCCTGCCCAGGGTTTCGGATTATTTTATGAAGGAAGGCTTGTCCTTTTCTATTCTTACGAATGTGATCTTGGAAACGGCTGGGAAGATCAGCGAATCTACAACGATCCCGACGCCAAGCGGCAAGAAGCACTCAAAATGGGTGCAAATCTAATCTCGTTTTGTTTTACCAGTAATTAGCACCCGAATTACATTTTGCCCAGTACCTCTTCCAACTTTTGATCAAGCGCCGCTCCGCGCAGGTTTTTGGCAATGATTTTTCCATCCTTATCCAATAAAATTGAAAACGGAATAGCGTTGATATTATAGTCGCGGGCTGCCTGACATTCGAAATATTTGAGGTCAGATACGTGAGTCCATACCAATCCGTCTTCTTTTATCGCCTGCAGCCAGTCAGCTTTATTGCGGTCGAGGGAAACAGAATAAACTTCAAAGCCTTTGCTTTTGAATTTATGATATGCTTTCACCACGTTGGGGTTTTCTCTACGGCAAGGGCCACACCATTTTGCCCAGAAATCGATAAGCACATAGTTTCCTCTCAATGAGGACAGCTTTACGATTTTCCCGTCGGGGTTCGCCAATGCTATTTCAGGTGCGATCTGACCAATAGCTGTGATTTTTAATTTGTTTATCAACTCCTTTAACTCGGCCGTGTAGTGATAGGATGGCCAACTCTTTTCAAATTTTTCTAACGTGATATTGAACAAATCCAGATTCTTGTCTTTATCAATCAGGTTGGGATCTTGTATCAAATTGTATAATGCCAGCGAAGCAGGTTGCTGTTTAAGGATGTCTACAATCTGAGCTTGTCCTTTTTCAAGTTCTTTAATATATGCTCCACGCAGCTCTTCCATTTTCTTGTCATCTTTCGAAGCAGCAGCTTTTTGAAATTCAGCTTCAATAGATTTCAGTTCGGGTGTTTCCTGAAGGCCCCGGTACATCCCTTGTACTTTTTGATATAAATCGTGATCGGGTGAGCCTTTGATCTCAACAAACCCCTGCTGATTATTTCCGTCCACATTCACCTCAATTGTACTGTGATCAACCATTAGGTTAACGGCCTGCTTTCCATAAAAATTAATTCCGAAAACTCCCGGTTCGGTGAGATGAAGTGTTTTTGAAAAAGTGTTGTCTTTCTCCAATGCGATTGTTTCCACTTGCGTCCCTCCTCCGTTTTTCATTTCCTGAATTTGGATACCTCCCTGTTGCGGAAAGTTGACCTTACCTTTAATGATTACATCCCAGCCATTGGCTTCAGTCTTTTTTTCGGGGCTGCAACCAAGGGAAGCAAAAATTAAAAGAAAGTTGATGAAAAGTCTCATTGTTTTATTAGTTATTCGTTGTTCGGTATTAGTTATTCGTTTGACTTATTAACCGTCAGCAGTTAACAGTCAACGTTTTTCAATTTCTATAAGTTTCTTAAGGAGTAATTCATTCGTAAGCTTAGGGTTAGCCTGACCTTTGCTCCGTTTCATCACTTCACCCATAAACATTGCCAAAATCCCCTTTTTTCCATTGCAGTACTCTTCTACTTTCAGCGGAAACTCTTTAATCACCGATTCAACAATCGGCAGAATGAAGTTTTCGTCGCTATCCTGAATCAAATTTAACTCTTTCGCAATACTCAACGGGGGTTTATCAGGATTTAACAAAAGTTCTGGGAGTATTTTTTGTGTAGCTGTCGCGTAGCTTACCTTTCCTTCATCAACCAAATCGACCAATGCACACAGGGCTTTTGGTCTAACTGGGAATTTATCGGCATCAATGGCCTGATCATTCAAATACGATTTGACCGGACCCATCAGCCAATTAGAAACTCCTTTGAAATTTTTGGTAAACCGGCAGGCTTCGTCAAAATAGAGCGCCATTTCTTTTGTGTCCGTCAGCACGGTAGCGTCATATTCTGGTAAATGATATTCGGTTACGAATTTTTGATGCCATTCGCGCGGCAAGGCCGGCATTTCTGATTTTATTTTTCCAAGCCATTCGTCCGAAACTTCCAATGGACTTAGATCCGGATCGGGAAAATAGCGATAATCGTTTAGTTCTTCTTTCGCACGCATGCCATAGGTTTTGCCATCTGTAGCATTGAAAGTTCGTGTTTCTGAAATAATCAGCTCTCCCTTCTCCAACATCACAATCTGTCTTTCTACTTCATGTTCGATAGCACGCTGCACATTACGGACAGAGTTCATGTTCTTCACTTCCACTTTTTTACCAAATTCTTTTGCGTCTTTCAGCATCAGTGAAATATTGGCGTCGCAGCGTAGTGAGCCTTCCTCCATATTGCCATCACAGATATCCAGATAGCGAACGAGCCGCCTGATTTCGGTGAGAAGTGCGTAAGCTTCATCCGAATTTCTCAGACACGGTTCAGTTACGATTTCAATTAGCGAAACTCCGGCTCTGTTAAAATCTACAAGTGAATCGGTTTCATTATCAAGATGAATCAGTTTGCCGGCATCCTCTTCAATGTGAATGCGGTTCAATATAATATTGCACTCCTCTGCGTCCTTTGGCTTGATCGTAATAAAACCACCGATGCAGATAGGAGTGCGATCTTGGGTTATTTGATAGCCTTTCGGCAAATCGGGATAGAAATAGTTTTTGCGATCGAATATCTGAAATCTTGAAATTGTAGAATTGCAAGCATGGCCCATTTTCATGGCAAACTCAGTTGCTTGTTTGTTCAGCCGTGGCAACGTGCCCGGATGCGCCAGCGTGATTACGCTGACATTTGTGTTCGGCTTACTTCCGTACTCGGCTGAATCGGAATTGAAAATTTTGCTTTTGGTGAGCAGTTGCGCATGGACTTCCAAACCGATCACAACTGTGTATTTATCTCTGGTAGGCTTATCCATCTAGAGCCTCAAATCAAACTTTTTGCTTTAATCAAAGCCGCATCAAGCCCGCTTAAATTCTTACCACCTGCTGTAGCAAAGAACGGCTGACCACCTCCACCTCCATCAATTTCTTTGGCTAGCTCTTTTACCATGTTACCTGCATGGAACTTTTTGGTTGCTTCCAGTTTTTCGCCAATCATTACAGCTACTTGCGGT
>Ga0206905_10049_pt1 | contig 34366 bp, 38 predicted proteins | sample Alteio_BWOrgHeat_43_FD_152940 | JGI IMG/M metagenome (GOLD analysis project Ga0206905, IMG submission 152940) | Enriched cells from forest soil in Barre Woods Harvard Forest LTER site, Petersham, Massachusetts, United States -... | ecosystem: Environmental > Terrestrial > Soil > Temperate forest >...
GCCTCTCAACCAGCCACCTCCGCAAAATCACCCCAAATTACAGTCGACCTCTCGGGGCCCGATACTCCGCTCCTGCTTGCCCGCAATGGTGAGCTTCTTCACGCCATCGAGCACATCGCCGCCAAAATCCTCCGTCTCGAACCCGAAGAGCACGACCAGATCTACTTTGACGCTCAGGGCTTTAAAGCTACACGAAACCGCGAGCTCGATATGATGGCCGAAATCGCAATCGAAAAGGTTCGCGCAACGGGACGCCCTTTCTCCTTCGCGCCGATGTCCTCCCACGAACGCCGCACGCTGCATCTGGCTCTTGCGAAGTCCGGTCTTCCCACGGCCTCATCCGGCGAGGGCTCTCGTCGCTTCGTTGTTCTCTACCCGGAAGGTCTCGAGCCGGTTCAACCCACAGTTACCTCTTCAGAAGACCGCACTCGCGCCATTCGCAACACCTTCCGCCGCCGCTAACTGGCATGCTTGTGCGGCAGTGCAACCTCCTGCTGTGCACGCACCAGAGTCGGACGGTTCCCGCTGTTCAATGGCGCATCCCACGAAGCTGCCATCCGGCCCACCACTCCCCCGTCCAGATATTTGTGCCACTCCTCTGACTCGGCTACCCGCTTGATCTCCGCATTTCGTTGCTTCAGGAAATCCTTCAGGTGTCTTCGTACCAGAGCTTGTCCCAGCGATCCCCAGGGAGCAATGAATCGAACCTCGTCCCGCATTCTCGTCCCATCATCCATCGCCGCAAAGTGATGATCGTGCTCAAAACGCTTAAAATTCCCCGAAACCATCACGTCCCGAAAATAACTATAGGGTCGCAGCAACTCAATCCGGCTCGTATGCTTCCGCGGCAACAGAAAGTGTCGCCCTTGAAATGTCACAGTTTCGCCCAAGCCGATGAGCCCGGTCGAAACCCCGGAAATCACCCGCTCTCCAGTCCTACGAGCGCACGCAACGTGCAGGTCAATACTCAACGAAAGCAGGAAGCATCGTTCAACTGGAGCATCAATCCAAGTAGCTAATCGAATCGGTTTCATATTCATTGAACCTGTTATCCGAAAGTGATGAACAATACAAAACGGCAAGAATTCAAATTCAACTACGCAAGCAGCAGAATCTTTCCTGCTGCTCCCTTCTCGGCCGCAGCCTGTGCTTTCCCTGCATCAGCAAGCGGCAGCATGCGATCAATCGGAATCTCTAGCCGCTCTTCAGCCACATCCTCCGCCATCGCGCGCAGGGTTTCGGCGTCAGGACTGCTCATAACGGCCTCGATCTTCACCGTAGGGTGCATCCCCGAATTCGCTGGAGGACCCACAACCGAGGCATAAACCCCGCCCTGCTTCACTTTACCGATCAGTATCTGCCCAATCGCACCACCCACGGTGTCCGCCACTGCATCGATGAAGCCCAGCTTCTCCATCGCTGCCGAATCATCAAGTGCCAGCACCTGATCCGCGTGGAGTGACTCAGCCGCCTTCAACTGAGACTTCCTTACCCCTGCGATAACCTTCGCGCCCGCCTTCTTCGCAGTCCACACCGCCGACCTGCCCACACTCCCGATCGCCCCACTTACCAGCACGGTCTGCCCAGCCTCAATCTTCGTCCCACGCGAAATCAGTTGCTCACCAGTCTGCGTCACCAGCGGCAACGCAGCGGCCTTGACTAGGTCGAGCTTCTCTGGAACGGCCGCAACATCCTTCGCATCCACGACAGTGAGTTCCGCATAAGCCCTTGTACCCAAGGCCATTACCTTGTCCCCAGGCTTGAAGCCTTCTACCCCTTCACCCACAGCCCTAACAATCCCTGCAATGTCTCGTCCCAGAATCGCCGGAAGCTCCAGCGGCCAGAATGCCTTCATCATTCCGCTTCGCAGTTTGAAGTCGATTGGATTCACGCTGGTTGACGTCATACGCACAAGCAACTGGCCTGTGCCTGCGACCGGATCAGGCACATCCTCATACACAAGCTTGTCCGGTCCGCCATATTCGTGCAAAACCACTGCTTTCATACACACCTCAACGTATTAATTGAGATGCATCTATTGGGTCCCGCGAAAGCGAATCGATAACAACAAATGATAAATATCGTTAAACGCTAAAAATCAGCCGGCCAGCTCACTGTGTCCGGTTTTCCGACGGAAGATATTTCTGCCACTCATCGTTGTTCTCTGCCACTCGTCGCAGTAGAACCAGGCGTCGCCGCAATCGTCTCGCTAGGTACGGCACTACAATAAACTGGGCCACCACCCTCCCCAGCGGCCCCAGCGGCAGCGAAAACCGGATCTTGTCGTTCAGCACTGTCCGGTCATCCATCTCGTAAAAATAATGGTCGTGTTGATACCGCTTGAATCGCCCTCGCGTCATCGTGTCCTGAAAAAAATTGGGCTTCTCATATTCGGTAATCAAGCTCTCGTGCATCTGCGGCATTCCAAACTTCCACCCCGCCCACAGTAGCTTGTCGTCTGCCTCAACCATTCCCTTGGTCTTGCCTTCAATAGGCTTCATGCCATACGTCCGCCCAACCAACTCTACATTGGTCGAAAGCAGAAAACATCGTTCAATCGGGGCCTTAATAAAGATACTGTCGCCAATCGTAAACATGGGGAGAGGAACTCCTTGCAAAATTGTACTGTCCTTCCAACTGCCAACTCAATCCGGCAGTTCGCAGGATTTATCGTCCACTCACACACGATCTTGAAGGCAAAAAAAAATGCATCAATTACAGGACTCCGATTTTTAAACCCATCATTCTTGGAAAAGTTAGGTGTGCAATTACGCGCACTCCATCTCACAAAGGAACAGCGCGTGTCGTCATCAATTCCTTACACCGCTCCAGGAACGAGCCAAAGGCAACACTGCCCTCGTCACCCCTACCACGCGTCCTTACGCTCACAGTCTCACAAGCCGCTTCCTTGTCGCCCAGCACAAGAACAAACGGAACCTTCTGCATTGTAAACTCACGGATCTTCGCATTCATCTTCTCATTGCGAGCATCCAGCTCCACACGCAACCCCGCAGCTTCGAGCTTTGCTTTCACAGCCGCCGCATACCCCAGATGCTTCTCCGAGATCGGCACCAACCCAACCTGCACGGGAGCCAGCCACAGTGGAAACGCCCCGGCATAATGCTCAATCAGCACCCCAAAGAATCTCTCCACCGATCCAAACAGTGCGCGATGCACCATTACCGGTCGGTGCTTCTCGCCATCCTCGCCCGTATACTCCAGCTCAAACCGCTGTGGAAGATTAAAGTCGAACTGTACGGTCGATAGCTGCCACAATCGCCCCAGCACATCCACCAGCTTGATATCAATCTTCGGCCCATAAAAAGCTGCTTCACCCGGAATCTCCCGGTAAGGAATCTTCTTCGCATCGAGCACCTTCTTCAGTGAGGCCACCGCCGTCTCCCAATGCTCTGCAGAACCGACGTAGCTCTTCTGATCCTTCGGGTCCCATGTCGAGAGTTCCACCTTGAACTCCGCGAAGCCGAACGCCTTCAGCACCTCATCAGCGAATTCCACGCACGCAGCGATCTCACTCTCAATCTGCTCCGGTGTGCAGAAAATATGTGCATCGTCCTGCGTAAACCCACGCACGCGCAACAAGCCATGCATTGTGCCCGACCGCTCATAACGGTATACATTCCCCAGCTCGGCATACCGCTGCGGCAGATCGCGATAACTCTTCGGCGAATTCTTATAAATCAAAATATGCCCCGGACAGTTCATCGGCTTCAGCCGATACTCGGCGTCATCAAGCTCCATCGGTGGATACATATTTTGCGAATAGAACCCCTCATGCCCCGAGATCTTCCACATCTCTCGCCGCATAATATGCGGGGTAAACACCATTTCGTAACCGCGACGGATACATTCATCCCGCATCCAGTCTTCCATCGTCTTCCGAATCATCCCGCCCTTAGGATGCCAGAAGATCAACCCCGCGCCAGCCACCTCCTGGATCGAAAAAAGATCAAGCTGTTTTCCAAGCACACGATGGTCGCGTGCCTTGATCTCCTCCAGTCGCTTGAAGTGCGCCTCCATATCCTTCGCATTGAAAAACGCCGTTCCGTACACGCGCTGCAGCTGTTGGTTCTTCTCATCGCCAAGCCAGTAGGCCCCGGCAACCGAAGTCACCTTGAACGCCTTCACTCGCCCCGTCGAAGGAACATGCGGCCCGCGACAGAAGTCCACAAACTTCCCATTTCGGTAGAGTGAGATCTGGTCTCCCGGTTTCGTGAACCTCTCAATAAAGTGCACCTTCATGAAGTCACCGTGTTCGCGGTAGTCTTTCAGACCCATCTCACGCGACTCCTGCTCGCGCACAAACTTCTCATCTCGCGCAACTACCTCAGCCATGCGCTTTTCAATGGCTGCAAGGTCATCTTCGGTAAAAGGGGTTTCGCGGTAGACGTCGTAGAAAAATCCGTTATCCGTCGCCGGGCCATGCCCTAGCTTCGTCTCCGGAAAAAGCTCGAGGATCGCCGTGGCCATCACGTGCGCGGCCGAGTGGCGCACAACCTTTAGTGCACCCTCATCGGTCTCTTTCAGCAGCTCCAGCGCAACATCCTCTTCGAGCGGAGCCGCCAGGTCTACCAGCCGCTCCCCCTGCTCCGCAGCCGAGCTATACATCCCCGCTTCAGTCTGAGCCTCGTCAGCCTCCTCCATAGCCGTCTCACCAGGAACAACAGGCGTCGTCAGCGGACGAATCCGTGCCACTACCACCGCAGCCGCCAGCCGCGGAGAGATACTCATCGCAACGTCATAAGGAATTGTTCCGCGCGCGACCTCGCGCACCGACCCATCGGGAAGCTGAATCTTGATCTGTTCGCTCATACCTTATTTACCAGCATATTTGCTTTGCGCTCAACGTACCAACCTTTACTCCCACCTCAGTTGCATCGGGATTCCCGCCCCGTGCCATTTTCGATCCTGCTCTTGCGGTCGCATAATCACTCGCATCTCGCGTGCCATGTCGTCTCGCGAGGAGCGCGGAACCGGCGTCAACCACTTGGAAAGCAGGTCTCCCATGCTTGTATGCCAGGAATCGAAACTCGCTTCAGCCGTGTCCTGCCCAGTCTGCGGACAAAACTTTCTCATCTACTCAGAGCTCGGTGTGCAGGTCGAGCAGGATGCCTGCCGCCGCGTCATTCAGCACGCCCTCCGTACCCATCATGCAAACCAACCCACCAGGCACGACGCCCACCCTGCCGCTCCCTTCAACATTCCAAGCTGGTCCGGCGACAATCGATTCTCAGCCTCGCCGAGCCTCGGCAAACTCCTCGATAACTCTCTTTAGGTTCAAAGAATTGATTCGATAAAACCGGCTTCATGCTCACTCCGTCTCTCTCACCGACAAAAAAGAAGGACCGTGCCATCCCGGCAGCGGTCCTGTGTGCTTGTTGCACGCACGGTAAAACCTTAAGCAATCTCAGGAATGCTCTCTGCACTCCGCCGCCCGACCGGCATATTCTTCTTTAGCCAAACATTGGCCCTCCATCTACCGACAAAGGGCGCAGCGGCGATCATTCCAAACGAGATAACTAATGCGATATCCATTCAACCTTTCTCCTTTCTCCCCAGGTTTTGCAACATCATTTCTGATCGAACCGGCAGTGACTCTGCAAAATGTTGCATGTTGCTACATTTGATTCCTTACTATCCCTTGCCCGAACCAGAGCTGACATCCCACCTTCGTGTTATCCCCTTAGCTGTTAGAACTATTACTTTCGTTCCAGTCCCAATCTGGGCCCCAGTCATCCAATCTGCGTTCGCCTAAAATAAATCGATGTCCTACGCAGCGGCGGTCGATCACCTCTACGCCCTCGGCCACGAGCTTGCCCCCGCCAGCCCGAACGCGCCCCGGCGCAAATTCGATCTGGCCCACATGCGTGTTCTCGCCGCGGCTCTCGGAAACTGCCAAACCTCTTTCCCATCAGTACTTATCGCCGGAACCAACGGCAAAGGCTCTACTGCCGCCACCCTCGCCAGCATTCTCACCGCAGCAGGCTACCGCACCGGCCTCTACACGTCGCCCCACCTCATTCGCGTCAACGAGCGTATTCAGATCGACAGCGTCCCCATCTCCGACGAAGACTTCGCCCGCCTCTACTTTTACGTCGACGAAACCGCCCGCCGCCTCGTCAGCGACGGCGATCTTCCACACTCTCCCAGCTTCTTCGAGGTTCTCACCGCCCTTGCCTTTGTCTACTTCGCCGGAGCCGAGCTCAACTCCAGCGCGGTAGACATCGTCGTCCTTGAAGTGGGCCTCGGAGGCCGTTTAGACGCCACCAACATCGTAGACCCCTTGCTCTCCATCATTACCGACATAGCTCTTGACCATCAGGACTTCCTCGGCGACACAATCACGGAAATAACCCGTGAAAAAGCCGGAATCCTCCGCCCCAACGGCACTCTTATTACCCTCCCTCAGCACCCCGAAGCCAACCAGACCATAGGCGAGGCCGCCACCGCACTCCATGTCCGAGCCATCAATGCCGCCAATTTCATCCCACCTCAAACTCCAGGTTCGCAGGCGTCCGAGAATCCGCGTATATCGCCTGAAGCGCAACCCCTCCCCCGCAACCACTACACCCTCAACCTCAACCAGGAACCCCTCGAGATCGATTCCCCCCTGACAGGCCAGCACCAGCAACGCAACATTGCCCTGGCAATCGCGGCGGCAATCGAATTACGTAACCAAGAAAGTTACAAATCAAACCCAAACAGTTTAATAAGTGACAAAAACAGTTACAAAATAACAAACGAAGCGATAGAAACGGGTATCCGCAATACTCGCTGGCCCGGCCGTCTCGAACTCCTGCCCCTTAGAGCCAACCGAACGCTCCTCCTCGATGTAGCCCACAACCCCGCCGGCGCCTGGACCCTACGCGCCGCTATAGCCCAGCTTCCCGAATCCCAGCCTCGAACCCTCCTCTTCTCCTGTCTACGCGACAAAAATCTCAAAGAGATGGCCCAGATCCTCTTCCCGCTCTTCGACTCCACCTCAACGGACCCTGCGCGCCTCCACGACCAGATCCTCTTCGCGCCGATCGACAACCCACGCGCCGCCAGCCTCGAAGACCTTCAAGCCGCAGCACTTTCTCTCGACATCCCGGCCCATACCGCTCCTAATCTTGCCGCTGCGTTCGAACAAGCCCAGGCCGTTACCCCGCCCAATGGCATCCTCATCGCTACAGGCTCCGTATACTTGGTCGGAGACATCCGCCACCTGGCAGAGCAGGCATGAACGAGCCAATCCAACCATCTGGTCTTCCCGCCAAAAACAGCAATATCGAAGAAGGGGTTCTCTCCGTCTCGGAACCTGAAACGTCCGCAACCCTCACCCACTCCAAAAAGCCGCCCTTTGCGCTCCGCTGGCTCTCTTACCTGCTGTTAGTCCCCTTGGTCGGCGTGGCCACTGCCTTCTTCGGCTGCATCTCGCTGATCTGCGGCCTCTGGGACAAATCCGGTCGCCAGCAACACTTCATCGCGCATCTTTGGGCTCGTACTCTTCTACTTATCAGCCTTTCCCCCGTCAAAATCGTCGGCGGCGAAAAGCTTCACCTCCACGAGACCGCCGTCTACGCCTCTAACCACCTCAGCTACATGGACACCCCGGTCCTCTTCGCCAAGCTGCCGTTCCAGTTCCGCATCCTCGCCAAGCAGTCTCTCTGGAAAGTCCCTTTCATCGGCTGGTACCTCAACCGCTCCGGCCAGGTCCCCGTCGATACCAAGAGCCCACGCTCCCTCATCGCCAGCCTCAACCGCGGCGTCACCACCCTCAAGCACAATCTCCCGCTGGTTCTCTTCCCTGAAGGAGGCCGCGCCGCTACCGGCCAGCTCCAATCCATGATGTCCGGCTGCGCCTACATGGCCATCAAAGCGCAAGTCCCGCTCATCCCACTCACACTCATCGGAACCTACGAGCTCCTGCCCATCCACGTCTACGCCTTGCACCCCCGTCCACTAGCAATCATCGTAGGCGATCCCATCCCCACCACCGGCTTCACCACTCGCGACGCTGACGCTCTCACCCAGAGCCTCTACCAATCCATCGCTACCACCTACGCACAATACCATCCGGCATCCGGGGATAAATGATGCAAGTGTCATCGCTCAGAAGCGCTTTCGTCTTGGCAGCCCTTTTCATTGCAGGTATCGCCAACTCCCAAGGTCCCGCGAGCGATCCCACCTCCCCCGTGGGTCATTGGGTCGCCGAACACCCATCGCAAGGCGGCATCGGCTCCTGGTGGGACTTCCGCTCCGATGGCACCGTGACCATGCACATCGGAGCTATCGTCGCCCTATCCATCACTCGTTCGGGCAACACCTTCACCTCACCTCCCGTTATCGTGGGAGGCACGCCCATCGTAGTCACGTGGCACGTCGAAGGCGATACCCTCCATCTCCAATCACCCAACGCACCCGATCAGACCCTGTCCCGCGTCGGCCCTGCACCCTCCACCACCGATCCTCTACTCGGCAAATGGAAGCCTCTCCTTCCCTCCACGTCTTCCGGGGGGCCCGACGTCGCACAGCAAAAGGCAATGGCCAACGCAATCCTCACCTTCTCAGCAGACAACATCGAAGCGGCCCGCATCCCATTCACTTCCGCAGAAGGAAACTGGAACGCGTCCACTCACACCTTCCACCTCCATGACCAGCCCACTCCCTACAGCTATCAACGAATCGACGAGAAACTCACCCTCGGCCAGCCACCCGACAACAAAAAGACCGATACCTACATCCCCGACCCCATGCTCTAAGAGAGTAAGCAATTTTCGGTTCATTTCCCCCACTCTTTCTTACAACGAACGGGTTACTGACGATGGCCCTCGGTTGATAGACAGTCGAAGAGAGGGTCAGTAATTGGAATGAAGAGCAGCACATCCACCGGCAGGGTCCGCTTGATTTGTCTTCTCCTCGGCATCGCAGCAGGAACCGCACCCTCGTACTCGCAGACCCCATCGGTCAACGAAACAGATTCGCCCGTCGGTCAATGGATCGCTGAGCACGTCTCCAAAGACGGCATCCGTTCCTGGTGGGACTTCCGCCCGGACGGAACGTTTACCATGAAGATTGGCATCATCGTCACCTCACCCATCACCCGCTCCGGAGATACCTTCACCTCACCCGCCACAACCATCAAAGGCGTGCCAATCCCGATGAACTACTGCGTCAAGGGTGACATGCTCCACATCAAGTCCCCCAATTCGCCCGAGCAGACCTTCCTCCGCATCGGCCCCGCCCCCTCCACATCGGACCCACTCCTCGGCAAATGGAGGCCTCTTCCGCCGGCAACCTTCGATCCGGATCCTGAGATCGCCACGCAGCAGCGAATGATGACCAACGCCACCCTGGTCTTCACTGCCAACAACAAGCAGAGCCTCCGCGTCCCCTTTAGCAACTACGAAGGCGTCTGGAACGACTCCAACCACACCTTCCACCTCAACAATCAACCCGCCTACTCATTCCAACGCACAGGCCCAAGACTCCTCCTCAACCAGCCACCGCGCGGTCGCAAAATCGACACCTACCTCCCCGACCCAGCCTCCTAGTGCCAATTTTCTGCCGCGATCGTTGTAACCCAAGTCGAGTTCTTCCCACTACTTCACCGGCAGTACACTCTTACGCCGATCAACGACTTGATCGCTCAGCGGTGGCTGAAAAAAGACGGATCTGACTCTGTGGTACTGATCTCAGTTAGAGTAAAGGCGGTTTTTTTCTTGCACGAACCACACTTGTTGCTACCAGACAGGCATATTCAAATTGAGACACTTTCCCTGGTCGGATCACCCAAAGATGTACCATTAAACGGAACCAGGATGATCACGTAGCCAAAAACCCAAAGCCTTCTACTCCCGATTCCCTAAGCCATACCTTTATGACTCCTCGCGTTGCCATCCCGCTCCCCACCAGCACTAACGCCGAATACAACCAGCGCTCTTGGCACCAGTACGCCTCATGCGTCGAGCGCAGCGGAGGCGAACCGGTTGCCATCCCCCTCGACCTCACCCCCGTCGAGACCATCGAGCTCATCAACACCTGTCAGGCCGTCCTTCTCCCCGGCAGTCCCGCGGACGTCAACCCTCACAAATACGGCCACGACCCCATCCCCGAATGCGCCCCAGCCGACCCCGCCCGCGAGAACGTCGACGAGCTTCTCCTTCAGGACGCGCACAACCTCTACAAGCCGCTCCTCGCCATCTGCTTTGGTGTCCAGATTCTCAACACCTGGCGCGGCGGCACGCTGGTGCAAGACCTGAGCCCGGTCCCGGTGAATCACTCCGCTGGAAAAGGCGTCGCCATCGCCCACAACGCAGCCGTGGCCCCCGAATCTCTTCTCGGCAGTCTTCTCACACAGGAAGAAGCTCCGGAAGAAGGCGACTTCCTTCGCCTGCCGATGAACTCTAGCCATCATCAAGCCATCGGCATTCCCGGCGACGGCCTCCGCATCACCGCCCGCTGTCCGCAGGACGCAGTCATCGAAGCCGTCGAGGGCGGTCAGGACCCCCACAATTCCGGTGCTCACTTTGTCCTCGGCGTCCAATGGCACCCCGAGCGCAGCTACGACATCAGCCCCGCCTCCCGAGCTCTCTTCGATCGCTTCATCGCCGAAGCCACCGCCTGGAAACCCCGGACAGTCCACACCTCCGTCGCAGCCTCCTAATTAGGAGACTCTCTATTCCGTTACCGCTTCTCCGTCTTCTTTTTCGACGAGGACTCAGTCGATCTCCATCCAGGCGGGCAGATGACATTAACAAACGGAATCCACGAAAACATGAGAACGATGATTCCAACCGTGATGATGACGTGAATTGAGTCGCTAGACATAACGTCCTCCCGAGCCTCAGTAAAGAGGCAGCGGAAAAAACTCCGGCACTCATCAATGCGTAAAGCCAGGAAGAGGCGTGCCACCACCTTCAAAAGTCTTATTCGGGCGACAGAATCTCTCGCCGTAGATCCATAGGTAATCCACACATTGGACAACTGTCCCTTCAGTGCCGCGCCAATTGCCGGTGTCTTGTACGCTCCCGCAATAATAATGACCTCTTTGCGGCGTCTCACCATCGCGCGGTAGTACTCCACTCCAGGCTTCGACCAGTGGCTTGTGGTTAGAAAATAATGTCATTCTTTCCCATCTGCCATACTTAAACCCGCAAATGTCCACTCTGACCGAGCCTGCAATCGCCGCTCTTCTGACCCCGTACCTCGACGCCCCTACCACCATCCTGCCTCAACTCTCTCTCTACCTCGACCTCCTTCTCAAATGGAACGCTCGCACCAACCTGACCGCAATCCGCGATCCCGAAGAGATAGTTCGCCGCCACTTTGGTGAAAGCCTCTTCGCCGCCCGTCATCTCGCCCCAGAAACCCCAACCCTCCTAGACTTCGGCTCCGGGGCCGGTTTTCCCGGCCTCCCCATCGCCATCCTCCGTTCCAACATTCATGTCACCCTCGCCGAGTCCCAGAACAAAAAAGCCACTTTCCTCCGTGAAGTAGTCCGCACCCTCAATCTCAGAACGGAAGTCTGGTCCTCGCGGGTCGAATCCATGCCCGCCACACGTCAGTTTGCAGCCGTGACCCTCCGCGCTGTCGACAAGATGGAGACTGCTCTCCCCGCCGCCAAAGCTCGAATCCTTCCAGGAGGCCAGCTTCTCGTCCTCACGACCGCCTCGCAGGCTCCCCCAGATGGGTTAGTTATTCCTCTCCCCCAATCGAACCTGGGCATGCTGTTCCTGCAACCAACACATTTATAATAGGTTATGACCGGCGAAAGGATTGTCGGAGACTACCACGAAGGATGCATGGCACGTGTTCCACTTTGGAACCTGAATGCAAAAAAGTGCAAAAAACAGTTGTAGTCGTGATGAACCTTTGTTATAAACATGCTTGTCCCTGGAGACGGGGAACTCCCCAAACGGACCTGTAGATGTCAGCCGTAGAGGTATGTATCTGTGTTTTGGATTAAGGAGTGTAGACGATGAACGTAGAAAAAAATTCAATCAGCCCAGTTGAGCCAGCTGTACTTACTGGGAAAGAAAAATCGGGTCTTCACTACACTACCGAATCCTACCAGAAGATTCTTGACTACCACGTCTCCGAGATTCTTCTCACCACCATCGTCTTCGGAATCATCCTCCTCGTTCGCCTTTATCACTAAAGGATGGCCTCTGGCAGGCCTGATTTCACAACAAGCTAAATATCATGGGGGAATGTTCCACGTGGAACATTCCCTTTGTGTTTCTGAAATCCGCTCTCCCGGCCTCCTTGATTTCCAACGCACAATGGAAGCAAGAGTCCCATTCGGTCACTCAGAAATGTTCCACGTGGAACAAAGATTTCCACACCAGCCCATTTAAAACCCCTCAAGTTTCCCCGCAAAATGGGACTTCCACAAGTTCTCCACAGCTATCCACACTTCTACACAGCCCAAGCCGCGTTGCCTCCAAACCCGCTGCCCGATACCCTGCTTCTACGCCGATGAATACCCCTACCGCCCATACAGAACCGATCCCACACCCATCCAGGGTCATCGCAGTTGTCAATCAGAAAGGCGGAGTCGGCAAGACGACCACCGCGATCAATCTCGCCGCGGCTCTCGCCCTCGAGGGTCTACCAACCCTTCTCATCGATATCGACCCTCAAGCCAACTCCTCCGGAGGTCTTGGCGTCGTGCGCGCCAAAGACGACGAAGAGCGTCTCAGTACCTACGACGTCCTTCTCGGTCACGCCACCCTTGCCGAGGCCCTTCTTCCCACCGAAATCCCCAATCTCAAGCTCGTCCCCAGCAGCAAAAACCTCATCGGCGCCACCATCGAGCTCATCAATCTCGAAGGCCGTGAATACAAGCTCCGTGAAGCCCTCGCCCCCATCCGGGCCGACTACCCTTTCATCCTCCTCGACTGCCCCCCGGCCCTCGATCTTCTAACCCTCAACGCCCTCGTAGCCTCGGACGGTCTTCTCGTCCCCATGCAGGCCGAATACTTCGCCCTCGAGGGCATATCCGAGCTTATGTCCACCCTCGACCGCGTTACGCAGGCCTTCAATAGCACCCTCGGCCTCGACGGTGTTCTACTTACCATGTACGACGACCGCACCAACCTCTCCCAGCAAGTCAGCGAAAACCTCAAATCGTTCTTCGACGACAAGCTCCTCAAAACCACGATCCCCCGGAACATCCGCCTCGCCGAAGCGCCAAGTCATGGCAAGCCGGTCTCCCTCTACGATCCCAAATCCCGAGGAGCCGAGGCCTACAGAGAACTGGCTCTCGAACTCCTCACCCGCAACAATCTGGAAAGCCCGGAAGCCAAACGCCGCAAAGCCGCCGCCGCAGCGGCAGCCAGTACTCTGAAATCGTTCCAGGTCCCGGAAAAAAAGAAGTCACGCTTCTGGCAAGCCACCAAAGAAACCTAAAAGGTCGGCCGGAGGCCGAGCCCAGGAATTAAGCATTACCGAGACCGGTAAACAAATCGCGAAGAGACCACCCCATGCGCAGTGGGCCTACCGGCAGACCAAAACCAGAGAGAAAAGAAAAAATGATGACGATAGCCACAGACCCAAAACGCCGCGCACTAGGCAAAGGCCTTGAATCCCTTCTTCCGTCCCGTCCGGCACCAGCCACGGTCCCCGCAATCACGCCAGTAGCCGAGCCGACCGGTAAGCCCCTCGAGATCCCTCTCGACCAGATTGAGCGTAATCCCTACCAGACGCGGACTCACTTCGACGAGACCAAACTCAAAGAGCTGGCCGAATCCATCACTGCCTCCGGAGTAGTCCAGCCCATCGTTGTGCGCCCACTCAATCCCAACAAAGGCACCATCAAATACCAGCTAATCACCGGTGAACGCCGCTGGTTAGCCAGCTTTCAGGCCAACAAAACCACTATTCCGGCAATCGTTCGCCCGGTGTCCGATGAGCAAACACTTGAGATGACCATCGTTGAAAATCTTCAGCGTGCCGATCTCAACCCCATGGAGCAAGCCCGCGCCTATCAACGACTTAGCCACGAATTCAAGCTGACTCAGGAACAGATGGCCCAGCGCACCGGCAAAGAACGAGCCAGCGTAACTAACTTCCTTCGTTTGTTACGTTTACCAGAGCCAATCCAGCAGAAAGTTGAGTCCGGCGACCTCTCCTTTGGCCACGCCAAAACCCTCCTCGCTCTGGGCTCAGCAGAATCAATCACTTACGCAGCCCAGAAGATCCTTGCCCTCAATCTCTCCGTCCGCCAGACCGAAAGCTACGTGCAGGGCTTGCTCAACCCCGAAGCCAAACCCAAAAAAAACCCCAAGCCCAGCCAGCCGGACGACCCCAATGTCCGCGAAGCTCAGGACCGCCTCCGCCGCACGCTAGGCCTCAAGGTTCAGATCGAAGACAAACAGGGCAAAGGCAAAGTCATCATCGAATACGCCAATCTTGAAGACTTCGACGCCATCCTCACCGCCTTGGGCGGCGAATAATAGTTACATTCAAAGAACGCGCTAGGAGAATCGCCCCATGACAAGTAAGAATCGTCTAAAAGACTTGTTTTTGTTACTTTTTCTGTTACAAATTGCAGTTCTTTCAACTTTTGCCCAGCAACCCACTCGCACGCTTGTCCGTACCGGTCACATCCTCGACGTCAAAACCGGCTTCGAGCCCGCCGCGCAAACCATCATTATTACCGGCGAGCGAATCACCGCCATTGCGCCCACAGCGTCCACTCCGAAACAATCCGGCGACACAGAAATCGACCTAACGAAATACACCGTCATGCCCGGCCTCATCGACGTGCACACACACCTCACCATGGCCAACAACTTCGACCCGTACTGGGAACTCACCATGACTCCCGGCAAAGAAGCCATCATCGGAGTTGAAAACGCCAAAGTTACCCTTGAAGCAGGTTTCACGACGGTTCGCAACGTCGGCGCCAACGACTACACCGACGTAGCCCTCCGCGACGAGATCAACGCCGGTCGCGTCCCGGGCCCGCACATGCAGGTCAGCGGACCCGCGATCGGCATCACCGGCGGCCATATGGACGAGAATTTGTTACCGTACGAGTATCATATTCACGGCGAAGGCGTAGCAGACGGCGTCCCCGGCGTGCAGCACCAGGTCCGCGAGAACATCAAGTACGGCGCCGACCTCATCAAGATTGCCTCCACCGGCGGCGTGCTCTCCAAGGGAGATGATCCGCAGGCCAGCCAGTTCACCAAGGAAGAGCTCATCGCCATCGTCGCTGACGCACACCGTCTCGGCCGCAAGGTTGCCTCACACGCCCACGGAGCCCAGGGCATACTCTGGGCCGCAGACGCAGGCGTCGACTCCATCGAGCACGGCACCTACATCAACGACGACTGCATAGCCATCATGAAGCAGAAGGGAACCTACTTCGTCCCCACCGCCTACCTTATCGACTGGGTCCAACAGTACGCGCATCTTCCCGCCCTTTACGATCAGAAGATGAAGGACGTCAGCGCCGTCGAAAAACAAAACGCTATTAAGGCGATCAAAGCCGGAGTCAAAGTCGCGCTAGGCACTGATGCCGCTGTCTACCCGCACGGTCTCAACGCCCACGAGGTCGACGTCTACGTCAACCAGTTCGGCATGTCCCCGCTGCAAGGCATCCAGACAGGCACTATCAACGCCGCCGACCTGATGGGCTGGACCGACAAAGTCGGCACCCTCGAACCCGGCAAGTGGGCGGACATCATCGCCATCGACGGCGACCCGCTCAAAGACGTCAAACTCCTCCAACACGTCCCCTTCGTCATGAAGTCCGGCGTCATCTACAAAAACGAAACCAAATGAATTCGACGGTGCCTCAATCAGTTCAACGTAAACCCGTCGCCTTTCTAAGAGTGATTGCAGCGCAAGATGGAAAGGCGCCGTAGACTTGCATGGCTCAGGGTAGCTCTGTATGTAGGATTACTCCCTACAGTCTTCTGGTATTTTTCATCGCAGCTTGACACAGTCAGAACATGCAAGTATTGCAATCTTCCTGTACATTGCAGGCGCTCATGGCCCTTTAGGCTAAAACAACTTTATTTCGCTGCCCAAGATGCGACAATCGCTACAGTGCATCCGGACCGGTGGGATTTCGCACCAGGCCGTTTGCGAGAGAGTCTGGGAAATTGCGGTCTTCGCAAATACGAATGGGATTAGTCAATTTTTCGCGCACGATAGACTGATCTCATCTGAATGAAAGCCACACCCTTCGAATTCCGGCATCGTTTTCTCATCCACGCCATCATTTACGTCCTCGGCTTTACGGTGCCATGGAACTACTGGCTGCACTTGGACTCCGCCGGCCCCAACGCCCACGTCTGGGGAACCCTCGCGGCAAAGCTCTCGGCCCTCAATCCCGCGACCATCAACATCCTGACCGCCTTCAACAACCTTCTCATCTTCGGGATCCTCTTCGTCCTCGCAGGAGCGATCCTACGCACTTGGGGCGCGGCCTACCTCGGCTCCGAAGTGGTCAAAGACTCCAGCCTGCATGGTCAAACCATCGTGGCTGCGGGCCCCTACCGCCACCTCCGTAACCCGCTCTACCTCGGAACCTTCCTCCACACCTTCGCACTCGCGCTCCTCATGCCACCCAGCGGAGCGATCTTCTCCATCATCGCGATCGGCCTCCTCCAACTCCGCCTCATCGGAGCTGAACAATCTTTCCTCACCGAAAAACTAGGCGAACCTTACCGCGCCTACTGCGACAAAATACCAAGCCTGATCCCCGCGATCACTCCGCGCGTCCCGGCCTCCCCGCAAAAGCCCCGCTGGCCCAACGCCTTCCTTGGTGAGGTCTACATGTGGGGAGTAGCCGTCTCCTTCGCTGTACTAGGTTGGCGCTACAACGCCATCCTCATCACCAAAGGAGTCCTCATCTCCCTCGGTATCTCTATCATCATCCGAGCCTTTCTCCCCAAACCCCAGTCCTGATTCAGTCTTCATCCAGTCCTGATCGCTCTTGTCCGGTTCTATCCACTACCTGTGATGGCGCAAAGCAACAAGCCCACCGCACCCAGAGAATCAGGGATACAGCGGGCTCATCACTCTTTGACTCAACCTCAACAGGCGCCGCAATACGGCGATGGGGAGGGGCTACTTCAAGCGACACGACCGTGCCATGCTCGTGCAATCACCTCGCCTTAACAACTACTTCTTTGGCGGAGCGATCGTATCCTTCGCAACCTTGGCCACGCGGAACTTCACCACGGTCTTGGCCTTAATCTTGATGGTCTCGCCAGTCTGGGGGTTACGACCAAGCCGCGCCTTCCGCTCAGCCTTCACCAGCTTGCCGATGCCAGGAATGGTGAACTCTCCATTCTTCTTGGTCTCTTTCACCGCGGTCTCAGCCAGAAGCTCCAGACCTGCTGCGGCCTGCTTGTTGGTGATCTCGAGCTTCTCCGCCATGTGGCGAACCAGCGCTGTCTTTGTCATTCCTTTTGCCATGTGTGTTGCTCCTTTATGCTTTCAATCGATAAAATTTGGGATCCTGCTCACTTACCTGCATTAACCTCGGAGAGAAACCGCATCTTGTTTCATCATGCGAAATCGTCAATGTTCATGCGGGTGCAGAGAACTGTACCGCAATTCACCTTCACCCTTTCTGGACACTTTGTCAATCGAAAATCTTCGGTTTCCACAGGTTTTTTACGGGTTTTTTAGGTTTTTGTCCGGTTTTGAGCACATTTATCTTAAAAAACCCAATAAATTCGCATTTTTTTTTACTTTCTCAAACCCTTAATCTCTTGTCCGCCCTGTCGTAAAACCAGCGATGTAACTTTTCCTTGACCGTCTTTAATAAAGACAATCTGCGCGTCGAATAAAGTTGGAAAAAACTTCGTCTCCGACTCCGCGAGAAGTGGAACCGAATCTTGACCCGTCGCTTGGGTAATCAGTTGTCCATCCTTTACAGTTACCACGAGGTCAAAATTAGGTCGCAGCTCATACGTCCCCGCATACGTATCCAGAATCTTCTCCTCTACCTTCACAGTTGTACGCACTTTTGGCTGAAAGTCCGGCCAGTGATACACCTTTGCGATGCTTCGAATTACCTCGTCGGCAAGTCGCGATCCGCCCTGCGCATTCGTCATCACGACCGCACCCTCGCCGTCGTTTTCGTAAGCCTCCATCACGCTCTCGAAACCGGCATTCACGCCGCCATGTCCAAAATAAGGATTCGAATCTGCTCCCCCAATCTGCAGGCCCAACCCCCACTTACCCATTCCCGCGGTCAACATCTCCTTGGTCATCGCCTGCGACAGCACATGGTTCGCTTTGCCCTTCAGCGACCGCTCAACCTCCAGCTCATAAAGACAAAGATCGCTCGGCGTCGTCCACAACCCGGCCGCAGCCATCTCGGGATAAGTGTGGGCACCTCCAGCCACAGCGGTACCATTGCCTTCATAAGGAGTAGCCGCTCTCGCACGCCCGTCCACCGGCAGTGGCTGCTCATACGTGCTGTGCTTCATTCCAATCGGCGCCAGCACCGTATCGCGCAACACTTTAGGGAACGGTTCTTTCGTTACATCCACCACCAATTGCTGCACAATCGTGTACCCGCCGCCGGAATAATTCCACTTACTCCCCGGCTGAGCCTCAATCCGAATCGCTGCTGTATTCGCAGGCTTCTCTCCGTTTAGCACCTGCAGAAGCGTAGGTACAGCAGTATCGGCTGCATAACCCGGAAACCCGTGCACAGTCGTTCCCCCCGTATGTGTCAGTAGCTCACGCAGTGTCACAAACTTTCCCGCCGCAACCGGAGCGTCCGGTAGCTTCCAACTCGTCAATTCAGTATTCACATCTGCGTCCAGCGAGAGTTTTCCCTGCTGCACCAAGCGCAACGTAGCCATTGCTGCCAAAGGCTTACTGATCGACCCCGCCTGAAACAACGTCTCGGCATTCACAGGCGCACCGCCCATACTCACCAGACCAAAACCCTGAGCCCACTCAATTGCACCATGATGAATAACCGCAATGCTTACCCCGGGCACATGCCACATTTCCATGCGTTCGCTCAATGTATGCACAGAGTGCGGATCATCCTTCACCGCGACAGTTGGCGTCAGCCCAGCAACAACATCCCTAATATGCTGCCGTGTCTCGGCAGAATACGTTGGAGTTTTCTGAGCAATCGCGACCCGCACCGTTCCGTAAAAAAGCACAATCAATAGTGCAATTCGGATCCAAATCCTCACCTTCGCTCCTCCTCAAAACGTAACTGTCCCGATCAGCCTAATTGAGAAATATGCCACCTGCATTTATCAGCAGAATCAAATAATCCTCTTTCTGCATCTCAGAGAAGGTTTCGTTCACTCTACGCGCAACTCAACCCCGAAGTTTGCACGTCATCGAAAAAAAAGATAAAGGAGAAAATTCATGCCCACATTCACGACGAAAGACGGCACCTCCATTTACTACAAAGACTGGGGCACCGGACAACCCATCACCTTCTCTCATGGTTGGCCCCTCACCGCTGACGCCTGGGACGCGCAGATGCTCTTCCTCGGGCAGCAGGGCTATCGCGTCATCGCCCACGACCGCCGCGGCAACGGCCGCTCCAGCCAGCCATGGGACGGCAACGACATGGATCACTACGCGGACGATCTCGCCGAGCTCTACAACCTCCTCGACCTCAAGAACGCCATCGCTGTCGGCCACTCGACCGGAGGCGGAGAAGTCGCCCGTTACATCGGCCGGTACGGCTCAGGCCGCGTAGCAAAAGCAGTCCTCATCAGCGCTGTCCCCCCGCTTATGCTCAAAACCGCCGCGAACCCACTCGGCTTGCCCATCTCTGCGTTCGACGGCATACGCGCAGCAATCGTTGCTGATCGATCAAACTTCTACAAAGAACTCACGCTGCCGTTCTTCGGCTACAACCGTGACGGCGCCAAAATCTCGAAAGGCGTGCAAGACAACTTCTGGCTCCAGGGCATGATCGGCTCCCACAAGAGCCAGTACGACACCGTCAAAGCTTTCTCAGAAACCGACTTTACCGAAGACCTGAAGAAGATCGATATCCCTGTCCTTATCCTTCACGGCGAAGACGACCAGATCGTTCCCATCGACGCTGCAGGCCGTGCCTCCGCCAAAATCCTGAAGAACGCCAAACTCAAAACCTACCCCGGCTACCCGCATGGTATGCCCATCATCCATGCCGACGAGATCAACGCCGACCTCGTCGCCTTCATTAAGTCCTGAACCGCCACAAGTTTCAGGCGAATAGAACCCACAACCAGCCGGATGTCCCATGTCACACGACGTGGGGCATCTATGCGACCGTCGGCAACGCGGTACCTCTCTTGTCTGCCGAAGTCCTTCCAATCTTCAACCAATTCAGAATCGGCGCAGTCATCATCGTTGTCACCAGTGCCATCACCACCATCATGGTGAAGAACGCTGGAGAAAACACGTGAGCGCTGTAAGCAATATTCAACACGACAAGTTCAACCAGCCAGCGCGTATTCAGCAGCGCTCCCAACGCCAGAGAATCCCGCCAGCCGTACCCTGTCAGGCGCGCTGCCGTAACTGCGCCCCCATCTTCCCGACAACGGCCAGCGCCAGCACAATGCCGGTCCACAGCGAAGAACCGCGAATCTTGCGACAATCGTTATTGAGGGCTTCAGGATGCAGATCGGCATCGACAGCTTCGCAGCACTCGTTCCAGACCCCGTCACCGGCCACATCGTCACGGCGCAAGAGCGCATCTCTCATCTCCTCGAAGAGATTGAGTTGGCCGACAAAGTAGGCCTCGACGTCTTCGGCCTTGGCGAGCATCATCGAAACGAATACCTCGACTCAGCTCCCACGGTCATCCTCGCCGCCGCAGCTTCGCGCACGACAAGCATCCGCCTCTCTAGCGCAGTCACGGTTCTGAGCGCAGCCGATCCCGTCCGCGTCTTCCAGGAATTCGCCACCCTCGATCTCCTCTCCAACGGCCGAGCCGAGATCGTCGCCGGCCGCGGCTCCTTCATCGAATCCTTCCCCCTCTTCGGCCTCAAGCTCGAAGACTATGACGATCTCTTTGCCGAAAAGCTTGACCTCCTCCTCACCCTCCGCGAAACCACCAATCCGCATTGGTCCGGCAAACACCGACCCACCCTCACGGGTCAGGGAGTCTTCCCGCGCCCCTTGCAAAACCCGCTTCCCGTCTGGCTAGGAGTCGGCGGCACGCCACAATCCTTCGTCCGCGCCGGAGCCCTCGGCCTTCCTCTCATGGTCGCCATTATCGGCGGCGAGCCTCACCGCTTCCGCCCGCTCATCGAACTCTACCGAGAAGCTGGCAAACGCGCAGGCCACCCACCCGAGCAACTCAAAGTAGGCATCCACGCCTTAGGCTACGTAGCCGACACTGACCAGCAGGCCTCCGACGACTTTTTCCCCGGCTACGCCGAAGCCTTCACCAAAATCGGCAAGGAACGCGGCTGGCCCCCAGTCACACGCCCGCAGTTTGAAGCTCTCCGCCGGCCCTCTGGAGCTCTTATTGTCAGCGACCCAGACACCGTAGTCGAAAAACTCCTCCGCTTCAACGAGTCCCTCGGCGGCATCTCGCGCCTGAGCTTCCAGATGAGTGTGGCTGCTCTCCATCACGACAAACTCCTCCACGCGACCGAACTTCTCGGCACGCGCGTCCTCCCCGAAATTCGCAAAGCCCTGGCCCAAACCAGATCTTGATTCAGTTCGGCATCCTCATCCTGAGCGGACACCGTTCGGTCCTTTTCCAGCATTGCCCTTACTGTTGTTTGAGACTGCTATGGAACTTAGTCCGGAAAGCCCAGTTCATCTCCGGCCAAACTTGCGTGGAACCCATCCGGAACCGTAGCAAGACAGCAGACGTATCTCTGAACATGTGCACCTATTTGAATAAACATTTATTGACGGCGGCAGGCTATGCGGCCGCCACTGTGATGGCTTTTCTATCGTTGAACGTCTGTGCTCAAACGGTGAAGAAACCGATGGCGTTCGACGTGGCTTCCATTCGCAGGAACGTGGACAACATCGGCACCTGCAGTCCGGACCAGATCGAGCCCGCCCAGAATGGGTTTCACATGACGAACTGTCCCCTGATCAATGCGGTCGGTGCGGCGTATGTTCCTACCTCGGGCAATCCACTCGACTACCTGGTACAACAGCGAATCGTTGGAATGCCAAAAGAGCTATCGCAGGAGCGATACAACATCGAAGCTCGGATCGCGGATTCAGATGCTGAGGCTTGGCGGGACCCGGCGCAGCGAAGAGCGATGCTGCATACAATGATGCAGACACTGCTGGCTGAGCGTTGCAAGCTGGTAGTGCATCGCGAGATGAGGGAAAGACCGACCTATGCAATGGTGGTGGCGAAGAATGGGCCAAAGCTGAAGGATCCTGAACCGAGTGCGGCAGAGGCCATCCGAGCAGACCATCCCGATGCGGTGGGAGTTCCCGGAGGAAGCGGATTCTTTGTTCGTGGTGGGCAAAATGGTCATATAGATATCTATGGGGCAACCACAGGGACGCTGGCGTTGCTGCTATCCGGGCCTGCAGGCCGACCAGTCGTGGACAAGACAGGACTCACCGGCATCTACGATATGCACCTGGACATGGGACAGGCAGGACCCCCTGCGGCAGATGGGTCAGCCGACCTTGGCCCTTCGGTCTTTTCATCGCTGCAGGAACAGCTTGGGTTGAAGCTGGAATCGCAGAGGGACCAGGTGGAGTACCTCGTAATCGATCGTATCGACCCGCCTTCGCCAAACTAACTCTCTAAAATTCAAAGTGTTGTCTGCTATCTTTGGTCTATTAAGCAAGACCGAACATGAGATTCGTTCCGCTGCTCCTCCTGCTTACTCTCAGCTCCGAAGCTCAAAGACTGAATCCTGCAAGGTCATTCGTGGTCGTGCACGCCAATATTGTGGCGATGGCCAACTTCGCATATGGCAAATCGGAACGCGCCACGACTTCGAGCCCGACAACTCTTGCTGGCAGAGGATTGAAGGATGGCTTGAGGCCGGAGCCAACCCACAGGTGTTTGCCAGCTTAACGCTGATCTCCTTGCGGATTTTCTGATTTTTCCAACAGAACCCTATAACAGCGGGGCCGTGCAGAAAGCGGCCGTAAAAGCGGCCTATCATCGGCGTTATGTTCTGTGGAATTAGCTGATCGCAGAATCTCGGTAAAACCTTAAAACATCACCCTCTTCGGCTTCCCCACCAACGGAGCATTCAAAATATTAATCATTGGAGCGGTCACCTCAAACCGCTTCACTACATCCTTCACCAACGTCGCCTTCAACGCGCGCTCCCCGGGCAGCCTCGCCCATACTGCCCACTGTTTCTTCTTTAGCAGATCAATCGCCGGATGATCCTCGGGAAACCCTTTCGGCGCCCGCGTCAGCGCAGGTCCGTCGTCTTCCATCATCAGCGATCGCAGTTTCTGCCCCTTCATCACGTGTCGGAACTCGTCATAGTGTTCAGCGAGGTACCGCCGAATCGCCAGCAACTGTTCCCGCTCCGGCATATACGCCCCCGCGGCAATCATTATCTCCTCCGGACTCACATGAAAATAAAACCCTGCCCCCGAAGTCTTCTCCAACCCATCCCTCACCCACCAAGCCGAAACATGCGTCTTATACGGTTGCTTGTTCGGACTGAACCGGATATCCCGATAGATCCGCATCATGATTCTCGGCGCTGGTCGCACATGCTCCGGCGCAAAATCTGCCATCGCCTCATTCACCTCGCCGATCACCGCCAGCATCGGTGTCTTCAACTCTCTGTCAAACACTTCACGCCGAGCCTCAAACCACACACGATCGTTATTCCGCTTCAACCCACGCAGAAATTTCATCGCCTCATTCGAAAAATAGCTTGCCATAGCCGGAATTCTAATTCAGGAATAAGCACTTACTCTCGCAACTATTCCTCTGGACTTGGCATCTGTTACAGTCAGTGTCGAAACAAGGGATTCCCCAATGCTTTGTACGATTGAACTCTTTCTGCCACGGTATAAAACTATCTTCAGAACTCTTCAGCTCTCCTCTGTCACACTCTTGTTGTTCGTCGCAACCCTCGTCGGTTGCGGGGGCTCCTCCAACTCGACAGGAGGCGGAGGAGGCAATACGACCCCACCCCCATCCGCTCTCGTCTATCCGCAGACTACGATCAACGCCACCACCGGTCAGGCCATCACTCCCGATACTCCTTCTCTCACGGGCACGGCCGCCAGCTTTGCCGTAAGCCCCACACTTCCCGCCGGCCTTTCGCTCAGCACTACCACAGGCACGATCTCGGGAACTCCAACCGCCGTTAGCGCCCAGACCACCTACAACATCACCGCGACCAACTCTGCCGGATCCACCACCGCCACTGTGCAAATAACGGTAGCCGCTCCTGTCGTCGCGCCTTCGAACCTCGTCTATCCGCAGACATCGATCTCTGCCACCACCACGGTAGCCATCACTACCGACACGCCAACCGTCACCGGCACAGCCCCAACCTTCACCATCGCGCCTGCGCTTCCCGCGGGCCTTGCCATTAGCTCCACCACCGGTGCAATCTCCGGAACTCCTACCGCCGTCTCTACCCAAACTAACTACACCGTCACCGCTACGAACTCTGCCGGCAGCACGACAGCAACTATAACCATCACCGTTGTTGCCGCACCCGCTCCTCCCACAAGCCTCGCATATCCTCAACCCTCAATTGTGGGCATGGTTGGCCAAAGTCTGCCAGCCAACATCCCTGTCCTCACCGGCGGCATCTCGGCTTTCACCATCAGCCCGCAACTGCCGGCGGGTCTAACCATGAACTTCATTGGAACCATCTCCGGTACTCCAACGGCAGCGTCGCCGCCAACGACATACACCGTCGCCGCTGCCAACATCAGCGGAAGCACCTCAGCGACGATCACCATCGCCGTCAATAAAGCCTTGCCCACACTGCTCGATCTCGGTCACGTTGCCCAGATCAGCGCAATGAAAGTCTCGTCAACTCGACTGCTCAGCGTCGACGTCAATAACCACTGGGTTCTCTGGGACACCACCGCCAACACTGAACTTCAAAGCAGCGATGTAATCACACCCTCTGCATCCAGTTGCTGCTCCTCGACCTTGCCCTGGCCCATTGACATGGCGGGACAGATCTTCGTCATCGGGCTCACCAACGGTCTCGAGGTTCATGACGTAACCGACGGCCACGCCATCTTCATACTCCAGTCTTCTGTCATCGACCCGCAAACCCCCAATACCAAATCATGGTGGAAGCTCGCCTCCGACGGCAGCTACGTCTGTTCGGGGTCGCAGGCGGGCCTCGCCATTTGGGACCCGACGGGCCGCCCTGTCTTTATACGCGCCGGCGATTACTCTGCAGCGAAGGCTTTTGCTGCACCCGGTCAGATTCTGGTCGCGAATGGTCCGGCCGGAGCCAATGTGATTGAAACCGTCTCGGCAACCAACGGCACTTCAACCACAGGCCCTGCCTTCACCGGAACCTTCAACACGTGGTTCTTCGATGGACAAAGATTCCTCACCAACACCGGCAACACAGTCTCGACTTACTCAAATGCCAGCGCACTGTTGGGATCAGCATCCTTGCCGTCGGTTGAAAATCTCGCAGGCAACGGCAGCTGGTTCTACATCTATGGTTCGGGATCCAGCACCACTCCGCTAACGATCTATCCCGTCGGCGGCTCTGCCCCTTCAGCCACACTCACGTTCCCGTCGGGCTCATCGCCAACTGTCATACCTTCCACAAGCACATTAGGTCTCATTCCTGGCATCACCGGTGCGATCAGCATCGTCGATCTCTCCGGTTCCACCCCAGTCAAAACGGACTTCGCGTCTCCGGTCCCATCGTTATCTGCCTTCGCCGCCACCTCAGCCGCCAAATGGATCGCCGGCAACGGCGAGGGCGTCGTCCTCGATGGATCGGGCCTTCCGGCCACTCCGCGCTACTTCGGCTACGGCAAAGCTCTCAGTATCGCTGGGAGCACCGGCTACATCGCAGTCGCAACTGCCATCGGGCAAATCCCCTATTACGTCCCAACCTCCACAACCCCCGTCAACACCATCAGCGGCCGCTCCACCAAACTCGCTCTGTCCTCCACCGGGTCTGTCCTAGCCGCCATTCAGGGTTCGGCGTTGAGAACCTATGCGATCCCATCCGGCACGGTCACTCAGGTTTTGTCCCCACCCACAAACTTCTCTCTCATCAACTTCACCCTCTCGTCCGATGCAAGCACCGTAGGCGAGCTCTTCCAATCCAACATCACCAATACAAGCTTCATCCGCCAGGTTGCTCCAGCCTCCGGAGGCGCTGCCATCTGGTCGGATAATCCTCCCGACGCCGGCAACCTTCCTCAACTCTCTTTCGACGGATCGATCGCCACAATCTCAACAGGGCCTCCTACTTCAACCAGCTCCACGGCAGTCTTGACCGCCGGCAACCTCACCGCCACTGTCGCCGGACAAGCCATAGCCTGGACCGACAGTGCTCACTTCCTCACCCAGCCCTACTCCGCCCCCGGCACGTACACCGGAACCAGCAATATCTTCAACCAATCCGGGACTCTCACCTCGACCGTCGCAATTCCGAAGCTTTCCACTCTCCTTCCTGTCTCCTCGACCTCGATCTACGCGCCTGATCTCAACACCATCTTCTCCCTCTCCACGGGAGGCGTTCTGTACAACTCCCTTCTGCCGGCTGCAGGTACGGGAGCCATCGCCGGTCCACAAGTTGTCTTCGCAACGGGCAGTCGGATCGTCACTGACACCTACTAACACCCTCTCCCACACACCAACTGCCAACCGTGTATCCTTCCCTCAAACCATGGAACCCCTGAACGTCTTCCTCTCTGTCCTCGCTTTCGTCCTCGCCATCATTGTTCTTGTCACCATCCTCAAAACCCTCTACACCGTCCGCACCTACACCGCAGCGGTCGTCGAGCGCTTCGGCAAGTTCAATCGCATCGTGCGTCCTGGCCTTCACGTCCTCATCCCTTACGCCGAGCGGGTTTACTTCGTCGATCTTCAGGTCAAGCAGGCGCAGTTCTCAGTCGAAACTAAAACCAAAGACAACGTCTTCGTTCAGATCCCCGTCTCCGTCCAGTACCAAATCCTCGACGACAAGATCTACGACGCCTTCTACAAACTTTCCAGCCCGCAAAAGCAAATCGAATCCTTCGTCTTCAACTCCATCCTCGGCCACGTCCCGAAACTCACCCTCGACGAGACCTTCGAGCAGCAATCCGGCATCTCGGTCGCTGTGAAAACCGAGCTCGACTCAATCATGTCCAGCTTCGGCTACAACATCCTCACAGCTCTCGTCACCGACATCGTTCCCGACATCAAAGTCAAAACCGCAATGAACGACATCAACGCAGCTCAACGGGCACAGGTCGCAGCGCAGGCACGAGGCGAAGCCGACAAAATTCTCAAAGTCAAACAAGCAGAAGCCGAAGCGCAATCAAAAGCGTTGCAGGGGCAGGGTATCGCCGCCGAACGTCAAGCCATCATCGACGGACTCCGCTCCTCCATCGAGCACTTCCGCGAGTCCGTTCCCGGAGCCACTGCCGAAGATGTCATGGCCCTCGTCCTTCTCACCCAATACTTCGACACCCTCAAAGACATTGGCACCAGAAACGGCACGAACACTCTCTTCCTGCCCAACAACCCAGGCGCCGCCAACGAGTTCCTCACCCAGATCCTCGCCGGACTCCGCGGCAACCGTGGCCCCATTCAACTGCCATCGCTGCCTCAAGTTGATCCTCCTCCACCGCCGCCTAGCCCAAATCCTCCAACCTTCACCTAGCGACCAACCTTTCTTTCAATCAAGCCCTACTTCGGCTTCCCCCGGCTCGACAGCACAAATTTATTCCCATCCGGATCCTGAAAGATCGCCGCCGTCCCCCAACCCTCGGTCTTCGGCTCTTGTACCAGCACCGCCCCCTTTCCTTTCATCGCCTTAGCTGTTGCAAACACGTCGTCACACCAGAACGAGACCGACTGAAACTCGCCAATACGTTTTCGGTGCTCATCCGGAGTGAACAAAGCCAGCCCTGTATCCGCTCCCGGAATCCCAATCTCGATCCATCGCTGTTTGTCATCGAACGGCTGATCTGTCGTCACCTTGAAACCTAGCACCTCGGTATAAAACTTCAGCGCGACATCCTGATCCGTCACCGGAATCCCGACAAACTTAATTCCTCGTACCATAAGAAATCTCCTCTCAATGCCCGAAGCATAGGACCACGCGTCCTCCTAAAGCAATCAGCTATTCGTTGCTATACTTTTGATCGGTATAACGACGCAGCAAACGCGATCGTTCATGAACCACGGATAAAAAGCAAAATGAAAATAGACGACTACATCACTGACACCCTCCTCCGCGACATTGTCGGCCACGATCGCCGCCCCACTGCCTTCCTCGTCTATCTCTGGCTAGCCGCTGAACACAGCCGCACCCGCAAACCTATCCAGATCAGCTATCAGGATCTCGCCGAAAACATAGGCATCTCAAAGAGCGCTGCACAGTCCGCCATCAACTGGCTCCTCCGCCGAAAACTCCTGACCGTAACACGCCAGACCGCCACGGCAACCCCCATCTACACCGTCCAGAAAACCTGGAAATAACGCTCGCGATAAAAATTAACATTTAGTTAAACGCTTAAATGATCGTGCGGTCACTTAATTCAGCCAACCCCACCGCTTTTTCTTGACATCTTACCCGTGGGTAAGAAAAATCAAACTATTGCCACACTGCTGTGTTTGCCGTTAGGAGCCGAGTAGACGTCGTCATCCGTTCACGCGATCGGAAAAACGAAATTCCACCACAGCGATCGACCCCGAGGAGAATTCACGATGCTGCAGTCAACATGCACCCAGTTCAAAGAGATAGCCGCCAAAATGCGCGACAAGCAATCGGCGCGCAATACCCTTATTCTTCGCAACTCGTCTGACAAAGATCTCCGCGCCATCGAGCACGAAATCATTCAGATCCAGCGCGCCGTCGCACGCCATCGCCGAACCTGTCCAGGCTGCGTCGCCAGCGCAAAACGTCCCCGGCCGCTCGCGATCTCACCCTCGCCGGTCCGCCCGCAACCCTATCCCTTCAACATGGCAAGCTAATCGGCCCCATCCTTTCGCGGGCATTGCGAAAGGGTGGGATGTAAACCGTCACCGGCAACCAACGTTTTGCCCCTAGCCCCCGCACAAGCCTCTCCGTAAATCGACTGCTACACTAGTCCCGCCAACAAAGGGAACTTCCCTTGCACCGTCGCAGATTCCTCTCGCTCACCGCCACTGCCGCTGTATCCACTATTGTCCGCCGCACCTCCGCACAGTCTGCACGCACAATCAAAATCGAATCCCCAACGACTTCCGGCATTCTCATGCCGCTTGATTCACAGGCCTGAGCTACGAGTCCGGCCAGCTCTACAACCCCAGCTTCTTCTCAGCCGATAACACCGCACTCATCACCGCCTTCCGCAATCTCAACCCGAACGGCATCCTTCGCCTCGGCGGACACCTCAGCAACATCGCACCATGGGAAGGCATCGGCCAGGAGGACCCCAAACAAATCCGCGGCGTCCATCACGGCATTGAAGACTACTGGGAGTGGCCCCTTGTCGATCCCACCATACAGCGCAACAAAAAAGGCATCCTCACTCGCAAGGCTCTCACCAACCTCCGTGCCTTCCTCGACGTCGTCAACTGGCGTCTCCTCTATACTCTCAACTTCGCCTGTGGCTCTCCAGCCCGAGCAGCCGACGAGGCCGATGCCGTCACGCAGATCCTGGGTCCACGCCTCATCGCCTTCATCATCGGCAACGAGCCCGACGGATTCGGCGAAGACAAGTTCTTCCGCGCCAAAGGCTACGATTTTCCCCAATACATCACCGAATGGAAGTCCTGGGCTAAAACGATCCGTGCCACCGTTCCCACAGCCCGCTTCGTCGGTCCGGACACTGAAGACGAAATCAACACCTGGGTTCGCGACTTCGCCCGGCAAACTCGTGGCGATACCATCCTCATAACTAGCCACTTCTACGGCATGGGCCCCGCGAGAGATCCGAGTATGACCGCGACCCACCTCCTCGAAAAATCCAGCCCACGCCTCGCCGAATTCCTCGCCGGAGCCAAAGCCGCATCCGCTGCCGCCGGAGGCACGGCCTTCCGAATGGACGAAGGTAACTCCTGCTTCGGCGGCGGCCGTCTCGGAGTCAGTGATGCCTACGCCTCCGCGCTCTGGGCTGCCGACTTTATGCTGCAAACCGCTTGCGCCGGCATCGTCGGCGTCAACTTCCACGGAGGAGGCATCGGTTTCTACACTCCCATCGAAACCAGCGACAAATCTCCGGCCACACCACGCCCTGTCTACTACGGCATGCAGTTCGCGCAACAATTCGCTGGCCTCAAAATCGCTCCCTGCCCCATCAACATGAGCGAAAACCTCACCGCCTATTACGCGACCGCCAACAATCAAGCCAAGCTAGCCGTCATCAACAAATCCTCAGACGCACTTAATCTCGAACTCCCATCTGCCTTCCAGACTAAACTCACCCAGCAATGGACTCTCGAGGCTCCCTCTCTCGAAGCCAAACAAAAGATCCAGTTCCGCGAGCAAAAAAAATCGCCTGATACCGCCACAAAGAAAGTCGCTGCCTACTCGGCGATAATCCTGCAAATGACTTCTTGAATGATTCGAACGCCTCGGCCCTTCCCCCTAACTAATCCAGCTGTTACCTCGCGCAACTGAGAACTTTGACAGTTGTTCCCCCCGGATTCGTGGGAAAGACTGGTTCGGCAACCATCACCTGCCTGTCATCCTTCGAAAGGAAATCTGTCCATAACTCGGTCAGCTCGTTGGCGAGCGCAACGATATGGAAGAACTTTTCAAAAGCGTAGCAAGCACGACTGCTCTCATCGTCGAAGCTGCGGCGGCGCTCATCATCGCTTACGGAGCGGTGCAAGCGCTTTTTGGTTCAACTGTCGCGGTCGTCGGCAAACACACTGTTGGCAAGCGCAAAGAAGTCTGGCTTTCCTTCGGGATGTGGCTCTTGCTCGGGCTTGAGTTCGAGCTCGCCGCGGATATTATTCGCACCGCCATCGCGCCGACCTGGACTGACATCGGCCAGCTTGGCGCCATCGCGGTCATCCGCACCTTCCTCAACTACTTCCTCGAGAAAGATCTCGAGAAGTACGAGGCTTCAACCGGCCAGGCTCCTAACTCCGAATCCGGGGTTTGACGCCAACCCCAAAGGGGGAAACATGTACGATGACACCTTGCAAAGAATGGCGGAAAACTTCGCCAATCGCCTCACCGGACCGCTTCATTTCCGGCTCCTGATGCAGCCAGCGATGGCCGCATTCTTCGGAATTCGGGACGGCATCAAGGATGCCAAAGTCGGTCGTCCCCCATACTTCTGGACCATCTCTACCGACCCGGCGCATCGCACAGCTTTCCTGAAGGAAGGACTCAAATCCGTCGCTAAGATCCTGATCCTTGCCCTCATCCTCGACGCCATCTACCAATACATCGAACTCCGTTGGTTCTACCCGGGCGAGGCAATTATCGTCGCCTTTGTGCTCGCCTTTATTCCGTATCTCCTCATCCGTGGGCCGGCAAATCGAATCGCCGGTTGGTGGAATTCGCGCCATCCATCGAAATCAGACACAAGGACATCACGATGACCGACGAAATCACCGCTTCCGGCACGGCTATACCAAACTCAACACAACTCGCCGTCGACCGCACCTGGCTTGCGCACGAGCGTACGCTCATGGCCTGGGTACGCACCGCAGTGTCGATGATCAGCTTTGCATTCACGATCTACAAATTCTTCCAGTTTGAGCAGGGCCGGGGAGCCATCGTCAATGAGGGCTTTTTCTCTCCACGAAAATTTGCTCTGGTCCTCGTCAGCGTAGCGCTCATAGCACTGGTTGCGGCCACCATCTCGCATTACCAGAACACCCGCGTCCTGGCCTCTCAACTCAAGCGGCGCTCCACTGCTGTTTTTGTAGCTTTTGTCGTCTGTTTCTTCGGACTCGCGGTTCTAATCACAGCCATCGTCCGCGGTTAGCTGCGACTCAGAAACTGCCCCTCCCAGCTCACCCCCATTGCGTGCGCGAACTCCGCATCTGTATCGAAACTCCCGAAAGCAGTCTCGTAGAGATAGATTCGATTGTCCTTCAGGCTCTCACTCCGTCGGCTCTCCCGTTCAAAATGGTAAAGAACCCACAGCAGAAAGACGGCGCCTGCCAACGCCACCGCGCATATCACCATCGAACCCACAGACAACCCTGGCATCCGACATCTTCCTCCGTATACAAGCCAATTACAGCCCGGCCCACATAACGGAGTCGTAAGAAGGTCATAGAAAAATCGTAATCAAATTCTGGCGTCCACCTATTCAGTTCACTGAGATCGTCATCCCGCAGGAAACGTGGGAACATACATCAGGTTTCCTACAAATCTATAGGTCGCCGAAAGTTCGCTACTTGCCGTCTGCAAGCAGAGCATCGGCAGCCCACAGCACCGGCGCCTGCCCATGAAAATCCCCTGTCCGTCGCTTCCGCGCGTAGTAGTATGCCAAATCATCCTTCTTCCCGGTCCCTTCGCAAACCTGGGTCACATCGTTGTTCTGGTCCACATACCCCACCACCGCGAGCCAGCTCTTCCGAGCCGCCGGCCCATACGTGGCGGCATCCAGCCAGCCATGCTTCACGCCCATGATCATCGCGAAGCTGAACATCGCCGAGCTCGAACTCTCCGGCCACGCATCGTCTTTATCGATTAGCTGCCGCCACATCCCATCCTTCCCCCGATACTTCAGCAGCGTGCTCATCATTAATTTGTAACCCTTCATAATTCGCGCGCGATCAGGATGATTCTCCGGCAGCGCGCTCAGCATCTCCGCCATCCCCGCAGCAACCCAGCCATCACCGCGTCCCCAGAAGAACTTCACATCCGGAGCATGGAAGAACAATCCATTTGGCTGCTGCAGCCTATCCAGGTACGACACCATCTCCTTCGCATCGCGGTCAAGATATTTCCTGTCCCCGGTCGCTCGATAAGCCTCAAGCTGCAACATCGCCAGCATGTACATATCGTCGATCCAGTACCGTGTCTCCCCCGACAAACCATCCGGTTGGGGACTTTCCCACTGTCGGTCTGCCCACCAAACACCCTCCTTCAAAAACTTTTCACCCTTCGTCTGCCGTGCAATCTCCAGTGGCACCACACCAAAGATGGAGTCATCGACATGATGCCTCTCTGGTCGCCGTTCTGCCTCCGCGCCGCCGGGCATCAGCGGTTCAAATTTTTTGATCAGCTCCTGCCGCAGAGCATCGTCATGCGTCAGCTCAGCAAACCGCAGCGCTCCATACCACGTGCATACCTCGGAGTAGTGAATCGTCTTAGTGTACTGGTGCGGACTCGTCACAAAATGATCTGCTAGCTTTTTCCCCACCTCCTGTGGCCCGACGCCTGCAGGCCAATCCAAAAAATAGCTGCTCTGCGCATGGGCAGTCTGCATGGAAGCCAAGATCGAACCGGCAAATAAACATCCAAGCATGCTCATTCTTGAAATCATCTTCCCCACCCAGTCCTTTTCAATATTTTGAAACACCATGCACTCAGGCGAACAACATCGCTGTCCAAAGTATCAGAAATCAGCTTTGGTTCGAGTCCCAATTCCCGATACGGGAATACGCTCAACCGCTCTTGTTCGTATCGTGGCCCTCTGGTTTGCCGTTCGTCGAGCTCTGCGGTTCTGCTTCGAGTTCAAAAGAGTGTCTGAATCAATATGCGGGAGCTAAATCTCCCGTTTTGAATCTGACCTACCAGAGGGTAAAGCAAAGCCGGGTCGGAAAATAGGTAGAATTGCTCCAAGCTAGCAAAATGAGGCAGCACGAATGCGGCGAGTCAGAGAGAGTCAATCATGTCGACTGATCAGCTCTGGAAACCCACTCCATTTACCATCGAACTCAAAGTCGGCAAATCTCCGGGAACAGTCATCTTCCGTCTCTGCGGACCCTTCACTGCGCGATATGTTCGGTACCTTGACACCCATTACCCTTCATAATCTTCTCACCTTCCAATCGAGCCCCGTCGAGGAGCAGACTACCCTGAACATCGTCGATCTCACTGGCGTTCCCTACATGGACTCCATGGGACTCGGCAGAATCGTCACTCATCTCGTTCACTGTCAGGGCAAAGGCATCGCATGATCGCCGCTGGCTTAACTCCGCGCGTTCACGAGCTCTTCCTCATGACCAAGGTCGACACAGTCATTCCTACCGCCGCCACTGTCGAAGAAATCGACGTTTAATAGCCCGCCGATGGATCAGTTGGCTCGGGATCGCGGCCAATATGCCTTCGCTCTTCTTATCGAGATTGAATTC
>Ga0206905_10051_pt1 | contig 33780 bp, 27 predicted proteins | sample Alteio_BWOrgHeat_43_FD_152940 | JGI IMG/M metagenome (GOLD analysis project Ga0206905, IMG submission 152940) | Enriched cells from forest soil in Barre Woods Harvard Forest LTER site, Petersham, Massachusetts, United States -... | ecosystem: Environmental > Terrestrial > Soil > Temperate forest >...
CGATAGCTACAACAAAACGAGAGTATAACCTGAGCACAACATTTGAGAACACAACCAGCTCACATTATGGCATAGACCAACAGAGCATTGATGCACTGAAAGGCAACTATGAAAAACTGAGCGACAGTTACTATGTAGCATGGAAGGCCGTAGTCTCACAACAATCCGATGTTGTAAAGGCAATGACCAGCAACAGCACGATAGACGAACCCCGTATCCATTTTATTCAAAGCGCCAGTTCACCAATGCCCAATGCCGAAACCGTGACAGTCAGCGGTCCGGATAATGGCATGACCGAATCACTGGTAGCAATGTATTCTCCCGCGGATACGACAAAGAAAGAACAGATCCTTGGCAAACTGAACATCATAGGATATGACAAAAAAGATGTTACGCTACACATCGTTCCGGTGAACGGCATAAAGTTTACGGCCACGGCAGGAGAAGTGCAGACACAGCTGAATAAGATTTATTCACAGGCCGTAGTAAGCTGGACAGTGCAGCTGGATAGTAACCTTACGGTAAAAGGACTAAGCACCCCATTTGATAACGGCACCAGTGGCTTGCTGAGCAACTACACAACCGACATGAAGACAGTAATTAACGCCAAGAACGATCTAATTGATGATGGGTACTACTTATTTTTAATTGAGAAATCCGCAAGTGGCGACAAAGTAGGTTATATGCCTCGAGGCAAACGACTTGGTTTTATTTTCACTGAACCGCTCGGCAATGATGCAATTCAGATCATCAACACAATGGCTCACGAATTAGGTCATGGCTCATTTACACTGAAACATACGTTTGATGAATATTCTTCATTAATAAAAGGCACAACGGACAACTTGATGGACTACGCCAACGGCACAAGACTTTTCAAATACCAGTGGGACCAGATTCATGATCCGGTTACAGTGCTTGGGTTGTTTCAGAGCGATGAGAGCGCAGCGAGTGTAAAAGATGATGATGAAATAATTATAGAAGGTGTCCAATGGGTGAGTCAGTATGATGATAGTATTTTTGGTGGTGAAGCATGTTTTTGTGCGGAGTACTCTAAGACTTGTTATAATTACTGCTGTGCAACTGCCGTAAAGTATATGATGACTCAACTAGGTGTAAGCCCAGAGTTAAACAACAGAAGCTGTATTGCCAATCTTGCTTCTTCTCGTGACTATTCGACTGTTACAGGTAATTCAAATTTTGAAAATGGAGTATTGGCACTTAAAAAGAGTATAAAGTCAAAAAAAGAAAATGGGAAACCAGTTTTAGTTGGAGTACATTATCCTAAAGATAAAGCTCCAGCAAGTCTAAATTTATGCACCGGATCCTTTCATTATTTCTTAATAGTTGGAAGGGGTTTTGACGAAATGCTTAAGAAAGAATATTTTCTTTTCTACGATGTCGGTGTATTTAAAAACCGAAAAGACATGGGAGCAAGCAATCAAAATAGACTTTATGTAGATGAGGTGAATAAGAAAATTAGCGGGACTTATAGAAACAAAGTATACACAATAACTGAAATTGTATCTAATCTTTAATACTTATGAAAGGTAATCTTTTTTCTCTATTGACCTTATTTATGTGTCTTAAGTTGACCGCTCAGCCTACCTTAAGAAGCTCTGAGTTTGAAAAATTTAAATCCAAATTTTCTTTGGTAAAGACCCCATATGATTCGAGAATTCTTAATAAAGATCCAATGAAGGTATGGTCGGTTAAGTCTAATGAATTGGATTTAAAGTCATGCGTTAAATTTTTCTTCGGAGGCGATCCCAAAAAGGCAGAATATAGATATCAAAAATTTGACATGATGGAGGGGAAACCTTTGGGCTGGGTCACTGAGGAGTATAATTTTTATTCAGTTTTTAGAATAGAGGACGAGAGATTTATTTTTTTAGGGTTTATGCAAAGTGACACATACTCGTATCAATGCTACTTGGCAATATTTCTGTCCAAAGACTTGGTTTTTGTTGATACTTTAAAAGTGAACGAAATTTCATCCGACGGAAATCCGGCGCCTTATTTTATAGCAAGTTTGATTGATAAAAACCTGCTAAGTATTTATAAATACGAAATTACTCCGGAGGGCAAATTGCCAAATGATAAATCAATTGAGATAAATAGAACGACGATAAGACGGTCGATTTATGAAATTGATTTTGATAATAGGAAACTTAAGAGACTAAGCTATGATTCGATATTATCTCATTGCCAAATTGAAGATATCTTTTTTAATAAGCGGAATTGTGGGGCAGAGGATCCGATGAGTAAATAATGAGATTTACTGAAACACTTTCCAGCGACTGCAGGAGAAGTGCAGACACAGCTGAATAAGATTTATTCTCAGGCCGTGATACGCTGGACAGTGCAGCTGGATAGTAACCTTACGGTAAAAGGACTAAACACCCCGTTTGATAACGGCACCAGCGGCTTGCTGAGCAACTATACCGGAGACATGAAGACCGTGATTAATGCCAAGAGCAATCTAAATGACGAAGAGTACTATTTGTTCCTTGTGCCGACCGGGGCAAACAACACCGAAAACGGCTACATACCGCGCAGCAAACAGGCAGGGTTTATTTTTATAGATGGATCAGAAGACAATACCTCCATCACACACACGATGGCACACGAGCTGGGTCATGGCGCATTTACACTGAAACATACGTTGACGAATATTCTTCATTAATAAAAGGCACAACGGACAACCTGATGGATTACGCCAACGGGACAAGGCTTTTCAAATACCAGTGGGACCAGATTCACGATCCGGTTACAGTGCTTGGGTTGTTTCAGAGCGATGAGAGTGCAGCGAGTGTAAATACGGAAACATTCACGATTCAACTTAAGAATGGTGAGTCTGTCATTAATTCAAACTGTTATGTTTTGATATCAGCTGAGCCAGCTATGCCAACCTTGTCTGTAAAAGCAGTTAGCAGTAATTCGTTGAGCACTTCAGAGGTTTCTTTTCGATTGAAAATAGAATACCGCAGAGATATTCGTCAGGATGAAGATTCTTTTCCCTTGAGTGGGTGGAAAAAATTGAAAGCTAATGAGCAATGGAATATTGATTTTGAAAATAAAATACGGGGAGGAAAAGCTACGCTGTATTTTAAATATGGTGAGACCACTATCACGGAGGTCTTTTATATACGGGGCACTAATCCTACAGAACAATCAGTAAAGGATTATATCATCGCACAATCTTATGACATTTGGTTTTTAACCCGATTGATACGACAGGAATCTAACTACAGACAATTTAATCCAGGCACAAATTATGGTACAGGCTGGAACGATAGCCAGGGATGCACCAATTTTGGGCCACCTCATGGCTGGGGCCTTATGCAATTGGATTTATTGGATGGAGGTCAGCGACCTACAGCTCAACAGCTATGGAATTGGAAAGCAAACATTGATCGCGGATACCAGTTTTTAAATGGGGAGAAAAAGACAATGGTTAATAATACACTTAATAATGCCACAGATGTTCTCAATACTTGGTATGAAGAACATAAAGATGATATTGTTGCCGGTCATATCGACCAAGTTGAAGGACTGATAACTTACACTCATGCAAATAGTGAACATTTTGATTTTTCTTTTGGAGCAGAAATACTTGAGCAAAGCAAATCATTCGCTGACGCGGCGTGGATTAAAAATTATAATGGAAGCTCAGGCGGGACGGATGGATATCCTGGATTTTATTATCTAATCAAACAATTAAGTGCAACTAACAATAATAAGCCATTCTGGGCTATACATAGAACTAATAACAATGACCATAATTATGTGGAAGCTGTAAGTAACAGAGTAGAATAAATTATATGAAAACAAAAATTTTAATAATCTTAATAAGCCTTCTAAGTATCGGTTTGAGTAATGCTCAGGAAGAACCTCTATTTTTATTAGTTGGTCATCCGTTTTACGATGCGGAACCATTTCCTTCGCATTTGCTTCGGCTGAATTACTCGAATAAATCTCTAGAAATTATTAGACGATTTTCAACAAGCAAGGAGTCATTACGAGAAGTTAAATATTACCCAGAGCTTAGAAAAATCATTATTGTCAAAGACGGGTGGATTCTTACGGAGAACACCCATAAAGTGATTCAGTTTTTAGACATGGATAACGGTCAGGAAATGGATAGTGTTAGTTTAGATTCATTGAACTATAGCTATATGTATTCTTGGCTGTTTAGTTTTAATAACACCAACAAATCAGTTTTTTGTATCCAGCTAGCTAATCACCGTCTTTCAAAAAAAAGCATTTTAATTGGAATTCAGATGCCAAGTTTAAGGTCGTTAAATGTTGACCCTAATGATTTTATTTATACTGAAATATCTGGCAACCCAGGATCTTGTCTACTCACATTCGATGGATTAGACGCCTATACGAATTCGAGAAATGGTCAGCTAAGAATCCCCAAAACGGCAGATACGTTAAGCAGGCCAGTTTTTCCGATTCAACTGCCAAAAGAATTTCAATTTCAAAAAAAGGAAAGAAGATTGATAATTGTCAATACTAAAAACATATTTGCCTTTTCACTTTATAATTCTCCGACAGATGCAAAAAATATTGGTTATAGCGATTTAGCCATTTTAGACAAGTCGAGTAATTCATGGTATAAGCAAAAAATAAAAGGTAATTGTGATGGAATGATTCGATCTTTTGGTGAATGGATCGCAGGCACGGTATTTTCAAATAATAACATTTTTGACGAGAAAGATAGATTAAAGGAGAAAATTGTGAGGCTAAGTCCTGGTAAAGAAAAAAGGAGAAAGAAGATGACAAAGACAGGTATGCCGGCTGATTATCGATTTGAATATTTCGGGGTTTACAGCCCTGGGATTCTTTACATATTAAACGTTCATACCAAGCATTATATTGAATGGAGTACCGGCCAAGGAGATAGTGAAATTCTTCTAATAGAAAATGATTTAGTTTATTATAGGGTTAACGATGAGATATATCGAGCACCTATTCTGAATGGACAAAGGTTAGGCAAAACACGACTTCTTATTAAAAATGAAATCGTTCCAGATATTCATTGGGCATTCATAAGTAATAATTAGACCAACTTTAACTCTGCTAAGGAATAATTGTGCTACCCACTCGGCCGCCATCTAACCTGCGATATGAATTTTATATTCTTCATAGCGCTGCAGCACTTGCTTTACATACCAAACGGGTCCGTCGCAGCGGCAATAGCCTGCCGATGCTAATGCATCGCGATAGTATTTTGGATTTGATTTTTGTGCGAGGTAATAGCCAACGTTGTCGTCCCACAAATCAGTTTTTCGGCCATATTTTTTGGTGAGCTTCTGCGCATCAATCACATGTGTGAGGCCAACATTGTACGAAGCCAGCACAAACTTCATTCGCTCGCCATCCTCGGGTACCGATTTTTTCCAGTAGTCGTCAAGGAATTTCAGGAAACGAACGCCCACTGAAATATTTTGCTTCGGGTCCCATAAGTTAGTCACACCAAAATATTCGCCCGTCTCGGGCATTACCTGCATCACTCCAATTGCGCCCACCCACGACTTCGTTCTTGGGTTAAAGTTAGATTCCTGAAAAGCAATTGAGGCGATCAAACGCCAATCCCAGCCCAGTTCGGCAGCCCCTTTTTTAAATTGGTCATCATAAGGCGAAAGCTTTTCAGTACGGAATGATGAATAATCGCTGGAAGCTAACAGCGTTGAGAAGATCGGGTTTTCGAAGTACTTTTCACGCATAATTTTGAGCGTACCGTCTCTCTTAATCTGAACAAGCCAGTCATTGATAGAAGTTCGAAATGATGGAGAATTACTTCGCACGGCCCACGCAATCTGTTGTGGTAAGCTCAGCACGGTATTAATATCAATGTCTGGATAATAGAGTTGATTAACCAGCGCCAGCATTTGGTCAGTGACGGTGTACTCGATTTCACCCAGAGCTACCTGGCGAATAAGAGATTCGGTTTCTGCATTGGCGCTGTCTTCGTGAACGATAATTTGCCCGCCTATTTCCTGTGAAAGATTCTCCAACCTGTTTTTGAAAGATGATCCGTTAATGACATACACGTCTTTGCCGATCAGTTCGTGCGGGTTGCGCAGAAGGTTTTTTTCTACATCATCGGAGGTTAGCTGCCGCCAGCCATGGGGTTTTCGCTGCACAAGCACCTGCCATGTATTAAAAAACGAATTAGTAAAAGAAACATATTCGGTCCGGTCTTTGGTAATCGTCAGTGGAAAAGCAATGATGTCTCCTTCACCCCTATTGAGTTTGTCTATAGCTTCTTCAATGCCTGAAATCACTTTTATTTTCAAATCTACCCTTAGCTCTTTGGCAAGATGTTTCAACAGTTCGTACTCATAGCCCATCGGGCGGCCTTTATAGATAAAATAGCTTACCGAATTATTGTCGAGAAGAGCCGTAATATATCCTTGCTTCCGGATGTCATTCAGATCACGGATGATAGTTGGCTCGGCAGCAAAGGTCGTTTTTGGTTTTTTTTCGCAATCGGTGAAACAAAGCAGGAGGGCAAAGACAAAAACCGCGCGAGTCATTAGGGAATTTAGAAATTCCAACGGGAAATAAAAAAAGCCCCGAAGGGCTCTTTTTATGAAATGAGAACTATTCGCTAGTTGTGTTGAACCAGGTTAAGTGCATAAGGAACTTTCACAACTGAATTCACAACTTTTCCTGTGAGGAATACTGTGTAAACTTTTCCGGGACTTAACGCCACATTCAGAGTTGTCAAAACCGTACCCGAAACACTGGTAGTAGAAACTTGCAATGTGTAATTACCAGGAGCAATGTTGGTGAACGTGTTAGTCATTGCCCTGTAAGCCTTGCCTGTGCTCAGCGTACTCATTGCAGTACCGCCATTTGACAGGTAAACGGTGGCGGCTCCCGGAGCTAAGTTGTAAAAGCGTACTCCTGCACTTGATGCAGGCACACCAAAGAATCCAGGTGTTGCAGCTAAATCATCCCTGATGGGGCCAAGGTTTAAGATTTGAAGGCCGCCCTGATCTGTGTTGAAGCTCGATTTTTTGGCGTGAGGGCGATTTAATGAATCCGTTATGATTACAGTATAGGCGCCTCCTCCCACGAGTGACGTCGTTGTTGGCAGCAATGTTTTAGAGTCTTTAACCTCAAGATCTGCTTTTTGAGCCAACGTATCTCCGCTCACCACCCCAAATACAGCATTCTTGATTCTAAGTTGTTCTGTGCTCGCATTGACATTGAGATATCCCGACGTGTTTTGTGGGTTTAATGTAGCCACTTGTGCGTTATTTACCTGGTAAACTAACCCTTGGGCGTCAGGTGAAGCATTGATAAACAATACTTTGGCGTATCGAACTGTAGTAGATATCTCCGGAGTTGGGAAACTGGGATCTTGGCAACTCATCAGCAGTATTACGCCTGCCAGCAGTATAGATAATGAATTAAAATATTTCATGGTTGTCATTTTAATTAGTTGAAGATGTAACGAACACCGATTTGCAACTGGTAACGGGATGTTGATGTAGTATTGTTAACCCACGGGTTGGTCAACGCACTTCCATCCGAGTTAGTATTAAATTGGAATATTGGCCTGCCGGTTGCTGCCGTTGTTGTATACGAGTTGCTAGGCAAGAGATTGTTTGTTTGAGTGTTGGTAGTTGTTGCAGCAGGATTCTCGTATCCAACAAAGTTCAACAAGGCCTGTCGGGCAGGTTGTCTTACTACTCCCCAATTCGAATTCAATAAATTCAAGAAATTGATGGCCTCGAATGAGAATTGAAGGGTATTGCGTTTACCTTTTGAGGTTTCGATGTAAAAATCCTGAAGGAAGCGCAAGTTCAATACATTAAACCAAGGAGCTACTGCCGCGTTTCTTCCTGCATATTGCCCGCGATGATTTTTCAAATAGGGATCATTGTTGATAAAGTTATCAAGTTGCTGCCAGATTTGATTTACAGAGCGTGTATCGGTAGCGCTGCTTGTGGTCAACAAAATCTCATTTTGATTACGTGGAATATAAATCAAATCGTTGCTGGTGTTACCATCGCTGTTTACATCACCGCTATAGGTATAGGAATAACGGAAACCGGATGATCCTTGATAGATACCAGACAGTGTAGTGGCAAAGAACTTCCCGTACTCTTTACGATATGAGGCACTTGCAACCACACGGTGAGTAGCCAGGTTGCTTGAGTAGGAAAGCACAGGCGTATTAAATCCTGAAACCTGCGGATAGCTCGTCAGGTTAGTACTTGCCGTTGAACCGGTCTCACTGTTTACGTCACGTGAATCGGTATATGTATAAGCGGCTGTTGCATAAAAACCTTTGTTAAAAGTCTTTTGTAACTGACCCGTGATTGAGTATTGATACCCTTTGCTTGTATTATCAAGAATAACCGCCTGTGTTATATTTTGATTTACCCTTCTTCCCCAAAGCCCATTACCATTTACATCGGTGTTGGCTGTAGGGTTGGGAGCAATAGTAGCCGCATACTGGGGGCGGCCATCACCATCTACGTTTCTGATTGATGAATTGAAGTTGGCATCACGATAGTAAACAGCATTTACATTTTTAGTATAAATCGCTTCCAAAGTTGCGATCAAGCCTCCTGGCAAAGACTTGTCGACGGCTAAGTTTGTTCTCCATACTTGGGGGAACTTGAAATTCTTAACAGTTGCATTGATAGCGAATTGCGGAGAAGCTCCGCCATTAGAGGTCAGTGGAGTAGGGCTAAAATTATACGATTGTGCTGCAGCCCCCTGCGCTATAATAGAGCCGAATAACAAGCCATTGTTGGTAACCTGATTAGAAAGCCAAACAAAAGGAACGCGTCCGGTAAATATGCCAGTACCTCCACGCACTTGAAGAGTTTTATCACCTTTTACATCCCAGTTGAAACCAACGCGCGGCGAGTACAATGGATTCAATCCTGGCAACTTACCTACTTGTACTTTCTCACCATTAGCATAAGTTAAAGCATCACTGGTTGAATTTTGAGGGAGTGAAGTAGGGAATGTAGGCAGATCGACACGCATACCATACGTCAGTTTTATATTCTTAAAGCCTGTGTACTGATCCTGCACGTAGAAGCCAAGCTGTTGAGCTTTCCAGATTGCACCTGGAGCAGGATTTCCTGCAACTGCAGAGTATTGCAGCAAATATTGAGTAGGTGCATTTGCGGTTGTAGGAGTCAATGCATTGTTGATGAAATTAGAGATACTGCTATATTGATAAACTCCATTAATCTGCTGGGTGAAAACGTTCGTGAATTTGAACAACTCGTTAGCCGTTCCAATCGTGATCACATGATTGGGTTTGTAGATATTGAAGTTATCATTGATCTGAATTATATCCTGATACAGTTTATTGTTTGGAGTAAATGGATCGGGGCCGAAGGTTGTAAGATTTGATCCGTTAGTTCCTAAAATATCAACTGTTGGGAAGTTGGCAGGTGTACCTCCTCCTCCTTGCTGGCGTGGGTCACGAAATGCAGAATAACCAATTGTGAATGTATTAGAGAATTTATTGCTAAACGTGCTATTCAATTCAGCAATAATATTATAAAGGTTATTCAGCTGTCGGTAGTACGAATTTGAAAATGGCAATGCGTTGTTGTTGTTTTGACGCTGACCGGTTGGTGCAGATCCGATACCACCTGAGTTGCTTGGCGGAACATCGCGGAACGCATTTAATTGATTATAGCGAACTGTTACTTTATGTTGATCAGAAATATTCCAATCCAGGCGTGCTAAGTATTTCGAACTTTGAGTAGGCACATCAAAGTTATTATAACTACCCGGATTGAAGTTATTCATAGCTCCGGCATTGGCTTTGAAGAAATCAGTTATGCGCTGAAGATTATTTTCACTGTTATAATTTGGGTCGGTACTTGGAACAGCAATTTGCTGATAACCTGCATTTACGGGAAAAGTAACGGCAGGACTTATGCTTTTTTCAAATTCATAGTTTGCAAAAAAGAACAGCTTGTCTTTAATAATAGGGCCTCCCAAACGAAATCCTGTATTCTGGTATGTGAAGTTGGCATTACTTTGTGTTTGGCCTTCTACTTTGGTGCCAACCATTCCCTGGTTCTTAAAAAAACCATAAACGGAGCCTGAAAATTCATTTGTTCCGCTTCTTGTTACTGCATTTACACCAGCTCCTGTGAACGCACCCTGGCGAACATCGTAAGGAGCAAAGTTTACCTGGATCGCTTGGATCGCATCAACAGAAATTGGCTGTGAGTTTGTTTGGCCGCCTGGGAGTGCGCTTAATCCAAATACGTTGTTTGAAGTCGCGCCATCAATGGTGAAGTTGTTATACAAATTGCTTCTTCCACCAAAACCGTAACTGTTTGAGCGTGGGTCGAGATTAGCAAAGTCCTGAAAACTACGAGTGATTGTTGGGAGCCTTTCAAATTGTTCTCTTCTCAAACTAGTGGCTGCACCGGTACGCTCTGAATTTAAGACGGGGTCTTTTTGAGCTGTGATCTGGACTTCAGAAAGAGTCTGGATCGATTCACCCAATCTGAAATTGGCTGTAAAGTCCTGATCGAGTGAAAGATATTCTACTTCATTTTTCTGGTCTTCGTACCCTATAAAAGATACGGTGATTGTGTACGGCCCACCGACTCTCACGCCGGGAAGATTGTACCGGCCATCAGCGCGCGATGATACTCCATATTTTGTTCCTGACGGAACGTGGATGGCAATAACATTAGCTCCTGGTAAAGGCTGACCGTCCTTGTCGGCCACTAATCCACTGATACTCGCTGTGGTCACGCCCTGTGCATACAGCCCCAACCAGGAGATGCATGCAAAGGCAAACGTCATTAGTAATTTTTTAATCATTTGAATTTTGGTTTGATGGTTTGAATTGAGAGCAAAAATATCCTTTTTACATTTTATAAAACCCAGCATTTGGTTTAAATCTTCCGAACATTTTGTTAACAATTTGGAAACATAAAATCCTTCTCTTGCCTTGATTTTTCAGGGGTTTATAACACGGGGAAAGAGTTTCGCCGTTAGAAATCGATTGCTTTTTGCATTTTTGCGAACCTTATCTTAAAAAAGGGGTTTAATCCCGAATGGAGAAAGAGAAAGTAAGCAGTGGTAATATCATCGACCTGAGGGTGCTGCGCCGGGTTATGAAATTTGTAACTCCCTACAAAGGCCGGTTCTATCTGGTGATTTTTCTCACGCTGGCCCTCGGGCTACTCACGCCACTCCGGCCAATTCTCATTCAATACACCATCGACAAGCATGTGCAATACGGCAATTATTGGGGCATGGTGAACGTGATGTTTTTGATTTTGGCACTTCTCGTGATTCAGTCAGTTGTTCAATATGTTCACACTTATGTGTCGGGCCGTATAGCGCAGTTTGTCATTCGCGATATCCGTATTCAATTGTATGAGCATATCATTCGGTTGCGCCTCCAGTTTTTTGACAAAACGCCTATCGGCCGATTGGTAACACGCACCATTTCAGACGTGGAGACACTAGCCGATGTTTTCAGCGAAGGGCTCGCTGCAATGGCAAGCGATTTATTGCAGATTGTGTTTATTCTGGCATTCATGTTTTATATCGACTGGCGTATGGCGCTGGTCAGTCTTTCTACTATTCCACTCATGGTTTTGTCGACTTATGTTTTTAAAGAAAAAATCAAAGTGGCTTTCAATGACGTGCGAAACGCAGTTTCTAACCTCAATGCCTTTGTACAGGAGCACATCACGGGCATGAGCATTGTTCAGGCTTTTGGCAGTGAGAAAAAAGAGTTTGAAAAATTCAAAGAAATCAACCGTGATCACCGCGACTCCAATTTAAGGTCTGTACTATATTATTCAATTTATTTTCCGGTTGCCGAAATCATTGCAGCCATGGGCACCGGGCTACTGGTATGGTATGGAGCAAAAGGTGTGATCGGTCAGGAGGTAACTGGTATTACACTTGGTAAGCTCGTTTCGTTTATCATGTTCATACAGCTTTTCTTCCGCCCTATTCGCATGATTGCCGACCGCTACAACACGTTGCAAATGGGTATCGTCAGCTCATCCCGCATTATCAATTTATTGGACGACAAAGAATTCCTTTCGCATAGCGGATCGTTTCAGCCGCAAAAAATGAAAGGCGAAGTGAAATTCGATCACGCGTGGTTTGCTTACTCCGATGCCAACTATGTGCTCAAAGATTTTGACCTCGAAATCAAGCAAGGAGAAACTGTGGCACTTGTGGGAGCTACAGGTGCTGGCAAATCATCGGTTATTAATTTGCTGGGCCGCTTTTATGAAATCAATCGAGGATCAATCTTAGTGGATGGTGTTGACATTCGTGAATACGACCTGGCTTCATTGCGAAAGAACATCGGCATTGTTTTACAAGATGTGTTTCTTTTTTCGGATACAATTCGCAACAACATTACTTTGGGCAACCCCGAAGTGACTGATGCAATGATCTTGCATGCAGCCGACTTGGTTGGTGCGCGGAGATTTATTGACAAACTGCCGGGCGGACTCAATTATAATGTGATGGAGCGAGGCGCTACACTTTCGGTAGGACAACGACAATTGCTTTCGTTCATACGAGCTATGGTTTATGATCCACAAATTTTGGTCTTGGATGAAGCCACTTCTTCTGTTGATAGTGAGACTGAAGAAATGATTCAGGAGGCGATAGCAAAAATGATGGAACACCGCACTTCCATTGTGATTGCACACAGGCTGTCTACAATACAACATGCGCATAAAATTGTTGTTTTGGACAAGGGTGAGATCAAGGAAACGGGCCGTCATGACGAACTGCTGGCGCACAACGGCTACTATGCTCACCTGCATAAAATGCAATACAAAGAAGCGGTTTGACAGTCACCGCTAAAGCCGGTTTTTTATCTATCCTGTTCTTGCAAAAGGATTATCTTTGCTTTGATGCGTTGCCAAAAAATTGCCGCCACACTTTTCTTTCTGCTTCTCGCGGCTCAGTTTTGCTATTCGCAAGTGCGAAAAAGCCCCAAAAGCAGTGGCTATCTGGTACCTCGCGTCAGCCACAACAAAGCCCGCATCGTTTGCCCTATTTTTGAGGAAAGTCAGTATCCTTATCAGGGTATTGGAATCAAAGTGGGAGACCCGTTTGCGTTAACCTATAAATTTTACCCTACCAAGCACTGGTCTTTTGCCATGGATGCAGGTAAGGCTGCCAGCGGGTTGTATAATGATTACTATCGCGGGTTGCTGCGAACTGACACATTAAGCACAAACCCAAAGACTCACGAGAAATCTACATTGACCTACCTCGCCCACAAAGCTGTGACAGATTGGTTTCTTGAGGCCAAATTTTTGTATCAATGGGACGCGAAAAGTATTTCAAAAGGACTAATGCTTTATTCCGGTCTGGGCTGGCAATGGCGTAGTACAAAGCTGCGGTATGATTACACCTATCAACAGTCTTCCCTTGTTGACGGGAAATTTGAACAGACTACGATCAGCAGGTTTACATATGGCCCTGTGGCAGTTGTTGGCTTTGAATATTCTTACTTTTCGTTGCCGATTTCTGCGTTCATCGAGGTGGAATTGTTTACCGATGCCTTGGTGGATCCGGGCTATCACCGCTTTCAGGGAGGCGTGGGCCTGCGGTACGTTTTCTAATCAGCTTTCGACTTCATCTGTCTGCAACTGCTTTTCATAGAGTTCTTTGTAAACACCATTCTGTGACAACAGGCTGTCATGCGTGCCTTGCTCTACAAGCGCTCCGTCATGCAATACAATAATTTTGTTGGCCAGCTTGGCCGAAGAAACCCGATGTGAAATAATTATTGTCGTACGCCCTTGCATGATTTTCTTCATGCTGTTGAGAATATTGTTTTCAGTTTTTGTATCCACAGCTGACAGCGCATCATCGAGAATCAGAATTTTTGGCTCACGGGCAACGGCTCTTGCAATGGACACGCGCTGCTTTTGTCCGCCAGACAAAGTGATGCCTCGCTCTCCAATGCGGGTGCTGAAACCCTGTGGAAACGACTGAATATTCTCATAAACATCGGCATCTTTAGCGGCTTGAATTATTTTGTTTTCAATAGGCTGGTCGAGGCCAAATGCAATGTTGTTATAAATACTGTCGCTAAAAAGAAAGACGTCTTGCGGCACCACTCCGATTTGTTTTCGAAACCCCGCCAGGCTGTAATCCCGCACTGAGACGTTGTCGATACAAACTTCGCCTGATGTGGCATCATAAAGTCGTGATACAAGATTTGAAATTGTACTCTTGCCTGAGCCTGTGGTACCAATGATTCCAAGCGATTCGCCGGGATGAATTGTAAACGAAATATTTTTTAATGCTTCAATTCCTGTATCCGGATAGGTGAAGGAAACATCTTTGAACTCTACTTTCCCGTCGATAGCTCTTTCCAGATTCTGTAATGAAACAATATTTGTTTTTTCTTTTAAAAATTGATTGATCCGTTTTTGTGAGGCTTCGGCCCGCTTCACCTGACTGCTGGTCCAACCGAGCAGTGTTACGGGCCATGTAAGAATGTTTACATAAATTATAAACTCTGCGATGTTGCCAATTGTAAGTGAGCCATTGATAACTTCTACACTTCCTGCATAAACAGTAAGGATAATGCTAAGGCCAACCAGTGCAAGCACAATCGGATAAAACAACGCTTCGACTTTGGTAAGCTTGACAGACTGATGTTTGTATTCGTTGTTTTCGCGGGCAAAATTTGTCACAGACTCTTTCTCTCGCGTGAATGATTTTATAACGCGAATGCCCGAAAATGCTTCCTGAGCAAAGGTGCTGAGCCGCGACTGGCTTTTTTGAATCTCTTCGCTTCGGTGCTCAATAATATTATGGATATAAAAAATCACGATCGACAATAGCGGCAAGGGCAGCAATGAAAACAAAGTCAGCTTCGGACTAATTGCAAACATTACCGGCACAAGCATGGCAAAGAGAGTAAGTGTAGTAAGTCCATACATAATAGACGGCCCCAGATACATACGCACCCGGCCCACATCTTCGCTGATCCGGTTCATCAGGTCTCCCGTGTTATTCCTGCGATAGAAACTCATCGGCAACGACTGGTAATGTTCAAAAATTTCATTTTTCAAATCGTACTCAATGAGGCGACTCATTACAATTAGCGTTTGCCGAACGAAGTATAAAAACACGCCGCGAAGCAAAGCCATCAGCAAGATCATCCCGGCATAGATCAAAATCCCTTGTGCAAAGACTTTAAAATAATCGGCCTGAAGCTGGCTGTTTTCTAAAGACCTGTATATCCGTATGTTGTTAACCACCAAGTCAATGGAGTAACGCACAAACTGGGCTGGTATAATCTGAAATATGTTGGTGAAGATGACAAATACAAGCCCCCAGATGAGGAGCCACTTGTATTTAATCAAATATTTATTGAGATAACCGAGTTCTTTCATAGCAAATAAATCTTACTGCCCGCCGCGCAACCGTGGTAGTAACGGAAGATAATGGCGGCAAGTTCGCGAATACGTACTTATCCGGCAAAGCCTTTCACAATTCGCCGTTACCGTGTAATTTGCACCCCTAATAAACGTTCTTCTCCCATGCTCAACCGGCGCACCATCCGCATCAAAATCATGCAAAGCCTCTTTGCTTATGACCAATGCAAAGAAGCTGATCTGATGCTGTCTCGCGATTTAGTCGAGGAGCGGTTTCAGCCCGACTTGAATTCGATGGAAGTACAGGATAAGGAATTACTGCGCAGTCAGAAAAAATCGGCCCTTCAGTTGTTTGAAAAGAAAATGAGCGGGACGAAGGCAGCCAGCGAAGACAAAGCCATCGTTCGCGCTGTAGATGATGCTGCCAGCTTGTTTCAAAAGTCTATCAAGAAAGATCAGGTTTTTTTAAGCAAGAATATTTTGCTGGAAATGGAGAAGCTCTCAGCTACTTACCACAGTGTTATTGCACTTATTCTGGCATTTGCCGATTTGGCAGCAGCCGAAAAGAAAGTTGACCACGGAAATTTTTCGCATCACGAATGGATAAAGGCATGGCGGCAAAATGAAGAGCTCAAGAAGACCATTATAAAAGAAAGCGCCGGATGGGAAACGCGAATGGACAAAGTTCGCGGATGGTTTCGTGACATTGTAAAAGAAGATAGTGCCTACAAAAAATTTATTGCAGAAAAAAAGCCGGACGAAGAAGCCCAGAAGGCTTTTGTTAAGCACTTGACGCGCAAGATCATTTTGGGATCGGGTGCAATCAACGACTACTTTGAAGAGCAAAACATTCGCTGGGCTGAAGACAAAGACATCATTAAAAGCATGATGGACAAAACAATCAAGTCTTTTGCCAATGGGAAAACTACGCTGCAGAAAGTATCGCTCAACTGGGAAGACGATCAGGATTTTATTGACAAACTTTTTAATAACACGATTGGGCTTGAGCCTCAGTATAAAGAGTTGATTGCCAAAAACACGCGCAATTGGGAAGTAGACAGGCTGCCGCTCACTGACCGCGTAATCCTTGAAATGGCCATTACGGAAATGATCAACTTTCCCAACATTCCCGTAAAGGTGACAATCAATGAATATATCGAACTTTCAAAAGAATACAGTACGCCCAAAAGCCGTCAATTCATTAATGGAATTCTTGACGTAATCTCTAAGTCCATGAAGGAATCAGGTGCAGTGAAAAAGAGCGGTCGCGGGCTGATTGATAATAAATAATTGATGAATACTTGATCCGGAATCGAGTTTGAAGACTCAAAAATTTTCTGTCACTTTCTTATCTTTGTAACCTTAACCAGCGAACCTATGGGCAAGAAAAGCAATAACGCACTAATGGCATTTTTGGCAGGAGCCGCCGCAGGCGCTATCCTGGGAATCTTGTATGCTCCCGACAAAGGTTCAAATACCCGCGAGAAACTCTCGTTTCAATTGGACAAATACAAAAAGATGCTGCAAACTTATCTGGACGACCTCATGAGCGGTAAAGAAACACCACTCACGTCTGAAGCTAAGTCGCAAGGCCAAAAAGTGGTTTCCGAGGCTCAGGGAAAGGCACAGCAGCTGCTTGATGACGTAGATGAATTGCTGGAACAAATTCGAGGCAAGACCAGTTAATGTTTTGTTAATCCTGTTAAGTGGTTTTGAATTGAATGTTAGTTGAATTTATTTTTGCACTCACGAATTTTAAAAAAAGAAGTATGAAAATAGGATTGAAAATGTTGCTGTTTTCAGCGATGTTGGTAGTTGTAAGTTGCCGCGACCGGGCTTCTGAAAAAAAGATTGCAGAATTGGAGAGCCGGCTGGCGCAATTGGAAGGGAATAAAAATAACCCTGCACCTGTGACCAATGCAGCGGCAGCAGCGACCACTCCCACAAAGCCCGAAGAGAAACCTGACGGCCCGTTGCCGGTAATCGAATTTAGTACTACTGATCATGATTTTGGAACTGTAACCGAAGGCCAGAAAGTATCTTTTACCTATGCTGTTAAAAATACAGGTCAGGCTCCGTTGATCATTCAAAATGCTCAACCTTCGTGTGGCTGTACCGTGCCCGATTGGTCAAAGTCTGCGATACCTGTAGGTGGTACTGGTTTTGTGAAAGCCGAGTTCGATACCAAAGGCAAACAGGGAGTAAATAACAAAACCATAACGGTTACAGCCAACACCTGGCCAAAAACCACTACCCTTAAATTTAAGGCGATGGTTGTGCCACCGGCAGATGGGGCAAATGGGCCTGTGAAATAAAGAATTGAAATCTAACAGAGTTGCAAAGTCCCCAAAATGGGGATTTTGCATTTTTAAGGAAAGTGAAATTTTATTGACCGATTGAAAAAAGGGATAACTTGCGGGCTAAAATTTAAAACCCACTATGTATTCAATTTTACTTCAAGCACAAGGAAACAACTGGAGTTTCCCCTTATTGATGGTTCTAATGTTCGGTGTCATGTATTTTTTCATGATCCGGCCGCAGCAAAAAAAGGCAAAGGATCAGAAGAAATTTACCGAAGAAATTAAAAAAGGCGATTACGTTGTTACAATTGGCGGACTTCATGGTCGTGTTGCTGAGATTGAAGACGATACATTTATACTGGAAGTAGAACGTGGCGCTCGTATCAAATTTTCAAAGTCAGCTGTTTCAATGGAATCCACAAAAGCTGTGGCTAACAAAAAACCGGCAGCAGTTTAGTTCCGTCTTCGCACCAAGCAAAAATGGTGCGCAGCGTTTGGGATGAAGCATGAATATCCTCAGGATCATATTCAACCTTTTACGTTTCGACCGTGCCAACTGGAAGGCCGTGGGCCTTTGTGTGCTCACGGCAATGGTGTTTTGGATTTTTAATGCTTTCAATAAAAATTATTCCACCAATGTTCGCTTCCCGATTTTGTTTGAGTTTGACGGAGAAAAATTTACGCCAGCTCAGCATCTTCCAAAAACCATAAACGTCAATGTTTCTGGTAACGGCTGGGATCTCTTCAGAAAGCATCTCGGAGTGAAGGTACCGCAGGTGATTATTCCGCTGGAGCGCCCCAATGAGGTACGGAAAATTGTAGGCAGCACACTAGCTCCAATTCTGGCAACCCAGGTTGGTAATTTGAAAATTAATTTTGTCGTAACCGATACGGTATACTTGCAAATTGATAAGCGAGACATGCATCGGTATAAACTGGCAGTCGATGTTTCGGGTGTCACCTTTCGGCAAGGATACGGGCGCATAAGCCCTGTGGTTGTATTGCCAGACTCTGTTCGGTTAGACGGGCCCGAGAGCAGGCTTCATTCCCTTTCGGATTCTATCTTGGTAGCCGCGGAATTTAGAAATGTGAGCGAAAATTTTCGCCACGATGTAGAAGTCAATTTTCCAGGAAGTGAATTTGTAAAGAGAAATCCTCCAACGGCTCAAGTCATATTCGAAGTGGGCCCAGTACAAGAAGTGGGGAGAAACCTGAAAGTAACTGTAGAAAAAAACCCCGGCATTTTTGCCCAAGACAGTGTAGAGGCTCATTTTCAAATTCCAGTCATTCATGTATCGGATTTTCTTTTGCAATCGAGAGAAATCTCTTCAGTAGTAAATGGAAAGTCGCTGAGACAAAATAAAGTGCTGTTGCCGCGAGTTTTAAATATGCCCACCTACGCTCAGCTACTTAGGGTAGACTCCGTACACATTAAGGCCAATTGAACTGACTAAACTTAGAAACCTCAATCTCGATTGTAATTTCTAAACAGAATTGTGTCATCGTAAATATATAAATGAACAGACCTCTTCGTATTGGAATTACCGGTGGTATTGGTTCTGGCAAAAGCCTGACCTGCAAAATTTTTGCCTGCTTGGGAACGCCTATTTATGATGCTGATAGTAGCGCTAGAAGACTGATGGAAGAAGACGCGGTATTGATTAGTCAGATTAGGGAAAAATTTGGCAAGACAGCTTACCAAACAAATGGATCGCTAAATCGAGAGTACTTAACAAAAGAAGTTTTTAACAATACTTCAAAATTGGAAACACTGAATCAGTTGGTTCATCCACGTGTAGCAGCCGACAGCGAAAGATGGATTCAGGATAATGGAAACGCTGCGTACGTTATTAAAGAAGCGGCACTGCTTTTTGAGTCGGGCTCTTATAAAGCGCTTGATAAAATAATAGTTGTAACAGCCCCGGAGAGTTTGCGTGTGCAGCGTGTGATGGCCCGTGATAAGTCGAGAACAAAGGAAGACGTGCTGAAAATTATCCGCAGTCAAATGTCTGAAGAAGAGAAAGCAAATCGCGCGGACTTCATAATTCACAATGACGAACGCGAGTTAGTCATACCTCAGGTGATAAATTTACATGAGCGGTTCATTGGTGGTACTGAACATTAAACTTCGGGCTTACCTTTGCGTTACACTTAAATTCTGAATATTGTCTTAAAAGTTTTATGCTGAAAAATTCTACTGGTTTATTTTTTGCTGCTGTTTTTTGCTTTTCACTCGTTGCCTGTAAACACAAGGCTGCACTTAAAGCAAATGCTAAAAAATCTGGCGTCTTGTCGGTCGAAGGTTTTATTGTGGAGGCTCGACAAGAGAGCGAGAGAATTGAAGTGCCGGGATCACTTTTGCCGATAGAAGAAACACAAATTCGCCCTGAAGTTACAGGTCGTATTGTTCAATTGAATATTAAAGAAGGTGCCTTTGTAAAGAAAGGCACGTTGCTTGTAAAACTCTTTGATCAGGATCTTCAGGCACAATTAAAAAAACTGGAAGTGCAGTTGGATATTTCCAACCGTACCGTTGAGCGTCAGCGCGATTTGCTTGCAATCAACGGTATTAGTCAACAGGACTTTGATTTAAGTGCATTGGCAGTGGATAACCTTAAAGCAGACATTCAAACCACTCAAATTTCTGTTTCTAAAACAGAGATAAGGGCTCCCTACGATGGTCAACTTGGCCTTCGCAATGTTAGTCTTGGAACTTACGTTTCTACAGCTGACCTTCTTACCAGTATCCGGCAAGTGAGTCAGCTGAAATTGGAATTCTCGGTTCCTGAAAAATATGCGAAAGACATCGGGCCGGGTTACTTAGTGAAATTCAGAGTTGACGGAGGCCAGCAAGATCATCAAGCAACTGTAGTTGCTACAGAGGGTAATGTAGATCAGGTAACTCGGACATTAAAAATTAAAGCTATAGTAAATGAGAGTCATCCTGAATTAATACCTGGAGTATTTGCCAAAGTGAATTTGCAATTAGGTAGTCAGGCCAAGGCCTTGATGGTGCCTACGCAGGCTGTAATTCCCCTGGCGAGAAGCAAGCAAATTATTTTATTGCGAAAAGATAGCGCTCAATTTTTAACTGTTGACACGGGCATACGCGATTCGGTGTTCGTGCAAATTGTAAGAGGACTCAAAGCCGGCGATACGATCATCACCACGGGTCTTATGACGATTCGGCCGAGAGTGAAAATAAAAATTACAAAATTCAACAGGTACAATAAACTGTAAACGGTGAAGTGTGGAATGCCTTTGTTCTAGTCACGTTAGATAAAAATGAATAACAAATGAATATCTCCGAATTAAGTTTGAGGCGTCCGGTGCTTGCCTTCGTGATGAGCATCGTCCTCGTGCTGTTTGGGCTGATTGGTTTTAAGTTTTTAGGGGTGCGCGATTATCCCGCCATCGATCCTCCCAACGTCAACGTCTTTACAACGTACTCTGGTGCAAATGCGGATATCGTTGAATCGCAGATCACTGAGCCGTTAGAAAAATCCATTAACGGAATTGCCGGCATTCGAAATATTTCTTCAACATCCAGCATTGGTCGAAGTTCTATCAATGTAGAATTTGATTTGGGTGTAGACCTGGAAGCTGCAGCCAATGATGTGCGCGATAAAGTTTCACAAGCTCGCAGTTCATTACCGTTGGATTTGACTTTGCCTCCGGTGGTTTCCAAAGCAGATGCCAATTCGGATGCAATCATTAGTATGACGGTGCAGAGCAGCACGAAAAATCCACTGCAATTAACTGAATACGCTACCAACGTTTTGGTAGAACGATTGCAAACCATCCAAGGCGTGAGCAGCATACAGATTTGGGGTGAGAAGAAATTTGCAATGCGAATTTGGCTTGATCCCTCAAGGTTGAGTGCCTATAACCTTACTCCACTGGATGTTCAGAATGCACTCAATCGTGAAAATGTGGAATTGCCTTCGGGAAAAATTGCTGGGAATTCCACTGAGTTAACAGTTCGCACATTTGGACGGCTTTATACTGAGGAGGATTTTAATGACGTCATTGTTAAGGCCTCCAGTATGGGCAATATTCGGTTGAGAGATGTAGGCGAAGCTGTGCTGGGCCCTGAGAATGAAGAATCGATTCTCAAAGATCATGGCATACCCATGGTGGGTCTTGCGCTTGTTCCGCTACCGGGAGCGAACTACGTTTCTATTTCCGATGAGTTTTACAAAAGGATGGATCAATTGAAAAAAGAAGTCCCAAGCGACATCAAACTTAATATTGCCCTTGACCAGACAGTCTTTATTAAGCGTGCCATTTCTGAGGTACAGGAGACTCTGTTGATTTCATTTTTATTGGTTGTACTGATAATTTATCTGTTCTTCCGCGATGCACTCATTGCCTTTCGGCCGCTAATCGATATTCCAGTGTCTCTGGTTGCAACGTTCTTCATCATGTATTTGTGCGGGTTTTCTATCAATGTGCTTACCATGCTCGGCATCGTGCTGGCTACAGGCTTGGTGGTCGATGATGGTATCGTGGTGACAGAGAATATTTATAAAAAACTGGAAGGAGGTATGAACAAATACCGTGCGGCCAAAGAAGGATCAAAAGAGATATTTTTTGCTGTAATTTCTACCTCGATTACGCTTGCAGTGGTTTTTCTTCCCATTGTTTTCTTGCAAGGTTTTGTGGGGCGGCTATTTCGTGAATTTGGAATTGTGGTTGCCGGAGCTGTACTAATCTCAGCTTTTGTTTCGCTTACGCTTACACCTGTGCTCAGCGTAAAACTTACCAGAGAAAGCCACGAGCATTCATGGTTTTACCGGGTTACTGAACCTTTTTTTGTAGGAATGGAGAATGGCTACCGGAATTTTCTGGCCAGATTCATGGGCGTCCGCTGGGTGGCATTTATTATCATTGGCTTGTGTATCGCATCAGTTTTATTTCTGGCTAAAAACATTCAATCCGAGTTGGCACCGATGGAAGACCGCAACCAGTTCCGGTTGAGTATTTCGGCTCCCGAGGGAACTTCCTATGACTACATGGATGCCTACGTTGACAACCTTATTCAATTTACAGAAGACTCAATACCTGAAGCTCGGATTATACTGTCAGTTACAGCACCTGGCTTCAGTGGAGCAGGCTCTGTAAACACAGGCTTCGTTCGCACTACACTCGTTGACCCTAAAGACCGAAATCGTTCACAGCAGCAAATTGTGGATATGGTGGGGAGAAATTTGTCACGCTTCCCACAAGGGAAGGTGTTTGCCATACAAGAGCAGACTATTTCGGTGAACAGGCGTGGTGGTCTCCCTGTGCAATTTGTGATTCAAAATAACAATTTTGATAAGCTGCAAGAAGTTCTTCCCAAGATTTTGGAGAAGGCTGGAGCGAATCCTGCGCTGCAAGGTGTGGACGTCGATTTGAAATTCAATAAACCTGAGCTACGGGTAAAAATTAATAGACTGAAAGCGACTCAGCTTGGTATAAGCGTACAAGATGTTTCGATGACGTTGCAATTAGCGTATAGCAACTTGCGATTCGGTTATTTTACAAGAGAAGGGAAACAATACCAGGTAATAGGCCAGGTGACGCGCCTGAATAGAGATGACCCTGAAGATTTGAAGAAATTATTTGTGCGCACAACCTCAGGTCAACTGGTTTCTATTGATAACGTAGTTTCTATTGAAGAATCGGCAACACCTCCGGCTCTTTACCATTTTAACCGCTACAAGTCAGCCACAATTTCTGCGGGTTTGGCACCGGGCAAAACCATTGGCGATGGTATCGCAGCGATGGAATCAATTGTAAAGCCGTTGCTGGATGACACGTTCACCACTTCACTCTCTGGTTCATCGCGCGATTTTGCCGAAAGCTCAGGCAACACTTCGTTTGCTTTCATTCTGGCGCTTGCTCTTATCTATTTGGTGCTTGCAGCACAATTCGAAAGCTTCATTGATCCACTTACCATTATGGTGACAGTGCCTCTTGCCATCAGTGGAGTATTTATCTCTTTATGGATATTCAACCAAACGATCAATATTTTCTCACAAATTGGTATGATTATGCTTATCGGGCTGGTAACCAAAAATGGTATTTTGATTGTTGAGTTTGCCAACCAAAAGCGTGAAGAAGGACTTGACAAAATAACGGCAGTATTGGAAGCTTCGCGGCTGCGGTTACGCCCCATTTTAATGACCAGTTTGGCGATGGCCCTCGGTTCGTTGCCGTTGGCGTTGTCGCTTGGCGATGCCAGTACAAGTCGCATCCCGTTAGGCGTAGTGATTGTAGGTGGGATCATGTTTTCGTTGATCCTAACGCTTTTTGTTATCCCGGCGATGTATTCGTATTTGTCAAGAAAGAGAAAACACATCGATGCGGAGCTGGCTGAACTCGATGCCCCTGCAGCAACCGAAAAACACAAGGAGTTAGTCTATGAACCGTAAGTTTTACCCCTCGTTTTTATTTTTCGTTTCTATTTTAAGTTTTTCCTTCGCACAGCAAGAGGTGACGACAGAGAGCATAGTACTGATTGGTAGTCAGCCTGTTTGTAATTCCTTGCCTTGTATTTCCGCTTATCCGCTGCACATAGAAAAAGTCAAACACTTATGAATCAGAACTTATAAAAGGAAATGTTGCCTATGAAAAACATGTATAAACTCATTACCCTCTCCATACTACTTTTAATCGCATCTTCAGTTAAGAGTCAGGATTTACTAACCGTAGAAGATGTTATTAAAATAACTATTGAAAACAACTTTGATGTTAATATCGCCAAGAATAATATACAGGTAGCAAAAAACAATAATAACATAGGCTTAGTAGGCGGCGGCCAGTCTACCGGAGGTACAGTATCAGGAGGCACTACTGGTATGTTGCCACAGATTTCCATAGCGGCGGGCAGCCCGCAAAGCCCGCTGGGGATTGGTCAAACAACAAGTACACTCAAATATTCCAATCCTACACTAAACGTGGACAAGCAAACGCTTAATTCAGTTAGCTATAGTCCCTCACTGGTCGTCACATGGTACTTTTTCGACGGGTTAAAGATGTTTGCCACAAAAAAGAAATTAGGCCGCGCTGAGGAATTAAGCAACTTGCAGTATCGGTTAACAGTTGAAACCACTTTACTAACAGCGCTTACTACTTATTATCAAATGATAAGTATAGAGCAATTTATCAAGGCGTTAAAAGCATCCTTGATTTTAGGAGAAGATCAAAAAAAGCTGGCAGCGGAAAAGCTAAAGGCCGGCATTGGATCCGCTGTGGATGTTTTACAAACTCAAATCGATTACAATAACATTCAGGTACAAATCACGCAGCAGCAGAATTTATTAAATGAACAGCGTATTAATTTGAATACTGTTTTGAAACAATCACCCGATGTTGAGTTCAGCGTTCCGGATACAATTGTCATCCAAAATAAACCAGAATATGCAAGCGCTTTAGACAACACTGATAAAAATAACAACACAATTTTAATGGGAAGAAAGACCATGGAAATTGACGGCTTGGCATTAAAAGAATTTAAAGCCAACGCTATGCCTAAAATTGGTATTACCGGAAACTATACTTATCAGTGGGCTTCTCAAGACATTGGGTTACAGCGATTAAATCAAAATTATGGGTACAACGGAGGGTTTATTTTTTCATGGACTATACTTAACAACCTTACTACACGCACGGCAATCAGGAATCAAACTATGCAGATAGCTTCTGATAATTTACGCCTGCAAGCATCTGAATTGCAGGAGAAATCAAACTTGTATAAGGCGTATTTAAGTTTCGAGAATAATTTAAAAATCGTAGAGATAGAAAGGCAGAGTGTACAACTCGCAAATCAGAATCTTTATATAGCAGCGAAGCGTTTTAAACAGGGGCTATCTAATTATATAGAATACCGAACTGTTATGCAAACCTATGCAGATGCGCAATACAATTTATCACAAGCTGCTTATAGTACTAAACTAAGTGAGCTTAATTTCCTAAAGGCGCAGGGTTTACTTGTTCACTAATGCTGAGGCACTTCTTCTAATGCTGAGGCACTTCTTCCGGCTTGGTCACCCAGAAATTGTTAAACCCTTCACCAACCTGAATGTTTAGTAGGCCATTGGCGAGCATTTCAAGGATAGCTAGGAAGTTAAAGATCAAGGCGATCCGTGTCGGAGCTTTTTCAAACAGCTCGGTAAAAGCAACACGCGGTTTTACGGTGATTTCATTTAAAATAAATTCTTTCTGCCCTTCGATCGTGTAAGGATATTGAATCACTTGGTGCACAGGTCTGTTTTTTTCTTCTTCCTGGCGTTTTAATACCTTTTCAAAGACCGTAAGCAACTTGAAGAGATCTACGTCCTGAAGTTCAGCTTCTACATTTGAGCTTTCGGCCAACTGACGGAGCTCTTTCATCAGATTGCCGCGCTTTTCTTTCATCAGTTCGGTCTCTTCCATTTTATGGAATTGCTCCACCACCGACTTGTATTTTTTGTACTCCATCAGGTGTTTCACCAGCTCCTCGCGTGGGTCTATTTCATTGCCTTGCTCATCCAATTGAGGACGTGGCAATAACATCCTTGATTTAATGCGCATGAGTGTGGCCGCCACCAATATGAATTCGCTTGCAACTTCAATGTTTAAGGTTTCAAGGCGATGAAGATATTCAAGGAATTCCCTTGTAATCACCGAGATAGGGATGTCATTAATGTCCAATTCGTCGCGCTCGATAAAGAACAACAACAGATCAAAAGGGCCTTCAAACAGGGGGAGCCTTACCTCAAAATTTTCTTGTACCATAATTCTAATAAGTCCGCAAAAATATTCAAATCCACAGACAAAAACCTGGACAACCGGAAATACCTAAATTTGCGGTTTCCCGAATTGTAAATTCGGCCAAACTGATAACTTTATACTTGTTAATTGGGTTAATACTCAAACTTCAAATAAATGCTGATTACTCCCGGCAAACTTTTAGCACAAATCAACGGCCCTGCCGATTTAAAAAAACTCGATCAGGCACAATTAGTTCAATTGTGTGAAGAATTGCGGCATTTTATAATTGATAATGTCTCCGTTTATGGTGGGCATTTCGGGGCAAGTCTGGGTGTGGTAGAACTTACGGTGGCCCTGCATTATGTTTTTAATACACCCTATGATCAATTGGTTTGGGATGTAGGTCATCAGGCCTACGGGCATAAAATCCTTACGGGAAGAAGGGATGTTTTTCAGACGAATCGGTTCTACAAAGGTATTTCGGGCTTTCCCAAGCGGAAAGAGAGTGAATATGACTCTTTTGGCGTAGGTCACTCATCTACTTCGGTTTCGGCCGCACTGGGAATGGCTTTCGCTTCTCAAAACTTAGGTTTGCTTGATAAACAGCATGTGGCCATTATTGGCGACGGGGCACTCACTGGAGGCATGGCGTTTGAAGCGCTGAACCATGCGGGAGTGTCAGACACCAATCTGCTGATTATCCTCAACGACAATTGCATGTCTATCGACCCCAACGTGGGCGCCTTAAAAGATTACCTTACCGACATCACGACCTCCAAAACCTATAATCGTCTTAAGGATGATGTTTGGAATTTGCTGGGCAAGCTTTCCAAGTTTGGAAAAAATGCACAAGAGATTGTTTCAAAAATTGAAAATGGAATTAAGGCAACAGTCTTAAGTCAAAGTAACTTATTTGAGTCGCTTCACCTTCGCTACTTCGGCCCGGTAGATGGCCATGACGTTGACCACTTGGTGGCGGTGCTTAATGACTTAAAAAAAATCAAGGGACCAAAAATCCTGCATTGTGTTACCACCAAAGGCAAAGGCTACGGTCCAGCCGAAAAAGGAAATGCAACAACCTGGCATTCGCCGGGAACATTCGATAAGATCACAGGCGAAATCCATAAAAAGGTTTACGACAAACCTCAAGCTCCAAAATATCAGGATGTGTTTGGCCACACATTGGTGGAATTGGCTAAAGCGAACGATAAAATCATCGGCATTACACCAGCAATGCCTTCGGGTTCATCGATGAATATCATGATGAAAGAAATGCCTGGTCGTGCTATCGATGTGGGCATTGCCGAGCAACATGCGGTAACTTTTTCTGCGGGCTTGGCTACACAGGGACTCGTTCCGTTTTGCAATATTTACAGCTCCTTCATGCAGCGAGCTTATGATCAGGTAGTGCATGATGTTTGTATTCAGAATTTGCCTGTCAATTTTTGCCTCGATCGTGCAGGATTTGCCGGCTCTGACGGTCCTACTCACCACGGGGCTTATGACTTGGCCTACTTTCGTTGCTTGCCCAATATGATCGTAGCAGCGCCAATGAACGAATCGGAGCTGCGTAATCTCATGTACACTGCTCAACTACCACGTACTGAAAAAGCCTTTTCAATTCGTTACCCGCGTGGTCAGGGTGTAATGCCTGACTGGCGAACTCCTTTTGAGAAAATTGAAATAGGTACAGGACGGAAAATTAAGGATGGAGAAGAATTGGCAATCCTCACCATTGGCCATATCGGCAATTATGCCGTAGAGGTTTGCAAGCGCCTGGAAAAGCAGGGAATAAATATTGCGCACTACGATTTGCGTTTTGTAAAGCCATTGGACGAGAAAATGCTTCTTGAAGTTTTTGCCAAATTCAAAAAGATAGTGACCGTTGAAGATGGATGTGTTCAGGGCGGTTTTGGCAGTGCCGTTATCGAATTTATGGCCGACCATAATTTTAAAGCTGAAGTAAAACGGTTGGGTATCCCCGACGATGTAATTGAACATGGCGAACAAATAGAATTGCATCGTGAATGTGGCTTTGATCCCGACGGGATTGAGCACACTGTGATTTCAATGCTTGAGCCCGCGAAGTCGATCGCCTGATGTCAACTATTTTTTTTAAGAAATCAGGTAGCGGCCACCCGCTTGTGTTGATCCATGGCTTTTGCGAAAACCACGAAATCTGGACTGAGTTTGCCGAGGCGCTTTCAGAGAAATTTGAGGTCTATCTGATTGACTTGCCAGGCTTTGGGAATAGCCCCTTACCCTCAGAGCCATTTTCTATTGATAGTATCGGAGCAGAAGTTTCCGAATGGATTGACCTAAAGCGTATTGAGCAGCCCATTATTATTGGGCATTCGCTGGGAGGCTATGTGACATTGGCTATGGCTGCGCGTCATCCCGAAAAATTTGCAGGGATCGGGTTATTTCATTCTACTGCGTATCCGGATAGTGAAGAAAGAAAAACAAATCGCAATAAGGTTATCGAATTTGTGAAAGCCCATGGTGTTGATCCCTTCATCGATACGTTTGTTCCCAGTTTATTTTTTAACAAAAAGCACTTGGCAATTCCGGCGGTCGATAAGATTGCACGAAGCACCTCACAACAAACCCTTTTGGCGTACACTGCAGCCATGAGAGACAGGCCATCGTCTATCGATTTTCTAAAAAAAGTCTCCAAACCCTTGCTAATTCTCGGAGGGGATAAAGACTCGGTTATTCCAGCAGAAATAACTAAAGAACTAGGTCAACTTAACAGAAAGTCAATCGTTCATTTGTTTAAAAATACCGGCCACATGGCGATGTATGAATGCCCGCAAGAAGCCCAAAAGGTAATCACTGAATTTGTTGAGACTATTCCTGGCGCAATTCCGAAGATATAAAATTTTGATTTTGACCGTTTTGGATATACCCCATCCTGATTATATTTGTGAATCAGGATAGTTAAAAATGAACTCATTTAGCTATATTTGATTCTTTAGACAAACCCAAAAAATCTAATCACCATGGATGAAGAAGTAGAAATAGTAGAAAACTACGATTCTTGGAATGCTTTGGCTCAAAACCTGGCTTTTGTTTGCTGGGCTGTCGGTATCCTTATTGCCTTGGGCTATTTTGTTAAATTATCCACTACTAAAGGCAGTAAGGAAAAATATGATTTTATTAATAAATACGAGATCAGCAGTTTATGGATTGCGGTGATTGTACTAATCCTTGGAGGATGCCTTTTTGCTAACTCGGCGATCACCCATCTTACACCGGTATATATTGGAGTAAGGACTTTTGTTACTGCTGCAATGGGTTTGATCGTTGCAGTAATCGTACAAAATCTGCTTAAATTCTACTATCCTTTCTACATCGAAAAGAGATTGAAATTATTGCGCTACATGCCTCGGATATCGCCGAAAACCGGCAAACCGATGAAGTTGTTGAGCGAAGAAGAAGAAGATGCTTATCTGGATGAGGGGATGCAGGCTGAAGAGAATGTATTCTCAGTGGATTATGATGTGTGGAAAGATGAAGAAACAGGCTTCATTCAAATTGAAAAATATGCCGGTCACTTACATGCATTGCAATGCCCTGAGTGTAATTATCAAACTTTCAAAGTAGTGAAAGAGGAGATTGTGAGGCAGCCTACTGAGACTGAAGAAGGCGAGATTACAAAACACTACCTCTGCGGTTATTGCGGCTATAAAGCCAAGAAAACTGTGATCTTGAAGCAGCAAACCAAAGTAGACCATTCAACAGCTACGGCTTAGAAATAAAAGCAATTATAAGAGCCCGGTTATTCTATGAGTAGCCGGGTTTTTTTATATGAATAGGTAAGGTGTATACTTTTGCTATATTTGGGTGTATGAAAACAACGCGCACTAATATTGTATTAAACAACCAGCTGATTAGCGACATTCTCAAATTTGGAGACGCCAAGACTAAACGTGAAGCGGTAGAAAATGCGTTACACGATCACTTACGAATTTTAAAAAGAAGGAAATTAGCCTCGATGCGTGGGAAGATAAATTGGGAAGGTAACTTGAGTGAAATGCGCACTATTAAAAAATGATTTTTGATACTTCCGTTTGGGTCGATTTTTTGCGGGGCAGGCAAACGGCAAATGCAGAATTATTACAACACCACATTTACAATGATGAAAAGGTATTCATCTGTCCAATTATTTATCAGGAGATTCTTCAGGGTGTAAAAAATGAGCATGAACTGGTCGGTTTAAAGGAGTTGCTACTTGCATTGGATTTTCTTTCGCTGGACGGATATTTTGCTGCCGATGGCGGAGCTGCTGTTTATCGTCAATTGCGAGCAGCAGGGCTAACTATTCGCAAGCCCAATGATTGCGCGATAGCCTTCTATGCAATTCACTTTAACCTGAAACTTGTGCACAACGATTCCGATTTCGACAAGATCGCGAAACTCACAAGCTTAGAGACCTACGCAACATAAAGCACCAAGCCCTTAAGATATTCGCCTTCGGGGTGGTAGATTGAAACAGGATGATCGGCAGGCTGGCCAAGGTGTTGCAGCACTTTAATTTCTCGCCCCGCCTGGATAGCAGATGAGACTACAGTATCGTAGAAAAGTTGCTTATCGACTACCTGAGAGCAGGAGAAAGTAAAAATAATGCCGTTTGACTTAATAGCCCGCATGGCTTCGGCATTCAATCGCTGGTAACCTTTCATTGCCTGATGGCGCGCATCTTTATGCTTGGCAAAAGCCGGAGGATCAAGTATGATTAGGTCGTATTCGTCTTTCTTGTCTTTTAAGAAATCAAATGTATCAGATCCAAAACAAGTGTGTTCCTTCGCATCAAATCCATTCAACTCTATATTTTTTCGAGTGAGCTCTACTGCTTTTTCTGAAGCATCAACTGAGTGAACCAACCTGGCACCTGCATTCAATGCGTACACCGAAAACCCGCCCGTGTAACAAAACGTGTTTAATACAGAAGCTCCTTTTGCCATGTGACCCAAAAGCTTCCTGTTTTCACGTTGGTCCAGAAAGAATCCCGTCTTCTGCCCTTCTTCCCAGTCTACTAGAAATTTATTTTCATGTTCAGTGATAATGTGTGGTACTGCCCCCATACCAAGCAGGTATTCGTTCTCAGTTTTGACAGGGAGTGTACTCTGGCTTTTATAGTAAATGGAATGAATAGATTTAAACAGACTTCCTTTTATAGCATCAACAATACTGTACCGGTCAAGATGAATGCCAATTGTGTGCGCTTGTATCACTGCTATACCGTTATACACATCAATAATGAGCCCTGGCAATCCGTCACCTTCGCCATGCACTAAACGATAGGAATTGGTGTGATCGCTAATTACTTTGGTAAACACTCTCTGGTTGAACGCCGAAAGAATTTTGTCAGAGTATATCTTTTCATCAGGAGCTTGTTCAGAGAATGAAAACAGGCGTACCGTTATCGTGCCTTTTTGATAATGCCCAAACCCAAGCGTTTTCTTTTGAGCATCTTTCACTTCCATCCAGTCACCATCCTCCGGTGTGCCTTCGGTCCTTTCTATTGCTCCGGAAAACACCCAGGGGTGAAACCGTTTCACCGATGCTTCTCGTCCCCGCTTTAAGTAAATTGTTCCGGTAACTTTTCTCATTTGATCTTGTGAAAGTAATATGGGATGGTTTTGGTTCCGTCGCCAACTGACGCTTCGAGGTGATTGGCATCAGTTTTTTTGTAATTGATTTTCTTGGGGAAGTCGTGCTCAGGATTTTCGGCCGTAAAACTCTTAGTGTCGAATGAGGTTATCTTAAATTCGATCGGGCCTTGTGGACCGACAACATCTGGCACGTAATAAAAATCGTTTCCCTTTTTGATCAGTTTGATTTCTTCGGACATTGTTTTATTCCCATGCTCATCAATTTTGAAAGACACAGCAGAAAGAAAGTCACCTTCATTTTTCCATACTTCAAATGAGTTCTTGTTTTCGATTTGCCAGGTGCCGATCAGCCAGTCAAATTCCTTTTGCTGACAAAAAATCAATGTTGACAATGATAAGAGCAGAGAAACTATGACATATGTTATCATGGGTGCAAAAGTAGAATTATTAGTTAATAAGTCAGGTCACAAAAAAACAGCGAAAAACCCATTGAAAAGGGGGTTTAACAAAGAAATAATGTCAGTTTCTGTATTTGTATAACTTAAATGGCATATTTTTCGTTAACCTTAAACCACTAAAATTTCTTTGCAGGAATGGCGTTGACCGGGGCGAATTTTTTCGTCAATAATCAAAACTTTTTCTTACCGCTGCTCATCCCATTTCGCGAAAACGTGAACTAAAAAGTCTATGTCTATGAAAAATTTTGGATCTCTTGTCTTAGCTGCCATTTTGGGCAGCGTCATCACTATCACCGCCTACCAATGGTTGGGCAAAGGCGGAAATCAGGGTGTAAAAATAGAACACATTGAAGGCTTGCCTACTTCTCAGGTGGCCTACCGTATCAATGAAAAAGGAGAAGCTATACCGCTCGACTTTACAGGCACAGCCGAGAAGGTTACTAAAGCAGTTGTCCATATTCGCTCCACACAAACCGGAGGTATTGCCCGCGAACGAGAATCAAATGATCCTATTCAACAATTTTTCTTTGGACCCAACGGTCCTCAGCAAGGCCCAAGTGTAAGTTCGGGCTCTGGAGTGATTATTAATGCTGATGGTTATATCGTTACCAATAATCACGTGGTACAAGAAGCCGACATTGTCGATGTTGTTTTGTCAGACAATCGGTCCTTCAAAGCCGAAGTGATTGGTACGGATCCGGATACTGATCTTGCGGTGATTAAAATCAATCAAAAGGATTTGCCTTATCTCTCATTCGTTAACTCTGACAACTCTAAAGTAGGCGAGTGGGTGTTGGCTGTGGGCAATCCGTTCAATTTAAATTCTACAGTGACGGCAGGTATTATCAGTGCCAAAGGCCGCAACATCAATATCATTAATAACAATTCCAATAACCCGACTTCGCGAAATAATCGTCAGGGCAACACAGCCATTGAATCATTTATTCAAACCGATGCTGCCATCAATCCAGGCAACAGCGGAGGCGCACTGGTGAACCTTGATGGAGGATTGCTTGGCATTAATACTGCCATTGCAAGCCCTACAGGCTCATATTCTGGCTATGGTTTTGCTGTGCCTTCCAACATTGTAAGCAAAGTGGTAGAAGACCTGCTGGCTTTCGGCACTGTACAACGCGGATGGCTGGGCATTCAGGTAGGAAGCGTGAGTCCTGAACTGGTAAAACAAGAAGACCTTTCAGTGAATGAAGGCGCTTACGTTGATGGGTTTGGTGAAATTGAAAAGAGCGCTGCTAAAGAAGCAGGCATT
>Ga0206905_10052_pt1 | contig 33239 bp, 21 predicted proteins | sample Alteio_BWOrgHeat_43_FD_152940 | JGI IMG/M metagenome (GOLD analysis project Ga0206905, IMG submission 152940) | Enriched cells from forest soil in Barre Woods Harvard Forest LTER site, Petersham, Massachusetts, United States -... | ecosystem: Environmental > Terrestrial > Soil > Temperate forest >...
GTTCGTTGAGCCTCCGACGAAGTTTTGGATCGTTTTCAAGCGTTCGAAGTCCTGGGGGTGGGTGTTATCAAAGTAGCTGTAAGCGGTGCTAAGTCCAGTGCCGCTAGGGTAAGTGACGCCGGAGAGGCGGCTGGTCTGGTTGACGTAGGCATAAACAAAATGGCCGAGGGGGTTGGTGACATCGGTGACTCTTCCCAATGCGTCGAAGGTGGTGTCGGTTTCGTTGCTACTGCCGTCGATGGTGCGGGTGGTGACGCGACCGAGTTCGTCGTAGCCGTAGGCGATGGTGGCGGTGGTGCCGGCGATGGGGACGCTGATGCTGCCGAGCCGTCCGGCGCCGAGGGCGGGGCTGGCGGTGATGGGGTTGTAACTATACGAGGTCGTTCCCGTTCCGCCGGTGCCTTCGACCATGGCGGTGACGCGGTTGTAGGCGGTGTCGTAGGTGAATCCGACGCCGGGGGTGGCGGCGACGCCGCTGGCGGGGCTGTAGCTGACGCTGTTGAGGGTGTTGTCGGCGTTATAGGAATAAGTCGCGACGTTGCCGACGGCGTCGGTCATGGTGTGCAGTCGGCTGCTGTTGCTTTCGTAGGCGTAGGCGATGGCGCTGCTGTCGGCATAGGTCTTGGAAGTGACGCGGCCCTGGAGGTCGAGGCCCCAGGTGGTGACGTGGCCGTTGGCGTCGGTGAGGGTCGACAACCCACCACAGGTGCACCAAGTGTAGCTGGTGGTGCGGCCCATCGGGTCGGTGGTGGAAAGGAGTTCGCGGATGACGTCGTAGGTGCGGGTGGTGACGCGGCCCTGGCGGTCGGCGGTCTTGACCACGTCGAGGTTTTTGTAGGTGGTGAGGTCGGTGGTGCTGTCGGGGTATGTGACGCTGGTTGGCCGGTCGAACGCGTCGTAGGCGGTGGTGACAACGTAGCCTTCGCTGTCGGTGACGGTGTGGACGCGGCCGGAGCTGTCGTAGGTGTAGGAAGTCGTTGCGCCGGTGACGGGGCCGGTGACCAAAGTCAAATAATTGCCGGAGCCGGAGCCACTCGGCCCGGTGTAGGTCATTGTGGTGACCAGGTTGGTTGAGTTGACGACGACGGTGCGGGTGAGGAGTTGTCCCTGGGCGTTATAGGTCATTGTGGTGACCTGACCGGCGGCGTCGGTGATGGTGAGGGGCTGGTGGTGGCTGTTGTAGGTCGTCGTGCTGAGCAGATCTAGGCCTCCGGTCGATGCGGAATTGGCCTGGGTGACTTGATACAAATCTATCCCATTGGGATCCACCGTTCCATTGGTGGTATAAGTGTAATTGGTCGTACGATTCTTCGGATCGATGCTTTGAGTGATGAACCCGAGGCTGTTGTAGGTAGCGTAGCTGGCTTGGGTAGAACCGCCGTCGAGGATGCGGGCGGTGATGGTGGGGCGGCTGGAACAGGTGTCGTCGATGAAGTCAGCGGTGCTCTGGCCCTGGTAGTTGGTCCAGACGCGGCCTTCGAGCGGTTTCTTGATGCTGTCGGCGAGGTTGGTCAAACCTCGGGTCCCCTGCATCCAGTGGGTGATCGTCGCCTTGGTATAGTCGAGCGGGGAGGAATATTGGCGGCGGCTCCAGACGTAGGTGTTATTGCTGCTTAGTCCACTGGTGGCCCCGAGCAGGCCGGTGGCGCTGGGGAGCGTGTCGGTATCTGATATCGTGCCGACGCTGTTGTAGCGGATTTCGCAGCGTTCGGTCTGTCCAAGCGGGTTGGTGGCCTGGATGCCGTGGTGGCTGACGTCGCTGTCGGTGGAAAACGTGGTGTCGCCGTAGGGGGTGGTAAGCTTGTCGAGGAACCCGGTGCCGTCGTAGTGGAAGGCGGAGACGAGGCCGAGGGTGTCAGTGCTGGAAGTCAATCGTCCCGAGCTGTCATACTGAAACCGCGCCGAGCGTCCGAACGGATCGGTGACTTTCGTGATCTTAAGCTGATCGCCGTTTTGGTAACTCAGAGTCGTGACCTGCCCGATGGCGTCGGTAATGGTGACTAGGCGATTTAAAGAATCATAGGCGTAAGTAACCGTGTTGCCTTGCGGATCGATGGAGCTGGTGATGAGATAATCGGTCACGCCATTGGCGTCGACCACGGCGTGGTCATAAATTTCGCTCGCACCGTTGGGAAGAGTCCGAGTGTAGCGCTGATTGATCGCATCCCAACCCAACACCGCCCGGCTGTTGCGCTCGGGATCCGATACAGCATTGGCACCCTTGGATGGGTCCGACCCGCCCGTGCCAGATGTGGATGATTGCTGTGTGAAGTTCGGATAATATTCAAGCCCACCACCGGGAACAAAGCGTGTGACATCTCCCACATTAGGATTATTCGTAATGTAGGTAAGCCCACTATAGGTCCATTGTGGGCCCAGATTGGAAAATAACGGATTCGTCTTTTGCCCCAGATCCGCCTGATTGTAATTGATCGTGAATCCGACTCCAGAACCAACTGGCGGCTTGTAAGAAACGGGGGTGTCGGTCAATCGCAGGCTGCCTCTCAGCTTATCGAAGGAATAACCGGCCATGTGGGGGCATGTGCTACATATCTCGCAATCCGGTGGAGACTGGTCACTAATAGAGGCTAGGCTGCAAAAATAATGATGAACGATGGATCGAGGTGTACGCGTGATAACGTTAGTTCCATCCCAAGTATTGAAAATTTTATTTCCGAAACCACGGTAGACACCGTCATGGTAGAAAATATTTTTTACCGTTTCTGACTGCGTCCAAATGGTCTTTGGGGTATAGGGAATGATGACAGGCCCCGTAACCTGGAATGTCCAGTTTTGGATATTATCAATAAAGATATAGGGCGGCTGGTCCGAAATGGGATCGTAGGGATAGGGCGGAGTGTAATTCGTATAGTAATCTCTGGACTCCCACACTGAGTTAGAATAAGTCTGCGTGAATGTGATGCTCAGATTATTGTTTGAAAAAGTGGCCGGTAAAGCGTAGTAGAGATCATTTCGGATGGTACCATCCGCATTCACTGTGATGGAAGGATCGCCAAAAGGCCCGAAATGAAAGTTATAGGTTCCTGGCGGAGCGGCTGGAGGGCCGATTAGCGGATTGGCCACGGACTTGATCGTAATCGTATAGGTCACTGTATCCTCCGATGGCGGATAGCTAGACATGACGCCATCGGTGGCTCCGTAGGCCGGGGTTAGGAGGCTCAATGCCAGAATGCCTAACCAAACGTTGCCGTTTATCAAATGGAATAATTGCTTCATGGTACGGGAGTGGCGCTCGAAGGGTTGGTGACGGTGATACCGATGGAGGAGAGACTGGTTGGCGCCAGCGAGGAAGTGACCGAGCTGTCCGCTTCTCCTGCTTCATTGAGCGTACCGACCTTATATTGATAGCTATTTGTACCCACCACATTAATATCGGCATAACTGGTTGTGCCTGGATCAAGCGTCGCGACAAGTTGGTAGGTTCCTCCATTAACACTGCGGTAAACATTCACCATGTCATATGTAACCGATCCAGTTATCGTCCATGTCAGATCGAGCTCGCCACCCGAAGTACCTGCCGTTACCGATAAACTTCCTGGAGTTGGCGGCACGCCGGGCGATGTCGAACTATTGATATAATAGAGCGAACTGGCCACCGGACCAAGCGAGGTCCCGTCTGTCCAAAAGACTGCCGCCTTGATGGTGGCATTGCTGCTCAAGCTAAAAGCACCAGTGTAAGCCGTCGAAGTGAAAGTCGGTATTGTGCCATCCGTGGTATAGGTGATGACAGCTCCAGTCAGTGGAGTGGATATGGTGATGTTTTGTGCTGTGGCATAGGAACCCGGCGCCGGACTGATAACAGGAGCACATACGGCAGTCGGCAGATTATACTTATTTGCCAGATAGATTCCAACCTGCTGCAATTCAGTGGAACTTAACTGATGATCGTAAACCAAGACTTCGGCAATATCTCCTTGCCAGGGTGCATACTGGTCCGTTGCCGCCCCAACCGTAATTCCCGCCGTCACGTTCAAAAGCCCGCCTACCGCCGTGCTCGCAGTTTGAAAACCATTGCGATAGAAAGTTGCCGTATTTAACGATGAGTTGACGCTCAATTCTTCCGTTACAAAAGCATTGGCAACAGGAGCTGAAGCAACGTTGACATACCCCCCTCCTATATCAAATAACTCTTTGGATTGATAATATCCCACTCCCCGATTCTTCGACGAACTGCCATTGCCCAAAAACAGGGTATATTGCAAAGAGCTTGGCGAAGTTGTCATCGCCACCGAGATCGTAGTTATGTCGGCGTTGAATCCAGGACTTATGCTGCTTGGGTTAAAAAGCCACTGACTCCCGCTAAAGCGTAGCCCCGGTTTCCCATTAATATCGCTAGCCACATAGGTCGGCTTATTAGCGCTGGTACCTTGTGTAACAGTGTAGTTGCCCGTCTGATCGGCCCACGAACTTACGTTGTTACTACCGTCATAAGTCACTCCGGCATCCGCTTTGCACCAGAAGACCAACCCCGTCGTAGGCACATTTGAATTAGCCGCTTGGAGTGCCACGTAAGCATCCGCCTGCGCTTTACTCCACTGATTGCGCGTAATTTCTGCCTGTACCATCGAACTATAAGCGCTCGGCCATGTTGCACTTGGATAGTAGAATCCGTACTTGTCGGCCAGGTACACACTCACCTGTTGAAGTTCTGTCGATGAAAGTTGGTGATCGTAGACTAGGACTTCTGCAAGGTCGCCCTGCCAAGGATGACTGGCACCATTAATAGCCGCTCCAACTGTTATTCCAGCAGCCATCGCACCAACGCCGCTGGTTCCACCCGTTGCCGTCTGTATCCCATTGCGATAAAAGGTAACGCTATTGAGAGCCGAATTGATACTGCCGGCTTCCACGACAAAAGTATTGGCATTAGGCACGGCAGCACCCGAATCATAGGCATTATAGAAGTTAAAATTTTGGGTGCTACTATAGTAGCCAAGACCGCGACTATTATGAACCCCATTGCCCATCCAAACGGAATATTGCTCGTTAGTCGGAGCGGTGCTCATTCCCACTGTTATCATAGTCATGTCGGTGTTAAGACCAGGACTTATAGTGGTTGGGTTAAAAAGCCATTGACTCCCGCTAAAGTGTAGCCCCGGTTTCCCATTAATATCGCTGGTCACATAGGTCGGCTTATTAGCGCTGGTACCTTGTGTAACAGTATAGTTACCCGTCTGGTCTGCCCAACTACTGACGCTGCCGCTGGATTGTGTCACTCCCGAATCCGCCTTGAACCATGCTGCCAGTCCGTTGGTCAACATCGTCGGGTTGGCAGCCTGAAACGCCACGTAGGCGTCCGCTTGAGCTTTACTCCATTGATTGCGGTTAATCTCTGCCTGAACTGCACTGCTATAAGCTAAGGGCCATGTAGCGTTTGGGTTGTAGAAGCCATACCTGTCGGCCAAGTACACGCCAACTTGCTGGAACTCTGTTGATGAAAGCTGGTGATCATAGACCATGACTTCCGCAATGTCTCCCTGCCAGGGAGAACTTCCATTGAGTGCAGCTCCGACTGTTATTCCAGGAGTCACAGCACCAATACTACTCGCTCCACCCGTTGCCGTCTGTATCCCATTGCGATAAAAGGTAACGCTGTTGAGAGCCGAATTGATACTGCCAGCTTCTACAACAAAAGTATTGGCATTAGGCACGGCAGCACCCGAATCATAGGCATTATAGAAGTTAAAATTTTGGGCGCTGCTATAGTAACCAAGGCCGCGGCTAGTACGAACTCCACTTCCCATCCATATGGAATATTGTTGATTACTTGGAGTTGTACTCGTGCCCATCACAATCATCGTCATGTCAGAATTGAGCCCGGGACCAATATTACGTGCATTGAAAAGCCATTGGCTCCCATTAAAGTGCAGGGCGGGTCGGCCATTGACATCGTTGCTTACCAATGTCGGCTGATGAGCAGAGGTCGATTGCGTTACCGTGTTATTGCCTGTCTGGTCGGTCCAACTCGTGACGTTGGAACCGCTGGTTGAAACTCCTGCATCGGCCTTGAACCATGCTGCCAGCCCGTTGGTCAACATCGTCGGGTTGGCGCTCTGAAGCGCCACGTAGGTGTCCGCTTGAGCTTTACTCCATTGATTGCGGTTAATCTCTGCCTGAACTGCACTGCTATAAGCTAAGGGCCATGTGGCATTCGGGTTATAGATACCGTACTTATCGGCCAAATAGACTCCTACCTGCTGCAATTCCGTGGAGTTAAGTTGATGGCTGTAAACGAGGACTTCCGCCATGTCTCCTTGCCAGGGAGAACTGCCGTTAAGCGCAGCTCCGACCGTTATTCCCGGAGTCATGGCACCAATGCCACTCGCTCCTCCTGTGGCCGTTTGTATTCCATTACGATAAAAGGTAACGCTGTTGAGAGCCGAATTAATGCTGCCAGCTTCTACGACAAAGGTATTGGCATTAGGCACGACAGCACCCGAATCATAGGCATTATAGAAGTTAAAATTTTGTGCGCTGCTATAGTAGCCAAGGCCGCGACTAGTATGAACTCCATTTCCCATCCAGACGGAATATTGCTGATTACTTGGAGTTGTACTCGTGCCCACCACAATCATTGTCATGTCGGCATTAAGACCCATATTACTGGAATTAAAAAGCCACTGACTGCCATTTAACCTCAAAGCTGGCAGGCCATTGATATCATTGGAAATATAGGTAGGTTGGTGACTACCAGTACTCTGAGTTAGGGTATAGGTACCCGTCTGATCGGCCCAATTGGTCACATTAGAACCACTAGTCGTAACTCCAGCATCGGCTTTAAGCCAGAGAGTAAGGCCGCTTTGCACGCCGCACTTGGCGGTAAAGCTCACAGAAACACCGCCAGTATTATAGACCGCTGTAGCCGTGATCGTATTATTCTTCAACGCGTCAGCTCCCGACTTATAATAGACGGTGGCATTACCGCTGCCATCGGTGATGAGACTCAGGCTAGTCGTGGTTGTGCCGCCGCTGGTCAGGGCGATGCCGCCATTGGAACCGGAGGGGATGGAGAACGTGACCGGAGCTCCGACCAGAGCGGTCGCTCCATTGGTGACATGGACCACCAGCGCGTTGGTCTCAAAAGTATTGGCGGATACCGTTTGGTTGTCTCCTCCTGTCTTGGTCAAAGTCGGGGCACTGCTGCCATAGTAGCCAGTCAATCCCGAGCTGATAAAACCCGAGGTGACGATGGTGCCATTGAGGAAGGGATTGAGGCTTTCGAGATAATCCTGGAAAATGGTTAATCCGCTTCCATTCAAGTCACTATAGGTAATGGGAAGCTGGGGGATTTCACTGGCTCCCAGGGCCCGGTTATAGAGCCGTGCCTCATCCAGCGCATAAGGATTATTGGTTGCAGTGGGATCAGTCCGGCCGAAGGTGAACGACGAAACCGTTCCAGGCGTCCAACCGGTGATCGTGTTGGTCGCCTCACCCGTTCCATCCACATAGACCGTGGCTACCTGATTGGTGGTGTAAGTCGCCGCCAGTTGATGCCAGCTCCCATCGTAAAGGTTGATGTTGGTCGTACCGGCCACGACTTGATCGGTTGCCCCGTCGAAAAAGGTGATATTGACCACGCCATTGGTGGCAGCTCCCACGCTCCAGCCATTGGTGGCGGCATCGCTCCACGTCGCAATGGTGGCCGGTTGGCTCAGGCTGTTGGTGGTTCGGAACCAGGCCGAAAAGGTAAACTGACTGGTCGTGTTGAGAACGCTGTTGGTGGTCGGAAAGGTGACCGTGGCGTTGGTGGTAAAGTAGAGCGCATTGCTGAACAATCCTGTTCCGTAGGCGACGGAGGGGAATCCGCTCAATGTGCCGTTGATCCCGTTGCCCGCTCGATCAGTCGCATTATCGGTGCTGTTGGTCCCGTTGAGCTGCCACCAGCCCACTAAATTCGTTGAGGCATAGGCGTTGGTCGTGATCCCATACTGCGCTTCCCAGGTATCATCGAGGTTGTCGCCATTGGTATCCAATGCTTTTAGCAGGCCGAATCCCAAGGCCAGCAATAAGAAGCCAGTTGCAAAAATAACCAGGAGGCGCACCTCGGCATAAGAGCATTTCCCTCGATTTTGTTGATAATTCATGCGCACGTGGAGGCGTTCCTATCCATTTACTTGATTCCACACAAGGAAATTTTCATCCGGCGCAATAATTTTACGAGGTAGAGCATAAATACATATCAATATGTGCCTATAGTCACATCCTCTGTCAAGCCTCCTTTCCCGTAGGGTAGCTCGGTGTCCAAGGTTTCATCGCGTGAAATTGCCATTGATCGGCTCATGGAATTGCTCCGCCAGGAGCGGCTTCGCAAGAAACTCTCGCTCAATGAGGTCGCCACTCGCGCTGGACTTAGTCACACGATGGTCATGCGGGTGGAGAAGCGTGAGCGGCTTCCAACCATTGATACGCTCTTGCGGATTACCGATGCGATGGGCATTAAATTGAGTCCGTTGATTGCCAAGGCGACAAAAGCCGCCGGGAGCAGCCAGCCTTGATTTTTCTTGCGGCAAGAGAGCCGAAGCCTGACTCAGAAGAGTTAGCCGAAAAGTCGAAGATTTCGGCCCACTATGTCCAGACCTTGAAGGAGGGCCATAAGTACCAGAGCTGCTCCTTGTTACAATTCGCAGATGAAGTTAGAAAGTATCGATTAAGTGGGCTACCTATGTTGCAAGGGACATTAGTGCGCTTGCGCCTTCAGAATCTTGCTTTTCACATCTTCCGGCAAAGTTGACTTCACAATAACCGCATCAGCGGCTGTAGGGTCTATTATCATCCATTGCCCGAAAAGGTAGGTTTCCAAAGCCTGTCTTTTCGTCGGGTCAGCAATTTTTTGTGACCATTGGTATGCCGAGGCTATTTTGGTGTGATCCATTTCGTAAATTCGACCGCTGTAACCTGCTATCGCTGCATCGCGAGATGATCCTTGGGGAAGTTGATTCAGCCATGTTTCTGCTTGTAAGGGATCTTGATCGAACCATCTAACGGCGATCATCGAATAGGCCCTCTCCTTTTCCTTATTTTCGGGAAAGTTAGCCACCCACCGGGCCACAGACGCCGCATTCTTACCTGCCCACGTGTCAATAATGGACTGAGTCACCTCGGTTTTCGTTTTTTCGTCCGATAGAGAGGGTATATATTGTATTGCGGCGTCAGGATCGGTTTGCGCCCAATATTCGATGAGATTTCTCTGAAGTAGCTTGGTTTCCGACGGATCCTTTAATTGCTTGATCCATTCAAGCGCTTTGGTGGGATTGTTGTCGGCCATGACCTCAATAACAATTCCGATAAAGTCACTGCGAAGAGGACCGGATGGAATAGTGAGCGCATAAGCGGATGACGCGTCAATGTCCATCGACGCCCATGCGCGGGCAGAATATTCCAGCAGAAGCTGTTTAATTTCGTCGTCTGGCAGGGCTTTGAGCCAAGCGGCCGCTCCCGAAGGGTCTTGTTGAAACCATGCGGGGACCATATACTCCAAAAATTCCTCTCGACGAGCTTTGGGAGAGAAATACTGACTCTGATTACCATCAACCCTCATATTTGCTTGCCAAGGGTATGCTTCACCATAGATTGCGGCGAATTTTGGATCAATCTGGCTCAATGGACTGCTAAGTGATAGCAGGCAATCATCTCTAGCGCTGCTCGGGGTTGCCGTCTCTAAAAGATGCAAAGCAGATTTTACATCCAGATCAACCATTGACCTAACCATTGACTCAATGCAGGCGTCTTTGAAACTCCCTACCGGCAATGTTTTAAGATGAGCCATCGCCACCTTTAGATCGACGAATGCCATCATGCCCAAGATTCCTGAAGAAATTTGGTTTTTCAGTTCTGAGTCGGGAAGCTTTTGAACCCAATTCCAAGCGGCTTCGGGATCCTTTTGTTGCCAGAAGTAACCCAAGTTTCGAATTGTGTCACTTTTCCTGGGATAGTCGGGAATTTTGCCGAGCCATTCCGCTGCCAGTGCGGGATTGCTTTGGGCCAAGGACGTAAGAACTCCAGACCAGGTGAGATCTCTTTCGGAGGGTGGTAACGCCTGCACCCACTTGATAGCCGAACCTGTGTCTGCCTTCACCCAAGCTCCAAGCACCTGATTCAGGATCTTATTTCTTTCCTTGATGGAGGCGATTTTTTGAATTCGCGGCATGGCGGCGTTAAAATCACCAAGGGCCCATGCCACCAACGCGACCTGAAGCATTGCATTTCTCTGCGAGTTCTCAGGGAGGCTGTCGATAAATTCCACAGCCGACTTTGGATCGTTCATTGACCATTCGTTAATGATCTGGCCTAAAACAGAATTTCTCTCGCGAAGCAGAGGTAACTTTTGTGCATACTTGAAAGCAGCCTCAGGGTCCTTTTGAGCCCACTGCGCCACGACGTATTGTGCTGCGGCGGAACGCATCTGGCCTTCCGGTAATTGATCGGCCCAAGCAATTGCCGTCTGAGGATCTTTCCATACCAAGCTATTGGCAATAGACCGCGCCCCATCCATTCGTAAGCCTGACGAAAGCTCTAATAGTGCCAGCGTTGCTTGATGCAGATTCATTTGAGCCCATCGATCAAAAACGATATAGAGGCCATCGTCCCACAAATAGTCCGTTCGAAATTCCAGCGCTATCCCAAGAGCTTTACCGGGGTCGATTTCCGTCTCTGTCCTGACAACAGCCGTCATGGCCGTGAAGCGTTTTTCTGCGAGGGATTGTTGAGTGTGACTAAGCGCCGTCTTGGGATCGGGCATATGATCAATAGCCCTGTTTATGATGACTCCACCCATGGGCATTTGGCGCACTTCCTTGACCGCGCTTGCGAGGTCGCGCCGCGTGAGGGCTGAGTAGACACTTGAGATGATTGTCTCGGTAGTTACACGATCCCCTGGCTTTTGAGACTCTAAGATTGCTCCCTTCGGGTCAGAGTCGGACCATTTACTAACCAAGACCGATAATGTCTGGGTTTTACCAGGGCCTTGGCTCGATTCAACTTCGTGAACTGCGTTTGGAATATCATCGGGTTTTAGGCTATCGACATAAGTCGCGATTGCCCCCGTAAGGCGATAAGAATCTGTTTCCAAAACGAGGGCATTCAAGTTGTCGGCAGAAGAAATCTGCTGATTTTGCGATCCCTGTGCAAACGCTCTCCCTCCAGAAAAGCTAATGCTCAATGCAATTGTTAATGAGATGTTGCCCAAAATTCTCATGAGGATGCCTCGATCAGTTTTCCGATTTGACCATAGTAAATATGACGCTATCGAATAATTGAGAGGGCACATCTTTTGGATCAACTGTGACATAGAAGCGATAGGTTCCAACGTGATTCAGGTCGAATAGATTACGAAGATCGAGGTTGGAAACAGAGTATTCCTGATCGGGTCCAAGGATCCGGGAGGGCATTTGAAGTGAGGTGGGAGGAGTTTGATTTTTCAAAGGCACCGACTCCCATTTGATTGAATCGCCTGCGCCTCGAAAAAAAGCCTCCGGTTGTTGGATGATATCGGTGTGAAGTAGAACCAGAGTCAGACCAACTGGGAACATTTTGCCATCTACCGTGGGAGGAGTCAGTACCGCGGGTAAATTTTGATCAGTACCACTAATGTTGCGCACTTTAAAAGTAACGGGGATGGGATCCCCCAACTTGATGCTAGGAAAGACCGGAAACATCGAGCCACTCGGCGCTTCGGCTGTAGGCCCAGCAAGTATTCCCTCAAAATGTGGGACAAGGAGCCGTCGATGGGAGGTGAACTCGATTTCAGAAGCAGGCACTTTTGCAATGTGAAATCTTCCGGTGAAGCCATAGAAGCGTTGCCATTCTCCATTGATTAGCACCTCTTCCGCCTGCCAGATCGTACCTCGGGTCCAGTAGAATATGCTTTGCTTTCCATTAACCGTGCCAACTGAATTCACATTATCGGTAAGGGTTGTCCAACTCGCTTCGAGTGGCAGGTCTAGCAGTTTGACGATGCGCGGAGACCCCGGTAGCGAAAAAATGGCCCTCCCTGCCTGGACATCTTCTGGCGTGGCGGGATGGTCGAGCCTCGCAAAATGAATATGCACGTCATCTTTTTCAAGGGGATTTGTGGACGGAAAAGAGGGATCCCACTTAAAATTATCTCCATATTTCTGAATAAATTCAATGCAAGCAGCGACTGCCTTGTCTCGCTCAGTTTGTGGCCAGTAGAGTTCGCATCGCGGTGCCCCATCCAGCCAAGCGATTTCATTTGCGTAGACATCACAGAAACGATAGTCGACTTTGGATCCAGCACGAGGCGCAAGAGGGTCAACGGTGGTGATAATCGGACCCCGGCCTGTCCATCCGCCAGCAAGGCTACCATCGGGATGCAGGATGATTGTCCCTATCGATCTTGTATCATGCAATCCTCGTAAGAGTTCTTTACGGAAGGAGGACACGCCGAAAAGAGGTGTTTGAAAAAATTCCCTCAGATCCACCGGGTCATTAAAACGCACTAATGGAAGCCAAGAGGACTTGGGATCCGTGAAGATTTTATCTGCAGCCTTAGCCATATCTGGATTGTCGGGATAACGCCAGATCGGCTCCAAAACCTTAATGCGATTCCATCCAAGCTCTTGCAACGCAGGCATGGAATTCACGATCCAGTTGGCATAGTCGGCACTGCCTTGAGCATCTCCAAGTTCAATGCGTTTTTCATAAAGGGAAACCAGCGGAGCGACCAGGGGTTGCCAGTTTTTGTCGGAAGTCCAATGACTTTTAATAATTTCATTAAAGGCACGAAGATCATTGAGATACGCTTTCCCGTCCCAATCGGCCAAGGCCAATGCGAAATTACATGTGTCGGGGGATATCTGAGTTTGCTCATCATTCTGAAATGCTTTTAATCTCTTCAATAAGAGCTCGGATACCGAAGGATTGCTTTTACTGCGAAGCGATTCACCTCGCATGGAAATGATCTCGCCTGGCTTCGTTGGTCGACTGGTGAACCCGCCGGTGGCAGAGCCGTTACCAAATCGTGTGCTTCCCGGCGATGCAGTGATGTTACTCGGCATGATGATATCCGATGCTGCTTGAAGCCACTGTTTCCGATCAGCGTGATCATCGTTCAAAACGTCATAGGCTATTTCTTCCGAAGGTTTACCTTTTGTGCGCTGCCAATAAGCACGTATTTTGTCCGCAAGATCTTTGCGGCCCTCCGGGACCCGAAGGGCTTCATAGGAATTCGAATCAAAATCGGTGGCATGAAGGATATTACTCAAGGCGACAAAGGCCGCTTGGTAGACAGGGATGATATCGCGTTGCCGAAACCAAGGACGCCCACATTGCATTGAACGTGTGAGTCTTTTATCTTCGACCAAGCATTTCAGCAGAGAGTCAACCGCCCCGTCGCCTTCCCGTACTAAAGCCTGAACGTTGGCGTCATCCATCAAGTTGACCCCGCCCGGGAAACTCATTTGTTGGGCATCGACAAATTCCAAATCGTGAATCAAATCTATGACTCGTTCCTTACCGCGTGACTGATCGGCTCTCTGCAAGATGGGTGTTTGCGGAGGTTCAGCAACACGTCGTTGCGAGTCGGCAATAAGATCGGGTAATTGAGCCAGAAATGTAAGATAGGGCTTACTATCCTGATTATTGGAATTCGACCGCTTGGCAGCCTGAGCTTCGACGGCTTGTTGAATTGGTATGAGAGCCTGAGCGCTGACTAAAGCCAAATGATCGTCGCCCCTCATATGTGCGCTTATTGCGCGATCAAAAAGAGTAAAAGACCAGGAAGATGCCAGTGGCAAGTAGGGATCCTTCGTTTCATCATCTGAAGGAGCATCCCAATATTGCAACCAAACCTTCTCGGCTAACTCGGTTTCGCCTAGGCGTAGCAGCAGGGCCGCTTTGATTGGCTCCATATAGTCTGTGGCCGCGCTCGTACGTTCAGATATCGCGTTTTGATTCCAGCGTGTTGGCCCCGCGACGTGTTCGTACTTTTGACCGCTCCGCTCTAGAATTTCCTTCCGCTCCTTTTCCTGCACTTCATTTTGTACATGAACTGCATCGATCCGGGCTCGATCCGTCTCCAATAATTGAGCCATATCTTTATGGATATCTGTGGGAGCACCCACGGAAATAACGGGATACACGAGACCATTCCAGCAGACGGCAAATTTTTCGTTACCCTGAGCAGGCACAACCCAACCATGGGTCCTGAGGCCGCCGCTATCTCCCGACCACGCACCGGTGATTACATCTATTTCGCGATACTCGCAGCCGCGAGGATCGGCCAGTCCATCGTTGAAAAGTTCTGTAATCGCACTGACTACGACCGCGGGCAGTTTGGTCTGAGGAGGTGTCCATGGCTGCGACTGTGCAGGTGGAACCGGAATGCTAGTGCCCCCGAACTTGGGCATTTCGTGCGCGACGCATGGCATGAGTGTGGTCGTGATAAAGCACACAAGGTAGAGGATTTTCATGTTCATTCCTGCGCAAACACGCTGACTCCGGCAAAGCTAATGCTAAATGCAATTACTGATGAGACTATGCTCAAGTTTCTCATGGGGAAACCATACTCTTTAGGTTTTAAGCGTCGCAGACTTCGGCGGGGGCATCAATAGTCAGAAACCTCCTATAAATTGGCCGACTCTGAGTTCCTTCATCTCAGAGTGAAAGTCTATGCCTGGGTTGTTCAGGCTTAAAATCGTTGAATGGCTTCTGTTGCTGGCTTTCCCGAGGCGATACCGTGGGTTGGACTTTTTTAGCGGGGTGCACTTTTTTGCGCTTCAAATCCGGGCGTAATAGTTCAGGTACAGGGATCGCGACCTTTTCGCGCAACATTGACTCGAAGGGATCAATTACGTTTGCTGCGGCTGGCAATCTGAGCAATTCATGGGCGGTCATGCGTGCGCCGCTGGTTTGGATGGTTTCCGCCAATCGTGCCTTGTCGTCGGTATAAACCGTAACGGCTTCGCGGGCTCGGCTGACGGAAACGTAAAATTGCTCAGCAGATGAGGCACCCAGAGACGCCGCCGACTGCGCGACGAAAACGCAATCCACGGTTTTACTCTGGGCGATATGGGAAGTCTGGCAATACCCATGAGCCAGGTTCCCGTAATCCTTGCCGATGACCCAGCCATTGGTGAGCTTGAGATCGCCGGTTTTAGTGAATGCCTTCACTTGATATACGGCTCCGTTATTCAAACGATGTCTCCCATCAGACGTAAATCCATTTTGGGTAATGCGTATCTTATCGCCTGAAGCCAAGGCTACTGTTTGGGCTTCATAAACTTGGAAACGGGCACTTTGGTCTAACGGCAGCGCGTATGGCCGCCCAAGTGCATTCTGGATGTGTACGGAACCCTCGTGCCCCGCACTCAATACCGTGAACCTTTCTCTTCGCGTAAAACCAGGAGTGTTTTGATGGAACTGGATAATTAAGCCGGGGCGGAAACTTTGAGAGTTGCCCCGCTGGGCCTCTGTCCATTGCTGGTTAATGAGACGCGTAAATTTCCGCTCATCGGTTCCGAGTTTACCGCGTTGTTTCAATTCCTCCCGAATCTCGGCCGTCACGCGTTCACCCTCCGCGTGAGTGGGCGACACAACCAGGGCTGTTTGGCGTCGGGCTAACGCGTCGGCGTAATCCATGGCGAGTTGTTTGTGCCGTTGATTTCCGGCTTCGATAATGCTGCCCATGGCATCGAGCTTGGCAAAACCCTCCGCTGGCTTTTCATTGGAAAAGTCCCGCACGGCTTCTCGATACTGCTCATGGTGCTGGCGGCGGATTTCCGTCAGTTCCACTGGCTTGAGTTCCGCGTATTTCTCGAGCAGCCGCAACGCATCGCCCCGCTCAACCGACGTGTGTTGCCTTGTATCTCCCGACAAGATCAACCGGCAGTCTTGTTTTTCGGCCAGTTGAAAAATGCCACGCATCTGGCGAGCACTGAGCAACCCGGCCTCGTCGATCCAAAGTACTTGCCCGCATAATTGCGGATGCAGCATTTCGTTTTTGAGAAGATGCGCCACCGTCTCGGCATCCTGAAAACCTTCCTTGCGAAGCGTACCCCGTGAAGATTCGGCGCTGGGCGCGAAAATGAAAACCTTGTGCCCACCCGCTTTAATCGCCGGGACCGCTTCCTCCATCATAGTTGTTTTCCCGGCTCCAGCCGGACCACGAATGGCAATCACACGATCCAGCGAAGTCATCACATGCCGGACGGCGTCCTTTTGATCCTGCCCGAGTTGGCTGTTCTGGAAGGTGTACGGCTTGGTATTGAGCGGACGGCAATGCCCGTATCCTTTTTTCACAAAGCCGATGTTTTCCCATTCCTCGCGGAGGACTTCCCTGGTCGTGCACCATCGCCGACCGTTCATTTCCTGCGTCAGGATGTCATTGCGAAGAAGTTGCCGCTCCACCTGTTCGACGCCGACATGCCCAATGCCGTGCCAAAGGGCTTCTGCCACCAACGCTTTATTGGTAACAACTGAGGCCCGCTCATAGCAATGAGCCAACGCATAATCCATCGACTCCCGAGCCGTGATGACCCGATTTTGCTGATGCCCTAATAGGCTCGCCAGGGACTGCTTTTCCTCTGACGTCAGACGATTCGCCCACTCCCGCTTGAGATCACTCATCGAGGTCTTGACCTTCTTCTCGCGAGTCAGGGCCGCGAGCTTGTCCTTGGCAACCGCATCATCAACGGAACCTTCCTTGGCCGCCGCTTCGATCTTTTCCGTCCGCTGCGAAAACTTTTCCAGTGTTTCCCGAGACAACCCCTTGATTTCCCACCAATCGCCCGAGCGCCCTACGGCATACCCAAGCTCCCCAACCTTCTTTGCGAGCCGAGCATGGAAGGCCGCTTCGTAATATTCGGCGTCCCGTTTGATGTCTCCGAATTGCCCTGCTTTCCATTTTTCCTCCACCGGATCGTAGGTAGCGTTAAAAGCATAGCAGTGGGCATGGAGATGGGGATCGGGCCGACCTTCCACAGGACGCGCCGTGAAATGGATAAATTCGCTCCAGATAAGATTTCCCGTTTTGCGATCCTCATCCGCGCCATGAACCCGGACCCGTGTTTTCATGTCTGATTCGATTTGGCGCATGGTTTCCAAGACAGATTCTCTAAATGCACCCAAGACACGTTCATCGCCAGTCAGGGCGTGGACAACAGAAACGCTTTTGGGGCAGTTGAAGTTAAAGTCATAACCGACCCTGCGATGGTCATTGGTGCGAACCGTCAGTTTCCCTTTTTCATCGGGATGCCGGTTATCGCAAAGCGCCTCGAAAGAGGTTTGATCAACCTTTCCTTTCAATCCTAGAAGTTCTGAGCCGCGACCTTGCCACTGCCCAATGATTTCCTGCTCCTCAGCATAGTAATCTCCGAGCTTATGCTCATTGCCTTCATATTTCAGGCTCATTGTATAGTAACTTTTAGCGTGCTTGGCATTTTCACTGCAAATAATCCGTAACATCGTCTACATAGCTCCTGTCCCAGTCATTGCCTCATATAGAGATAATATAGAGTCCACAGACATCTCCCCGTAGCGCAGCTATGGCCGTAAAAATCATCAGAGAAAATGTTCCCACAACTTCCCACAGCATCGGAACATCGTTGGAACTTGTGGGAAGCTCCCATGCCGAAATGCATGGCCATGTGGGAACATTGTCGGAACCTGTGGGAACTCATTTCGTCGGAAACTGACGCAGGATGCGTTCAATGTTTTCCTGATTACGCTCGATTTGATCCTGAAAGGTTTCAGGCACGGTGAAACGGATGAGACCAGACTTTGGCTGGCCGTCAGGCGTTTCTTCCGCCACTCCAAGGGAAGGTGTTATCCGCAGCGCCTTCTGGCCAATTTGTTTCTGGCCATTGACGGCAACATCAACGACTTCAACCTTGATATTATTGACCGCCAGGGCAGCAAAGGCAGGCCGGTTAGCCGTGGCCATTTGTTCGATCTGGGCCAGCTCATCATTGAAGGCGGCTTGATCGGCATCCCTGACATGCCAGTAAACAGCCAGACCAATCCAGCCGCACAACATCATGATGATGGCTGAAATCGTGGCGATCATCCGACCCATATGGATGCTGCTCAAATGCTCAATGGCGTCCTTGGCTACGCCTCCCACTCGCTCCATGAGCTGTAACCGCTTTTCCACGGTCGTGGCCAAGGCTTCAAACCGGGTGACAACCCGCTCCTCGACGCGGGCCGTGAGCCGTTGCGCCATGCCGTCGATGTCGATTTGCTTCACCGTTTCACGAGAAGCTTTCTCGATCTGAGCTGCCCCCTCACGAAACTGGACGCTGCTTTTCTCCAAGGTCTTGTTCATGACCTCAGCCTGATTGTTCACGGTGACCATCTGCCGGGTAGCCCCTTCCATCATTTTGCGGATTTCCTCACGGAAGAGATCGAGTTGTTTCTGCCAACCTTCTCTCTCTTCAATGAGGACGGTAGGCAATTCGCGCAGGAGCAAGGTCAATATGCCCATCGCCAGGATGATGTTCAGGATTTCATCGTCCGGCTTGAGTTGCCGGAACTTGGCCACCATGCGCCAATACTCTTGCCGGTGAGCTTCTGGCACATATTTCGCGATCTCGTCAAAGATGTCAGGCTTCATGGCAGAAGCTCCTCTTTTACCCGGTCAAATTCGGCAAAGAGTTGACGCCGGTAAGCTTGGGCGCGGATAACGAGACTGGATTTGTCCAACTCAGGGACATCGGTTTCCCGCTGGATGACTTGCCCCAAAGTGAACCCGTGGTTGCGCATGGCGTGCTGAAGGTCGGGCAGCCGCAAGTCCATCCGAATGATGGCAGGATGGAAAGTCGCCCGAAAGGCCTTGGCTTCCGTTGTATCTTCCCAATAGGAAAACCCCACTTGGTTATCTTCCTGCTGATTGAGAACGACCACGTAGGAAACGCGATCCTGCAATTGCGCCGCCCATGTGAGGAGGCTTTCAACGCTGGCCGGATCACTCGTGACCACGGGCAACGCGGTGAACGAGAGCGTGTCGGCCACCGACTCGTACATGGATTGGAACCAGTGGGCGGCCACCTTGCCACTGCCTGCACCCATGTCGGCCAGGATGATGTCCGGCTCCTTGTCGGCATGGTCGATAAAGGCGTCGAGTCCTGCCGGAGTATTGATGTCGATCTTCACCGCCCGGTCGGGAAAGAAGTGGGAAAAGCTGCCCTTCTTCTTGTTCTCGGTGTCGAGGTCAAGCAGGGTGCAGGGGATTTGATTTTCGGCATACCATTCCGCCAGCGCGATGCTGACCGTGGTTTTTCCGACTCCGCCTTTACCACCGGGGGTAAAGACAACTTTTTTGGATGGTTTCATGATTTTTCTGTTTTGAGGGTTAATGGTTTGTCTTCGTCGTAGGTGAAAACGAGCTTCTTCGGCACCGAGGCCGGTTTGGCTTTCAGGGCGGCGATGGCTTCGCGCCCGTCCGCAACCGAAGATGCCCTTCTCACCGCGACAACTGTGGTCTCATCCGCCATCGTGATGACACGGCGTGGATGCGACCGGACTTTGACAAAGCTCCAGATCGTGGTGCGATCCACGGTCATGCCGTGCTCATCGCGCAGGATTTGCGCGATTTCGCGGTAACTCTTCCGCTGCCGGCGCAGATCACGGATGATTTCCGTGACCGGCTCAAGCTTGCTTTGAAAGGGCTTACCGCGTTGGAACTTTGTGGGATTTGTCACCCCTTCATTGAAGGGCAAACAAGGCGCATTCGTGAGCGAGCGGACAACGAGTAGGCCGAAATAAACTGGTAGTACGAGGGTTACGCGCCTGTCTGCCCCTCTCGCCGTGCCTGCTGGCACCGCTCCGAGGCTTCTCTTCATGGGGCAACCGTGGCGGACCGCTGCTCCGCGTCCGCCACCGTTGCCGATCAAATCAAATTCAGCCAAAATTAAATTTTTAACTGGTCAAAGAAGTCCGCTATAATCCAATGTTCTAAGGACTAAATGCATCCTTTTCAGTACACGCCCCAGCATCCACGAGTCATTTACAAAAACCCACCGATTGTTGAACGCGTTGTAAGTTTTAAGGGAGAGGTTTCACCGGAGGCTTTTTACGGCAAATTCGACACTTGGAGAAGCGAAGTGGAGAAGAGTTTCCCCGAATACGATCCCCTTCAAGAATGGTCGATTAATGTGCAAGAAAAAGACGGCGTTCCACTTTTTGAAAATGCTGAGCCAGTAGTTCATATCACGCATCGTTTCTGGAAGAGCAATCAACAAAAGAAGCGACTATGCAGCATGCGACTTCTCCCAGACCAATTTACAATTAATCTCCATCGAGAAGGAACCGATGCGCATCGGTATGAAGATTTAAAAAAGGAATACGAAGAGTGGCTGCCACGCTGGGCTGAGCATTTCGAGGTTACCAAGTTCAGTACCGTGGTGCTCGATTACGTAAACCTGCTAAGTCCCGCCATCACTCCACATTTTGTAAAAGATGGCCGCTTACGTGTTGGGGACATGTTAAAGGTATTTCACAATGTCCCGGGAAAACACGTGAGCCTCATTCCTCCTTACGATTGCGGAGCAGGTCTTTTGTTTCACGTTGACGCTTACTGTCAATACGTTGGATTTGTCCGTCTTCTTGCCATTCCAACAAGCTCTGGAGAACCGGCCATGAGGCTTGACTTGCAGCTTCGTCTACATACGCCTACACCTTCACTGAATCTTCACAGCGCCTTGACCGAGGCGGATATCCTGCATACTCTACTCGTAGACCAGTTCGAGTTCATCTTTACCGATGAAGCTAAGGAAAGCTTTGGCAAAATATGACCTATTGCAACTCAGAACAAGTTCAGCAACCTCATTTTGCCGATGTTGAAGGATTGAAGGGAGAGACCGTTTCTGCCCTTGTAGCCAAGCAAAGTCCTCCCCAGTCGGATAATCAAGTTTTTAGATTTTCCCAGAAATTTATCCCCGCTGAGGGCAATGCCCCCGTGTTAAGGCTCACGGAGTTTCCAAAATTGATAGTAGACAAGCGGACAATGGAATTTGAAGTTGAAGGGTGGGGAATTCGGATGCCCTGTTCTGAAGTTTATGATCTACCCCGACGTATGGGCAGACGTTTTATTGAGCTATTCAGTAAAGCAGATCGACAAGAGGACTTCACGGAAGAAGAAGAAATGACGTGGTTTAATGTTGTAAATCAAGTTGATTACGACCGATTTTCGTATGATCGCGCAGCACCTCAGTATGTTGAAGGCACGCTCATACGGCGTTCCCCACATTTCGTCGTTGAGTGGTATGACGGAGAGCGTGAAAATTTGTCACCCACCGTTGCTCGTAGCTTAGCTCTCATCGAAACCGGAGAAAGTTTCGGAGCGTTTGTTAAGTTTGGCTCTGACAACCAGACTATTGCCATTGAGCGCGTCACTATCAGGGAGAGGGTACTTCAAGCTTAAAAGCGGACCCTATAATCTTGGTCATTGATTTCTGGGATGTTGGACAAGGAAACTGCTGCGTCATCAAGCTCGATGACAATAGTTTAATCATTATTGATGTAGGTCGTCGTGGAAGTCCCTTGGTTGATTGGCTAAATGATCGACCGTCTTTCCCAACCATAAGGACTATTGTCCTGACGCACAATGACGCCGATCACGCAGGCGCTCTTCCTGCCATTGTTGCGCGTGGAGGAGCATCAATCGAAGGCGTATGCGCGCTTGTTGATAGAAATATTGAAGCGCCCGCTTTTCAAAAAATACTTGAGGCAGTTAGAGGAGGCGAAAGGAATGGCTTTTTTCGTCTTGAAAGACTTGAACGCAATAAAATTATTTGGGAAGACGCAGCTAAGGGTATCCGCTTAATTGCCGTCTATCCCGGAATGTTGGACAATATTGATGCGGCAAATCCGAATGACACATCAGGAATCATCTGCCTTGAAATCAAAGGTAAAACCGAGCTTATTTGGCCCGGCGATGTTCCCATGCAAAAGATGGGAGAAAGCTGTCACGATACTGAGCCCTACGCCATCACGGGGCCTCATCACGGCGCGCCATCGGATGTACGAACTCCCGCAAGTCGCGAGGCGATTAGGGCCGTTCGACCCAAATTCAATTTTATTTCTGTCGGCACCCATAACAGTTATAGCCATCCAAGACTTCGGTTTATAAGGCAGCTTGAAGTGGAGGGATGTCGAGTACGCTGTTCGCAATTAACCTATCGGTGCGAAAGACTTCGAGTGAATGCGAGAGACCATGTCCTAAAAACACATGGATATCTTGGGCTGCGGGCACCTCGAGGTAAGTACGTATCGTGCCGAGGCCCTTGGCGACTTACTCTAACGAACGGTCAATTTGTCCCTGATCGGTGGGATGAAGAACATCTTCGTATAATCGCAACCTTAAAGCGCCCCCAATGTTTACTCGGCAGAGGATGGAAAAGAGGAGATCAACCCTTCCAATAACCTCAACACACATTGAGATTTCAGTTAGTCACTGGAAATCCGTGCGCCTTCATCCATGCGCGTAACGCTGATTCCATGCCTTGGAAACCGTAAGCCGAAATACCGGTATCGTGCATGACCGCTAAGAGAATGTTTCCCTTGCGGACAGCCGAACCGATGCTGATACCGCTGCACGCCATGACAGGAGTGATAAACTCTTCGATTAGCATAAATTTGGCCTATTGAACCTCCGGAGAGCGCAAGGATTGATTCAGCGTGCGTTTGATATGGCGCAATTTGCGGCGCTCATTCTTTCCTGCCCAATATTTGGAAACAGCGCGTGTGGCCTCGTTGACCCATTTTTCATCGTCGGCGTGCTTCAAAATGGTTTTGGTGCAAAAATACTTATGCTCTGATCCCTTAAGGTTGCCCGCAGGCTTCAAATAACCCAGTTCGACCAGGGCTTTAATGGCTACGGGTTCAAAATGGAGCAAAACGCCCGCGCCATGGTAATCGACACGGGCAGGAAGGCGGTGGAGGTTTAAAATGGTGATGGGGTTATTGTCGTACATGGAAAATAGTTGTTTGATGTCCTTCCATTCAAGCATGCTCCAGGAAGATGGCGTTAGAGTGTTGTGGAAGAGCTATGGGAAAAAGTGAGGGAAAGTGAGAGCGTGGTCTTTTCATCATCATCTTATCTTTGCTTTTTGTCGCCAATTGCAGTTGAAAATCTGATTATAGGTCGGAGAGATTTCATGCCCTATTACAGCAGGTTGTCGTCATCGTGGTTACAGGTTATGTGGCACCTAGGAGTGGTTATGAGCAGCCTATGAGCTGCCTATTCGATTTATGTCCGAAAGCCGGATGGATTTCATGCAGTTATTTCATCACACTCATGGATTTTATACTTACTGAGTTGTAGGCCGGTTAGCGCAAGTTTGCGCGAGTACTGACCGTCCGTGTCAGAGACAAAGCTGATTCGCTCCAGATAGGGATGTCCTGCCGGATGCTCTCTGGTAACGTCCGGCTAGAACTATCTCTTTCCGTAAGCGTGCGCGTTTCGCTTCCCAACCGCCCCCAGCTTTGGCTTTTAAGGGGCGGTTGGGCTTCAAAACGCTTCGAAGGTTGCGAAGGTTTTTCGGTTCGACGGAGTGTCCTATGGGCGCCTCGCGGTTTTGCGGCGCCCGTTCCTTTCCGTCCAATATTTCAAGACGGTGCACGACGCGTTATGGCCTATATCACGTCCGCGCAGCTTCATTCGTTCAAAGGTAGGTCATTACTAGGGCATCGCCCATTAAGGTGCTTTCGTCTCCATTCATTTGAGCTACCTGGGCATCTTTCCTCACTTTGGCGAATTCGATAATCTTCTTCGTCTTTTGTGCCTCATAATACTCCAGTGGAAGAGTCGTCACCGAGGCGTGGCGACCATAGGCCGCATGGATGGCCTTCGATTTGTGGCCCAGATGATTCATGGCATCGCGTTCCGGCATCCCCGCCGACCGCGCCCGTTGTGCCCATGCATAGCGGTAGGAATGGAGCACACGCCCCGTGATTTTCAGGGTACGGCAGCGACGACGAAATTCCGCCGAGCGATGCTTCGGCAATTCTAGCCGGATTTTTGGGAAAAAATAGCCCTCCTGTGGTAACCGGTTCAAAATGGCCTGAAGCCGCGCTCCAATGCAGAGGCAACTTAAGGCGCTTTCTTCCCGGCCTTCGAGCTTTTGCCGGAAAAACTCAATGGTGTTCGTTTCTTTATCGACTCGATTCCAATGGAGATGGGCGATATCGGATTGTGAACCGCCCGTTTCCCACAAGAACTCATAGTAGAGCTTCCGCTCTTCGTTCTGTTCCTTCGCCACGATACGCAAATGTTCACCTTCCAGGATAGCCTCAAAATGCTTCTTGCGAACCGGAGGCCACGCGGCGTCCGCCATGATCGGCGCGAGAAGCCAGCCAAGATGAAGCGCGTAATTGTGGATGCGGCGCATGTAATGATGCGCGGCATTCCCGGCCTTCTTATGCTCAAGGACGGCGAAAAGGTGATCGGCTTCAGTATCGAGGAGCTTCACTTTGCGCAACCGCGCAAAAGGCTGGCTGCGGAAGGCCCGTTCTTTCCGGTCACGGGTGGCTTCCACCCCGGAATGGGCATAATGATTCATCACGTCTTCCCACGTCCGTTCCATCAGCTCAGGAGACTTAGCGGAAAGATAAGTCTTCGCCATCGAACGATTGAGCATCGGCTGCTCGACCGATTGATTTTTCCCAGCCAGCATCCGCTTGGCGGCGGAAGCATCCTTGGTACGGGTACTCTGTTGTTTGCCGGTGATTTTATCCTGAAGATAAAAGACGCCGTTTTCCCGCTGATAGAGCCAGTAACGATCTTGCATGCTTGTCCTTTCGGGTAAGCATGCTATCCGGTCTCGCCTCCACCCGTTAGTGAGCGGACATCGAGTAAGCCGGGATCGGCGAGGATTGGTTAATCCTACGCCGCTTTGTTCGAGTCCTCTGGCAAATCCTCTGGCAATTGCCAGAAAATCCTTTTTTACCAATCGCAACTCACTTAACCCAAATGCGTTGCAGGTTGGCTCCGGAGGTAGGGCTCGAACCTACGACCAATCGGTTAACAGCCGATCGCTCTACCACTGAGCTACTCCGGAATGGCAGGGGAGCGTGAGTAAACCACAGGCCCAAAGGAGAATCAATCCTTTTGGCGGCCGATTGCGCAGGATTACTGGACCGGGGGAGGCGAGGCAGCGTCTTTTTTAACGCCCTGCGCGTCGGAAAGCTTTTCCCGAGGCTTATGAGGGTCTTCCTCCAGACCACCGGCGACGAAAACGTTGCCGTCCTCAATCTTGGTCAAATGAGGAGGAATTTCATGGAAAGTTTTGAAGATGCGCTGGCCCAGAATCTTTCCCGCCAGGTCGGTACGGGTGTAGAGATAAGTCGATAAGGCGATGGGTTGCATGATATGGAGGTTCCCTTTGGGATCAAAGAGAACATCGGGATCGACGAAGGCAACCACTTCCCCAAGCGCCAGATTGGTATCGACGATGTTTTCATCGGGCTCCTCCACGCGAAGATAGAGCTGGGTGCTATCGGGCTTGGGAGAGAAACGGATGAGCGAGTAGACCCGTTGAATGCCTTCAACCGTGCGTTGCTGGCTCCAGACCTTGCGCCCACCGAGTACGTTGAAGGGCACGGGTTGTGAGATGATTTCGCCTTGTCCGGGGAGGTCGATGACCGCGGAGGCTTTATACTCGCCTTCTTCGCGAAAGGAGAAGAGAGGGGTGATGTTGACGCGAAGGGTTTTGCTTTCGCCCCCTTTCAGGGTCAACGGTGCAAATTGGCCCTGGCGTTCCGGCCGGATGGGCAATCGCTTTTTTGTCGAGACGAGGAAGGAAAGCCATGGATGCCCCTCGTTGTTGTTGAGGATGATCTCACTATCGCCCGCGTTGACGATGGTGACGACCATATCTACACGTTCATAGAGGAGAAAATTACTTCGCTCCGTCTGAGCGGCCACTTCGAGCTGGGCCAAGGCATTCGAACCAGCGGCAAAAAGCCAGAGGGCGCCAATGAGGGTCAGGAATCGCCCGATAGATCTCATATTTGATTTGAAGCTAAAGCAGCTAAGAGGGAAAACAAGATGAATTTACGCTTTAGGCGTGAAATCTATATCGCGTAGGGCAATCTCGAATCCATGTCATCGGAGAACTCTTCTACAAACTTGGTCGTCACGGTCCTCGGGTCGGGAACATCCCAGGGCGTACCGATGATTGGGTGTCGCTGCGGCGTCTGCCAGTCGACCGACCCGCGCGACAAACGGACGCGTTCCTCCATTCACGTGGCGACTCCGGAAGCAAAAATTCTGGTAGATACGACGCCCGATTTGCGGCAACAGGCGCTGCGAGAAGGCCTGGATCATCTCGATGCCGTGCTTTTTACCCATCCTCATTCCGATCACATCATGGGCTTCGATGATCTGCGCCGCTTTTGCGAGATGGACGGAAAACCCCTGCCCATCTACGGCTCCGAACATACCCTGACCCAATTGGAGCGGATTTTCTTTTATGCTTTCAATCCTACCAAGATCGTCCCCGGATATGTCCACGCTATTCCTCATATCATCACCGGAACCTTTACCCTCGGCGAACTGGAAATCACGCCGCTGCCGGTACCGCATGGTTCCGTGACAACGCTCGGCTATCTCTTCTCCAGGGGCGGGCGGAAGCTGCTGGCTTATATCAGCGATTGCGCCGCCATTCCCGATCCGGTACGTGAAACCACAACTGGCGTGGAAATTCTCATCATTGATGGATTGAGGGAAAAGCCACATCCCACCCACTTGAATGTCGCGGGCGCCGTGGCGGCGGCCCAGGCCATCGGTGCCCGGCAATCGTTCCTGACCCATCTCACGCATGAGAAGTCACATGTTGATCGCGCCGCCGGCCTGCCCGATGGCATCGGAGTCAGTTACGACGGAATGAAGTTTGAATTCTAGAAGGAGGGCCCCTAAGGGGGCTCTCGCTTATTCGGGAAATTGGCCCTAAAGTGCTGGAGCGTGAGATCGTTTACCGAGTCTTTCTGGTGCGCAACGGCTTTCATCTGGCTGGCCTTCGGGGGATTTTCCCTGCCAGGCGAACCGATCACGCCATGGCATGCCACCAACGGCCCGCCTGCATCGAATCTTACCCCCCCATCGCCGCAAAATCTCACCCTGCATCCCTCCACTGCCGATCATCCGGAGGAGGAAACCAAGCCCGGGTTTTCTTCCCCCCAGCCTCTTCTTTCCGGCCCGGCCAATCAGGCTGAAGATCTCGTTCATCATTTGCTCGTCGTTTACAACCGCAATGATCCTTCGTCCAGGGACCTGGCCGCCTATTATGCCACCCGACGGGGTATCGCGGAGGATCATATTCTTTCCATAGCCTGTCCCACCAATGAGGAGATCTCGCGTTCCCAATACAATGAAACCATCCGGGAACCGATCATTTCTTATCTTTCCCAAAAGAACTGGCTCGTGCGCCGAAACGAACAGGTTCGTTTTGAGAACCGGATGCTGGAATTGCTGGTCGCCACGCACAATGACATCTGGGCCATCGTGCTCATTCGTGGAGTGCCCTTGAAAATCGCCCCCGATTCAAGCGAGACCGACAGCTTGCAACCCCAGAAGGAATTGGCAACCAATGCCGCTGCCGTCGACAGCGAGCTGGCTCTACTCCCCATCTTCGGCCTTCCTTTGGGTGGACTCGTTCCCAATGCTTTCTTCGATGGCGAGATGACCGGCCTGCATCATGCCGGTCCGGAAGTGGCTCAAAAAGTGATTTTCGTCGCGCGCCTCGACGGCCCCAAACCGGACGATGTCCGCCGGATGATTGACGATAGCCTCTATGCCGAAAAAAACCGGCTGGCCGGGCTGGCGGTGATCGATGCCCGCGGCATCACTGACGTGAAAGATCCTTATATCATAGGCGATCTCTGGCTCCGTAAAGCGCGTGACTTTCTAGCCAAAGACGGCTGGACCGTGAAATTCGACGACAAGGAAGAGGTCCTCCCGCCAACCGATTCATGCAACCATGTGGCACTGTATCTGGGATGGTATACCTTTAATGCTGCGGGACCCTGGATAACTCCGCCCAATCGTTTTGTTCGCGGCGCCATCGCCTATCATCTTCATTCCTATAGCGCCACCACGGTCCGCAGTGATACCAACGCCTGGGTGGGGCCCCTTATCGCCCATGGAGCGGCTGCCACCATGGGCACGGTTTATGAACCTTACATCGACCTGACGCCCCATACCGATATTTTCACGTTGCATCTTCTTGCCGGAGATTCATTCGGCGAGGCCGCTTACGCCTCGATTAAGGGCCTGTCCTGGATGACAACGGTCATTGGCGACCCCCTTTATCGCCCCTTCCGGCAACCCCTGACGGACGCCTTGGCCGACAAGACCGATCCCGATCACCACGACTGGTTGCTTCTCCAGCAGGTCCAGCGCGGATTCTTTACGGGAGAAATTCCCCTCAATGCCGATGCCCTGCAACATGCGCTCGACGTTCCCGGCACGGGCGCGGTTGCCCACGAGATCCTCGGTGATCTTCTAGAGAAATCGCCCGATCTTTCCGCCGACGAGACAGCCTTGAAATCGTACCAGGAAGCGATGGCCCACGCCGCGGCTCCGATCGACCAAATCCGGATCGGACTCAAGATCGCGCAACACTACGCCAGTCATGGGCAGGAAGAACAGGCGGTGACTCAACTGAAAAATTTGAGGGAACTTCATCCCGAAGAAGCGCAACGCTTTGGCCTGGGCAATCCATTCGTGCCTGTCTCCACTCCAGCCATCCGCCCTGTTCGCAGCTCGGTTCCGACTACGGCCCTCTCGCCAAATTTAACTCCGTCGGCTCCTCCACCAAAGCCACCCGGCCCTCCGGGTCCGCCCAAGCCTTAAATAACGGTTCCTTTCCTCTTACTGCGCTGCAGAGGCATCGACGGCCTGCGTATAAATCGGATTGGGCGGATTGGCCAAAATAAGAAGCATCGCGCTGCGGAATTTTTTGTAATCGGGCAGTGCGAAAATCTGCACATAGGCGTCGATTTCCTTCACCTTCTGATCCTTGAGGATATGCCCGAACCAGGTGAAGACTTCGGTATTGGCGTACTTAGGATCCTTGACCCGCAATGCCTGGGTCGCCTCGGGATCGTAGTTGAGCAGGATGCGCTTTTGCAGCTGCCCCGCCGGGTCGAACACCTCGGCCATCCAGACCGTGTTCGGGTCCTTCTCGTAATCGAAAAACTGGCTGACGATCATTTCCTGCTGCTTACCGTGAATGCGTTCGCGCACGAAGCTGAGCGACTTGCTGAAATCAGGCACCTTGCCGCTCTCGTGCAGGACGCGGAATTCTTTCAGGAACAGCGCCACCTTGACATCGCGTCCCAGGGCCTGGTTGATCTGGATCAACGATTCGATGGCCGCCGGGTAATCGGGCACGAGAGCGTGAAGCTTCTCGAAATAATCGCCCGCCTTGGTCAGTTCATTCAGGCGAACGCTGATGTAACCGGCTTCCCGCAGCGATCCCTTCGCCCTCGGTTCTTCGGCCAGGATACCGTCGAAAATGGCGCGCGCCTCGACCAGCTTCCCCTGCTGCTCCAGTTCCCTGCCCTGCGTAAATCGCTTTTCAAAATCAGCGATCTTGGCCGGATCGGGTCCCGACGCGGGCGCGGCGGACGGGCTCGCTGCCGGTGCCGGCACCTGTGCCGTCGCCCACCCGAAGGTGAGCGCCACCGCCAAAACCAGGGACACGCCAAGTAGCTTTGTCATGTCCTTTCCCATCTTATGAACCGGCTCTTAATAGGTCGACTGGGCGCCACCAAGATTACGCTTGCCGATCCATGGCATGAGCCCGCGCAGGCGCGCTCCCACCTTTTCGATCGGGTGCTTGGTGCCGTCGGCGAGAAGCTTGTGATACTTCTTCTTGCCGGTCTTCGCTTCGCGGATCCAGCCCCGGGCAAAAGTGCCGTCCTGGATTTCCGTGAGCACCTTCTTCATCTCGGCGCGGACCGCCTTGTTGATGATGCGCGGCCCGGTGACCACGTCGCCATACTTGGCCGTCTCGGAAATCGAGAAGCGCATTCCCGAAATTCCCGCCTCGTACATCAGGTCGACGATCAGCTTCAGCTCGTGGAGACACTCGAAATAGGCCATCTCGGGCTGGTACCCGGCCTGGATCAGCGTATCGTAACCAGCCTGCACCAGCGCGCTGGCGCCGCCGCAAAGAACGGCCTGCTCGCCGAAAAGATCAGTCTCGGTCTCTTCCTTGAAGGTGGTCTCGATGACTCCCGCGCGGGTCGAGCCGATACCCTTGGCCCAGGCGAGCGCATTTTTCTTCGCCTGCTTGCTCGGGTTCTGGAACACGGCGATCAGCGCCGGAACGCCGCGGCCTTCGAGATATTGACGGCGCACCAGATGGCCCGGACCTTTCGGAGCGACCATGATGACATCGACATTCTTCGGCGGCTTCACCGTCTTGAAGTGGATCGCGAAACCGTGGGAGAAGAGAAGCGTCTTGCCCTTCGTAAGGTTCGGCGCGACGTCCTTCTCATAAACGCTGGCAATGGCGAGATCGGGCGTCGCCATGAAAATGATGTCGGCGGCTTTCACGGCCTCGGCGCTGGTGAGCACCTTGAAGCCGTACTTCTTCGCCGCGGCAATCGATTTGCTGCCTGGATAGAGGCCGATGATGACCTTTACCCCGCTCTCCTTGAGATTGAGGGCGTGGGCATGGCCCTGCGACCCGAAGCCAATCACGGCCACGGTCTTGTTCTTCAACACTTTCAAATCGGCGTCTTTATCGGAGTAAATTTTAGCAGGCATAGAGGGTCAAGTATTGAACAAGTCCCCCCGCGTTGAACAGCCTAAACTCCGGAGGCTTTTTGCTTTCTCCCCGCCGTCATCCTGAGTTTGTCGAAGGATTAGGATGACAGATTGGAAAAAGAGATGGCCTTCACCATCTTCCGCACCTCCACGGCCGAAGGCTGACCCGGCGCGGCGGCCTGGTCGAGATAGCCATAGACGAGACACGACCCCAGGGCCGTCAGCACCGAGCGCGATTGCGGCGCATAAGGGCCGAGCCCCATGGCGGCGATCGACCAGTCCGGCTGATTGACCAGCAGGGCGGCAAGCTGCTGGAGATCGCGCCATGACTTGATTCGGGCGGCGACCTTGAGAATGGTCCGGGGCTGATGATCGAAATCGCCCACCCAGCGGGCGATTTGCGCAGGCGTGGCGGGACGCTCGATCGCATGCGCGGAAAAAATAACCGTCTTCCCCTTGCGCCGCGCCGCATCGATGACCGGCTGCATGGCGCGAGCCGTCGCCAGTTCAATATCGATCGCTTCGGCATGCGGAAGCAGCCGCAAAAAAAGCTCGCGCCGCTCCGCGATTTTCCAGGGACGCTGCCCTCCTTCCGCCGGGATGCGCAGGGTGAGCAGGACCGGACGGCTACGCTTCTTCAACGCCGCTTCGATTTTTTCCCCGCTCACTTTTTGAGCCAGCAGCGCATCGACCCGAATCTCCACCGCATCAGCCGGCGATGCGGCGCGCGCCAGGCTGCGCAAACCTGCCGGAGTCGTCACGGTTCCGAGAACAACGGGATAAGCATCGGGAAATTTCATGAAAGATGCTCCTGCTCCACCAGCGCCTCGGCATCTGCCTGGGAAGAAGCGGCCACGCGAATGATCCGCACGCGCCGGATACGCCGCAGGCTTACCTCCGCAGCGACCAGACGAAAACCGTCGACCTCTATTTCCGCTCCCTGGGTGGGAAGGTGCCCCCACTGACGCAAGGCCCATTTCTCCACCGTCTCCGTCGTCTGGGTCGTCAGGGGCCAGCCGGTCTCCGTCGCCAGGTCACGCAAGGGGAGATCGGCATCGACGAGAACGGCCTCCTTGCTCCGCTCGAAAAAGGGCCCCTTCTCGATATCAAACTCATCGCGAATATCGCCCACGAGCTCTTCCAGCACGTCCTCAAAGCTGACCAGCCCGAGCATCTTTTCGTCGCTGTCGAGCACCAGCGCGAGGTGATTGCGCGAACGGCGGAAAAGCTCGAGCATCGCCGGGAGGCGCGTCTTCGCCATGAACGTGAGGATCGGCCGCACGATGGCCGACAGGTTCGTCTGCTCGCCGAGCACCTGATATTGCCAGAGCAGTTCCTTCACGTGGATCACCCCCAGCACCTGGTCCAGGCTCTCACCGCAAAACGGCAGCCGGCTGTAGCCCGATTTTTGCGCCACAGTCATGTTTTCCCTCAGCGAGCGGTCGCGCCACAAGACAACGATCTGCTCGCGCGGCAGCATTACCTGCTCGGCTGTCGTCTCCTTCAGCCGGATCGCCTTGAGCATGATCTTGTTCACCAGTTCGTCCGAAGGATGGACATGGCGCGAATTCATCAGGACGTACTGGAGTTCCTCCTGGTTGAACCCGTGGTCGAATTCCTTCGTCGGCGGGATGCCCATCCACAGGAGGAGCCGGTTCGCGGTGCGGTTGAGCAGCCAGATGAACGGGTAGCAGACGTGATAAAAGAGAACGAGGGGCGCGCCGACCCACATCACCACGGTACGCGGACGCTGAATGGCGAAATATTTCGGCACCAGTTCCCCCAGCACGATGTGAAAGAACGTGATCCCGGCAAAGGCGATGGCATAGCTGATGGAGGTCACGACCACATCCCGCGAAAGATGCAGCATGGCAAAGAAGCCGGTGGCGGCGTCGAGATGCGCGATCGGCTTGACCAGCCATTGCGCCACGACCGGTTCACCGACCCAGCCGAGGCCGAGGCTCGTCAGGGTGATGCCGAGCTGCGTGGCCGACAGGTAACGGTCGAGGTGTTTCGTGACCCGGATGGCGAGCCCGAGCCGCCAATCCTTCTTGCCCTTCACCTGCATCGATTTGAGCTGTGAGCCGCGGATTTTGACGAAAGCAAACTCGGTCGCGACGAAGAAAGCATTCGCCACGACCAGCAAGAGAATGATCATCGTCTGTTCCGGGTATTTAAGCCAAGTATCTGCCAACATCCTCCCTACGTTAACGTAAGTCGTTGGCCATGACTATGCGGAAAGCACTTTGGGATTGATCTTATGGCATTCCCCAGTTTGAGTTGGGGCTCTTCCTAAAGAGCATTCCTCGCTGGGGGGCAAGTGAACATTCGATCCTACCTCGTCGATCCCCCCAAACAAGAAACTCGGGCAAAGGCCAATGGTTTTTTGACCCTACACCTTGTTTTACTAGTCCCGATAATCGTTTGGCGGATTGCTTCTTCGCAGCCACCTTCCCATGGCAACAATACCTTGGTGCTCATTCTTAGT
>Ga0206905_10050_pt1 | contig 33123 bp, 35 predicted proteins | sample Alteio_BWOrgHeat_43_FD_152940 | JGI IMG/M metagenome (GOLD analysis project Ga0206905, IMG submission 152940) | Enriched cells from forest soil in Barre Woods Harvard Forest LTER site, Petersham, Massachusetts, United States -... | ecosystem: Environmental > Terrestrial > Soil > Temperate forest >...
ATCTAGTCCAAGCATATTCAGCACTTATTTTTGAAGGCCCTTCTTTTTTTAAAAATGTAAAATCTGGGCTAAAATTGTTAGGAATAAGTTAAGAAAACAGGTGACGCTCTACCGCTACCATAAGTAATCTGAATGCTTATGAAACAGCGTCGACATATTTGGATTCCCGTTGTGACGGGCCTCATCAAAAAAAACGGCAAAGTTCTCTTAGGTCAACGTCCTCCTGGCAACAGTCTCGCCGGTCAGTGGGAATTCCCCGGTGGTAAAATTGAGCTGGGCGAATCTCCACCCCAAGCCTTGAAACGTGAACTCTTCGAGGAATTAGAAATCGAAGCCGAAATCGGAGCCCTTCGTTTTGCCAATACTCATGCCTATGGTGACCGCGGTGTTCTGTTGTTATTTTTCGACGTTCTGTTTTGGAAAGGTGAACCCAAAGCCAGTCACCACTCCGAACTCAAATGGGTTTCACCTGATGATATTCCCAGTATGGATATCCCCGAAGCCAACCGAAAAAATCTCGACCTCATTATGAGCTCGTTGAAGTAGTCTAGACCCAGTTCAGAATGACTTTTCCAGATTGTCCTGAGCGCATGATATCGAAACCTTTTTGAAATTCATCGATTCCAAATCGGTGAGTGATCATCGGAGTGAGGTCAAGACCGCTTTGTAAAAGGGCTGTCATCTTGTACCATGTTTCGAACATTTCACGACCGTAAACGCCTTTGAGATAAAGGCCTTTGAATATAACTTTGCTCCAATCAATCGAGACGGGCTCTGAGAAAATTCCAAGCATGGCGATCTTGCCACCATGATTCATGGTATCAAGCATGGATCTGAACGCTTCACCGTTGCCCGACATCTCAAGACCAACATCAAAGCCTTCTGTCATTTCGAGTTCATTCATAATATTTTTCAAAGACTCTTTGCCCGTATTTACCGCGCGTGTTGCACCCATTTTTTTTGCAAGTGACAATCGATATTCGTTCACATCGGTGATCACGACATTTCTCGCACCCACATGCTTTGCAATGGCGACCGCCATGATCCCGATAGGACCAGCACCAGTGATCAGAACGTCTTCGCCCACGAGATCAAAAGAAAGGGCGGTGTGCACAGCGTTTCCGAAAGGATCGAAAATTGCTGCGATTTCGTCGGGTATTTGCTTTGGAATTTTATAGGCGTTACCCGCTGGAATAGATAAAAATTCAGCAAAACATCCATTGCGATTCACGCCAATGCCCACAGTTTCTCGACAGAGATGTCTTTTGCCCGCGCGACAATTTCGACAATGGCCGCATGTGATATGACCTTCGCCCGAAACACGATCACCAATTTCAAAGCCCTTAACGGCTTCACCAATTTTTTCGACAGTCCCAAAAAACTCGTGACCCGTCACCATCGGCCCGATGCTTGGAGTTGGAACATTTTCCATCCACAGACCCACTTCAGGATTTTTCTTCATGAGAGATTTCATTTTTAAATAACTCCTAATTCGCGACCGACTTTTTCGAAAGCTGCGACAACTTGATCCAACTCTTGCTTTGTATGGGCTGCTGACATCTGAGTACGTATCCGCGCTTGTCCGTGAGGAACAACCGGAAAAGAAAACCCGATCACGTAAACGCCTTCTTTAAAAAGTTCTTCAGAAAATTTCTGGGCAAGAACGGCATCACCGAGCATCACTGGAATGATAGGATGAGAACCTGGCACCAATTTAAATCCCAGCGCTTGCATTTTTTCTCGAAAGTAAGAACTGTTGGTGTGGAGATTTTTTCGAAGATCACCGGAAGTCTTAAGAAGTTTTAAAACTTCAAGAGAGGTTGCGACAATCACTGGAGCCAAAGAATTTGAAAAAAGATAGGGCCTTGAACGTTGACGAAGCCACTCCACCACTTGTCTTCGACCAGAGGTGTAGCCGCCTGAAGCTCCGCCCAGTGCTTTGCCTAAAGTTCCAGTGAGAATGTCGACTTTGCTTTGCACATTGTGATATTCCGGAGTTCCTTTTCCGTTTGGTCCCATAAACCCGACGGAATGGGAATCATCGACCATCACAAGAGTTTGATATTTGTCGGCAAGTTCACAAATAGCCGGAAGATTCGCAATCGTTCCATCCATTGAAAAAACACCATCGGTAACAATGACTTTACCTCTCGCACTTTTGGCTTCTTTCAACTGTTCTTCGAGATCCAACATATCGTTATTTTTGTAACGAAATCTTTTCGCACGACTGAGTCTGATGCCATCGATGATGCTTGCATGATTGAGGGCATCGCTGATGATGGCATCTTCTTCGCCGAAGAGTGCTTCGAAAACTCCACCGTTGGCATCAAAGCAAGACGAATAGAGAGTGGTGTCTTCAGTACCAAGAAAGAGACTCAATTCTTTTTCAAGTTGTTTATGAATATCTTGAGTTCCACAGATAAAACGAACCGAAGAAAGACCAAAACCATATTTGGGCAAGGCCTCCTGCGCGGATTTGACGAGAGTCGGATGATTGGAAAGACCCAAATAATTATTGGCGCAGAGATTGATCACTTTTTTTCCGTTGGCAGTGATCACATCCTGCTGAGGCGAAGTCATCACGCGCTCAGTTTTGTATAAACCCTGAGTCCTGAGTTTCAAGAGTTCAACGTCTAAGGCTTCTAAAAATGCTTGGCTCATGTGGATGAATTTTTACCGTTGGGGGATGGGATTTGCAATGAAAAAGGGGGCCTGTGAAGGCCGGTGGCAGGGAGACTGGAATCTGGCATTGATCTCTCTAAACAAAAGGAGTCTGGCAATGGGCAATCCAATGAAGTATATTAAAGATCTCGAGGCTGCGGGTTTTCAAAGAACTCAGGCAGAGGCGCAAGTACAAATGGTTCTCGATGCAATCGAAGGTGATCTAGTGACGAAAAGTGATTTCGCAATATTTAAAGAATACATCGATGGACGATTTGTTGATGTTGGCCACAAAATCAACGCTCTCGAATTACGACTTGTCGTCAAACTAGGCCTGATCACTGTGACGACCACAACTATTGCTGTGACAATTCTCACTTGGTTGATAAAACTCCACTGACTTATTTATTCTTTCAAATCCGGTAACGAACCCAAATATTGGGTTCGTTGTAAATTCCGATACCACCTTCGGTCCATTTCGAAAGACTTGCTTTCACTTGAATCGATTCATGACAGATGTTGATTATTTTCCCACCCGATCCAAGGTGCTGATTCAGCCATGGATCGAAAATTTCTCCGGCATCGGTCTTCATCAAAATATAATCTGACATCGAGATAAGCGGAAATTTGTGTTTGTAGGTGGGGCGGAATGGCCCGTCAGAAAGAAGATTGGCTGAAGCTTCAAGATCAAGGAAACATCGGTTATCAAAAAATCCGAAATGAGACTGCAAGCAGGATGCAACGACTGCGCGGAAATTAACCGGCGGCCCTAAATCCTCGCAAAAACCTTCTGGATGGCAGCGATTACAGACTGATGCTCATCCAGAGTCATTTCTGGAAAGATTGGTAGCGCAAGACTTGTGCGGGCTGCACTCTCTGATTCGGTCCATCCTTTGTCCGAACAAATTCCTCGCAGGACTTTTTGCTCGGGGATTGTCATCGGGTAATAAATCTCAGTGGGAATTCCTTCTTCTGCCAATGCTTTTTGAACTTCATCGCGCTTGGGTACACGAACCACAAATTGATTCCACACATGGGTCATTCCCTCGGCGGTGTATGGGAGAACCAAGCCTTTGTCGGTCAAGGGTCGAAGCTGTTCAATATAAGTCGCCGCATTTTTTTGACGTGAGGTCATGTAACCTTTAAGTAAAGGAAGTTTCACTGCCAAATAAGAAACCTGAAGAGCATTCATTCGCGAATTGGTACCAAGCACATCGTGAATGTATCGTTTCGGCATTCCGTGACTTCGAATCATTTTCACTTTTTCAGCAAGTTTGTCATCGTTGGTTGTGATGAGTCCACCTTCGCCAGCTCCCCCCAAATTTTTCGTTGGGTAAAAGCTTGTGCAACCCACAGTTCCCATGGTTCCGGCTTGGCGACCTTTGTCGGTGGCACCAATACTTTGAGCAAAATCTTCGACAACAAATAATTTATGTTTTTTTGCAATGGCGAGAATGGCATCCATGTCCGCGCACTGTCCGTAAAGATGAACCGGCAAAATTGCTTTCGTTTTTGGAGTGATGGCTTTCTCGATAAGTGCCGCATTGATATTATAAGTTCGAGGATCAATATCCACGAACACCGGCTTTGCTCCCGTGAGCAAAATCGATCCAGTCGATGCGAAAAAGCTGTACGGAGTGGTGATCACTTCATCGCCATGACCAATATCAAGAGCGCGAAGTGCGAGAGTGAGAGAATCGGTTCCGTTGGCAACGGTGATAGCATGTTTTGCTCCCGTCCATTTCGCAACATCAGCTTCAAATTGATTGACCACATCGCCGCCAATAAAAGCCTGTCGTTCTAAAATCTGGCTGAAACGTTCCAGCACCTCAGTTTTTAAAGGCAGGTACTGACGCGAAACATCAAAGAACGGAAGTTTCATTTTTTGCGACATTGTTTTTCTCCTTTTTCATTCTTTTCCAAAGTATTCTTGAAATCGATGTCTCTTTTATTTCCAACACATTTGTTCCGAAGGCAACCATTACCGCCGCAGCTCAAAATTTGCCTGATCTCTCGGCGCTTTCCAATTGGAGGAAGAACCGCAGATCAAGGATCATTATGGCCGATTGCAAAAGGTTTGGCAAAAAAAGGTCACAAAGTCGTGGTTCTTGCCCAAGATACCCACCACAGATCCGAAGACATTGTGAGAGATGGAGTCCAGATCTCCTACCTCAGTGACGAAAGCGAATTTGGTTTTGCCCGTCTCGCGAAAGACCGCTTTGCCAGGCTCCACCGAGATGAGCCCTTTCACATCGTGCACGCGGCCGATTCCTCTGGCTACCTGATAGGAAGATTTAAGAATGAGTTCAACGTCTCAGTGGTTTTTGATGTTGCGGCGACCCAAATGTCTCAGCTCTACGCTATCGCTGGAATGGCCCAAGAGACCATGGGAAGTTTGCTTCGAACAAGCATCGCCATTGCCTATAAATTCCTGAGAACCTACTACGGAACAGATCGCCATCTGATCAAGACCGCCGACGGCATTTTCGTTATGAGCCCCCACGAAAGAATTATTTTGGAGCGCTATTACCTCTATCCCGACAACAATATTTATTCTGTTCCACATGGAATTGAAATCGGAGATCTCTCGCCCAAAGAAAAATCCGACGAACTCAAAGTTCGACTGGGTTTACCTCCTGACGCGAAAACCATTGTCACGATTTCAGACATGACTGAGGTTATGCCACTCACAAATCTTTTTGAGGCCTTCGAAAAAGTGGCCATCAAAAGATCCAACGCCCGCCTTATTGTTGTCGGAAATGGCCCTCGCCTCAAAGAAATCGAATTTCATATGTTGAACCTTGCTCTGGGCAGCCGAGTGATCTTCACAGGCCCCGTGAAAAGCAGTGAAGTCCCCGACTATATTTCTCTCGCCGATGTCTACGTCAATATCAGCTCCCGAACCACTGGCTTCGAACCCAGTATATTAGAGGCAATGGCTCAGAAAAAAGTGGTGATTGGCTCCGAGGTAAGCCCTTTATCTTCTCTCGTCGAAGATGGAGTCGACGGATTTTTGGTGCGACCCGCTGATGTCAAAGCCCTATCTCATTTACTGATCGATATATTTTCTGAAAATGTCCCGGTCCTTGAAATTGGAGATCGCGCAAGAAGGCGGGTCGTCGACCTCTTCGACTTCGAAAAATTGGTCGCTGAAACCTTGGATGCCTACTTTAAAGTGCTCGGACGCACAAAAAGATATAAAAATTCGAAGCATTGATTCATACTGTCAAAGACTGCACCATCATCGAGAGAGAGAGAGCATCATCATGGCATCAAAAAATCTAGTCAATGTCTTGAATTTTCCGATCCCGATTTTTATTTTACTCTATAGCGTTTCGCTTATGACTTCCATGAGTGGGATGGAAATTTTTGGAATAGGAACTTGCGTCCTCACTCTTCTCTACATCATCGCCAATTATTTTTTCAAGATGCGAGAGTTTCACCTCTTTCGCCTGGGAGTCGAAGTTCCTCTCGCCTGTTTTTTGATTGTTGTCTATCTCGGTCTCGTGCTCAACGCACCGGACTCTGACCATTTTTTTGAAATGGGACAGCAGCGCTGGATCATCATGCTCTATCTATTGACCTATGCCTTTGAACTCTTTCCCGGCCTCAATAGAATTATCAACACCTTGATGGTGGTTTCTTCTCTCGTTGCAATTTATGCGATCTTCGAACACTTCACCGGAATAGATCTCATCCGTGGAGACAATCGCGCGGTCACTCCAGCTCCGGTGGCCGATGCCCATGTTTTTCAATCGGCAGGTTTTTTTGGCCATCACCTTTCTTACGGTTACTCTTTCGGCCAAATCATTTGCTTTCCCTTTGCGGCCTTACTGCTGAGTCGCAAAAAAACTCGTCTTCAGCGTTTGGGATTTGCAGTTTCTTGTCTCATCATCGGAATGAGTCTTTTTTGGACCTACGGCCGCGGAGTTTGGATCGCGGTGGCCTTCGCCTTCTTTGTGATGTCTCTTTATGTGAGCAAAAAAACTGTGATCTATTTTCTTTTGACCTTTGGTCTTGTGGGAGGAATTTTTTATTCCGTCAATCCTGGCTTTCAAGAAAGACTTTCTTCTATTTGGGCTGACGGTTTTCATAGCAATGAAGATCGCCGAGTTCTCTGGAAGGCCAATCTTGAAATGTTTAACGATTATCCTTGGATTGGAATTGGCTACCAACAAAACGAACCGCGAACCCAAGAATATTATAAAAAGTTAGGCATCACCCACGAGTTTGGCGGTCATGCCCACAACAATTATATCCAGATGCTTGCCACCACCGGAATTCTAGGATTTTTTTGCTACATGCTTTTTATTCTCAGCTTTCTTCTGATGACCCAAAGGCTGTGGAGCGATATTCCAGAAACCCACTTCTGGCATCGGGTCATTGTGCTCGGGGCACTCGGTTCTCAGGTGGCATTTCATGTGGGGGGACTCACCCAGTGGGATTTTGGAGACGCTGTTGTTCGGCATCTTTACGTATTTATTCTCGCCATGGTTGCTTATATGGCTGAAAGATACTCCAGAGGCATTGTTCCCGACGATTACGCCCTTTAAAAATCGGTTGAAGCTCGGTGTCACAGCCCAATAAACGATTGAAATACATCTTTGACTAGTGAAGACTATTGCTAAGTGGTTTCAATAACTTATGGGACAATCAATGACAAAGGCTGAATTGATAAACTTAGTGGCTGAAAATGCAGGAATCACCCGCGTGAAAGCCGAAACTATCGTCAATACAATTTTTGATTCTATGATTGAAGCTCTCCACCGCGACGATCGAATTGAAATTCGCGGATTCGGTTCTTTTGTGAATCGAAAATACGATGCTTACCAAGGAAGAAACCCAAGAACCGGCGAAATCATCAACGTCCAAGACAAAAAACTTCCCTTCTTCAAAGTCGGAAAAGAGTTGAAAGACGCCGTAAACAAAAATCCCAACATCAACGTCACCGAAGAAGCAACCGACGAAGACGAAGATTAATTTTCGTTTTTAAAAACTAGCCTGCTGCCTAAAATTTGCTTCTTGTATATTTCTTTAATTAAAACTTAGAATACATTTGGAGGGGCCACGGATGGCCCTGCTTTTTTCTACACTACCGGCATTCCAGAATACTTGTTAACCGGAATTCCCGCATACCCCTCCAGAATGAATCCAGTATCTTCCTGACTGTAAAATAAAAGGTGCCGCAGTCCCGATAACACCATCCATGTTCAAATGGTCGCCTACCACCCACAATGAAACAGTTTACGCTACTTACAGATCTTGGTCCAGAACCACCAGAGTATCTTAAGCCAGGATAAAATCGAATACGTAAAACGCATCCAACGATTCCACGACTCTAGTTTCCTCCGGACAGTGTCGAAATGAACAATACGGGTATTGTTCATTTCGGCCTCCTAGCGATAGGAGGCTCTTTTTCGAGCCCCGGTTTGCATCACCAAGACTGCGGCAAGAATCGCTAATGCAAAGTGAAGTTCACCGCCAGATGAAATTAAAATGTTCTGTGAGTCCTAGTCCGATTATTCCGACCGAGAGTCGGATTTTTAGGCCGGATTTTTTTCAACGAGATTTGAGCTAAGTGATGACTAGGATGATAGTCATTTCCAACCAGCTGCTCTTAGCATTAGGTCGCGCCTTTGCAACATTTCTTCGATAACCACATCGGAAAATGCTTCTGGTGCTAAGATTTGCCGGAGTCCTACGAACGTAAGAGCAGCGTAGCTTTGAAGAAGTTTTTCAGGAAACTTCGATGGCTGAATTGGTCCATAGTTCGCATGATTTTTGGAACGAATCCAAATTCCACCCTGCCAAAAAACCACATCCATGGTTCGATCTTTATCGTTTTCAATCCACCTCCAAAACCTTTCAACAGTCTCAGGATCACTGTTGTAATCGTGGATAAAGATTGCAAATTGTTCTTTAGTTGGATTTGGAAGGGTTGTGGCCTGATCAAATGGAAAAGGTGTTTGGGGATAGTTCTTATATTTTTCACGGGCTTGCCGAGAAAATCCAATCTTCAGCAAGAACGGTCTTTCACCCCAGCGCACCTGTTGACGGGACTTAATCACACCATTGTCGATGGAAACAATTGAATGACTATCGTCAATAAGAACATTTCCGCGATGGAGATCCCAATTGCCAAAGACAAAATTGAAAATATCGCGTTGGGCCTTTTGCCAAATAGGAACTTGAGTCCAAAGATCGTTGCGTTGTTGTTCGGTCATTTGCTTAAGGTCAAAGGATGTATCAACGTAGTACTGCATGCTTCCGACTACACTATTGATTTCGCGAATGACGGTTGGAGGAACGAGTCGAGATCCAACAAGGCGAGACAATTGGTAGGCTCCGACCTCTGCATAAGGTTGCTGCCACTTGCCCGGCTTCCAAACGGCTTTTGTCCCATCTTCAAAAGTGATTTTCTTCATGCCCTCTGTCGTGCCTGAGGCCTTTTTCCCAATTTCCTTTTCGGCTTGCAAGAGGTCCTTCATCTCGTTGATTTTCGCTGTTCGCAGAAGTCTTTCGGTTTTGGTAAAGGAAATTTTGGCATACCAAGGAACGCTGCCGTCCGAACGTGCTTTAACTGGAAGTTTGGCAATCGCAGAAGAGGCTGCCGCCGCACAATTTTGGGGGGAACCTTCTGCCGTATGCGAAATGGCCAGAAGAATCGACAGAATTGGCGCAAAAAGATTAAGCCTATGCTCCTTGGCGTTCATGCTCCTTGCGTATAGTCGATATATTTAAAAGATCAAAGGGAATTCTAGAATCTAGTTTGACCAAGAAAATTTCTCTCAACCTCTTGCTAATAGTTCAGCACAAAATAGCACAATGTAATTAACAAATAGGATTCTCGCCCACAGCATAAAACCTCCAGCCGTTAAATCTTAGGAGGACTCGCACGAGGTGTAAAGGAGGAAACCAACCTCTGATGGTACAAAATATTAGCGGTCTTTCCCTGACGCCGAGAGCTGAGTCCCGAGACCCTACTATCAAAAGAGCAAATCGAAGCCAAGAAAACAGTCTATTCGCTATTCTCAAGGTTCGATCGGGCCGGCTCTGGACTCTGCAAGTTTTCCGCAAACGACAAGATCAGCTCTGAATTTGATCGGACCCGAATGGAAACCGTTGGGAAGGCTGTAACGGGCGATTTTTGTCTCTGCATTTAAGGATATTAACGATCCCTCAGAGTTGAGTCGCATCTCTACGTATTCTTCGGTTGAAGATCTCCATCCTCCGTAACTCCACCGAAAATGGAGCTCATTTTCTTGCTGTTCGAACTGTTCAAGCGAAAATTCCCTCAAGTTTTTGGAACCAGAAAGTATAGAATACGTACCGTAAGGTGCCTTTACGACTCTTCTATTTACAGAATTAATTAAAAATTTAACAAATTGGGGCCTGCCGGTGCGTGGCCCATCAGCCCGAATTTCATACCAACCAGGTACCCCAGTTTTTTTAACGTCCACTCTAAACCCGTCCCCGGTAAAAGTTCCTTCTTTAATCTCAAAAGATTGGGCTTTGGCAAAATCCAAAGATGCAAATAGCTGGAAGAGAGAGGCCAAAACTAATATTTTTATTCCCATAGAGTAATCAGTAGCAAATCTTATGCTAGTTCAGCTAAAAATTGACTGAGAAGATCAGCTTGCCCTGCCCACTGGACGAACTTCGCGCCAAAAAATGTCACCGATTGCTCTACCCTCTCATAGGAAAACATCGCGTGCCCTCGAGCGAATGGGCACCGACGAGAAGCATGAATAAGCGGTCCATACCCAGGGCAATTCCTGCGGATGGCGGGAGTCCATAATCAAGGGCTTCGAGAAATTCTGGGTCCACGGGAACTAGCTTCTTACCCAGCGAAACTTTTTGTTCCTGATCCTTTTTAAATCTTTCTCGCTGCTCCCTTGGATCTGTCAGTTCGTGAAAAGCGTTGGCGAGCTCGACACCCTTCCAGTAAAATTCGAACCGGTCGCCCCAACCGTCCCCGTTGATTTTCGCCAGAGCGGCTTGGCTTGGCGGATAGTCCTTAACGATCGTCGGATGATCGATACCGAGACTTCGCTCAATTTTTTCTAAAAATATTTTGAAAAACAAATCGTCCCAAGTGTCTGTCGGGTCGGTTGCAATATTTATTTTCAAGGCAAGACCGAGAAGCTCTTCTCTCTTTGTCGTTGGGGTGAGTTCGAAACCCAGATGTTTCTTAAAAAGATCCTTCATCGTGGTCACCACAAAATCCTGTGGAGGAATTTCGAACCGCGAAGCCACCTCTTGAAAAAGATCTTTAACGTCCGCGATGATGGCATCCAAGGTCTCAAAAGACCGATACCATTCGAGCATCAAAAACTCAGCTTGGTGATGAGGTCCAATTTCGCCATTTCGAAAGCAATCTTTGAGTTCAAAAATATTCTTCCAACCGAGACTCAACATTTTCTTGAGATGAAATTCAGGGCTCGTGGGCAAATAGAAATTTGTCTTTTGTGATCCCACGGACCATTCAGTTTCAAAGGGGTCCAGGTGAGGTTCGAGTCCTGGCGACTTCACGAGAGTGGGAGTCCGAACCTCGATAAACTTTCGGCTTTCGAAAAAGTCCCGGACCATTTCCAAAAACTGGCTCCATTTTAGGGATTTGCCGGTATCGAACTCTGGGTTCAGAAAAGCCGGGTTTTCGCCAAGTAAATTGGGAGCCAAAACTTCAAGGCTCCGCACTTTTCCGCCAGACATTTCAATGGCAATCAGATCGCCCTCCGCCAACACCTCGGAGGCCAAAAAATCGAATCCATCGATCTTTAAATCCGCCACTAGTTCAAAGCACATTTGAGGGTCCTTAGGATCCCCAAAACGCCCGAAAATCCGGCTTTTTGCCGAATAGGGGTACTTGAATTGAGTGAGCCATTTGTGACGTTTTTCGCTCGACATGTGCACAGCAAATACCCCAAATTGATCGCTCGCGCCAAGCCTTTTCAATCGACTCGTGGGCATAAATATTGCTCTTTAGACCATTATGAAAATCTTTGTGTTCCTCTGCCTCCTCTTTTTAGCCATTTCGAAACCCGCCGGCGCCTATTTTGATATGAGAAAAGAAGCCGTCAACTCGGAGGTGGCCCTCTCTGAGGCCAAAAAATTACGTCTGACAATTTCAAATCATGAGTCCAATGAGATCAATGACCTCAAATCATGGAGGCCTAAAAAGAAGCAATACCATTTGGACAGCGCCGCCCCAGAGCCTCTACTTTTGACGGCCGAAGGCGATCAGAAAAAAATTGAAACGGCTAAAATCATCGGAAAAGTCCAACTCTTTAATGCCATCAAGAAAAACTGGAAAATTATCAGCCAAACTCCCATCAACGAATACGCCTTCGGCGAAGACGAATGGGAAAAGTTTGAACCTTACTTACGACGAAAACTATCGACCCTCGAGTATGTGAAAACCAAAGATCCTAACAGCTATCTTTTTATGTTCAGCGACGGAAGCGTTCGTGTAAACGCCGACTTTAAGTCAGCCACACGAACCATTGAAACCGCCCATGTTGATGACGGCAACGAGCTCGAAGAAGGAGTCAATAAACTTGTGATTCCTGACACTCCAAAAATCAAAGCCCCTCCCCACGACGCAAACACCTAGAGAAAAATAGAACGCCCAACACGGCGCTTCGCCCCTGGTTATTTATCAAGGCCCATGATAAATCCGCAGCATATGAAATTATTCGAAAAACAATCTGAGTCCTTTATCGGCCGTCATATTGGTCCATCTTTGACCGAAATCACATCGATGCTTCAATTTTTAGGTGTGAAAAATCTTGAAGACTTGGTGTCAAAGACAATCCCTCAAACAATTCGGGCCAAACGCGATCTGGATTTGGCAAAACCTGTCGATGAATTTGATGTGCTTGCGGAATTAAAAAATCTCTCTGACAAAAATTTACTGTTCAAAAATTATTTGGGCATGGGCTACTCACCCTGCATCACTCCTCCTGTGATTTTAAGAAATATTTTAGAAAATCCAGGTTGGTACACAGCTTACACTCCTTACCAGGCTGAAATTTCTCAAGGGCGTCTCGAAGCTCTGCTCAATTTTCAAACAATGGTTATGGATCTCACCGGATTTGATCTCGCCAATGCTTCACTTCTGGATGAGGCAACCGCTGCGGCAGAGGCCATGACCCTCGCCCACCGTGTGACAAAGTCTAAAGGCAATAAGTTTTATGTGTCCGATGAGTGTCATCCGCAAACCATCGCTGTTCTTGAAACCCGAGCCGAACCTTTGGGAATCGAACTTGTTGTGACTTCTCATCTCAAATTTCAATTCAACACCGATGTCTTTGGAGCCATCGTTCAGTACCCAACAAGTTTTGGAGAAATTTATGATTACTCTGAACTTACCAAAAATGCCCATGCTGTTGGAGCCTTTGTCGTTGCGGCCGCAGATATTTTGGCCCTCGCACTTTTGAAAAGTCCAGCCGAGTGGGGAGCGGATATCGCCATCGGTTCCACTCAGCGATTTGGAGTGCCACTCGGATACGGCGGACCTCACGCGGCTTACATGGCAACCAAAATGGAATTCAAACGACAAATTCCCGGGCGCCTCGTAGGCTCATCGGCGGATCGAGACGGCAAACCCGCTTTGCGGCTGGCCCTACAAACTCGTGAGCAACACATCCGTCGAGACAAAGCGACAAGCAACATCTGCACAGCCCAAGTGCTTCTCGCGGTCATGGCCTCGATGTACGCTGTCTATCACGGTCCTGAAGGAATCAAAGAAATCGCAACCCGAGTCCGTTTTCTGACCGGAACCCTAAAAGCAGAATTAGAAAAACTGGGTCACATTGTCACAAATAAAAATTATTTCGACACAATCACTGTGGAACTCGTAGGCCTCAAAGCTTCGGCACTTTTGCAAACAGCTGAAAAACACAGTGTTAATTTAAGAAAAATTTCAGAATCCAAAGTGGGAATTTCTCTGGATGAAACCACAAGACCAGGAGATCTCAACGCACTTTTAAAAGTTTTCGGATCTGACCGCGCTGTTTCAATCGAGAAAGAAATTCCCGAGCTAAGTAGCAGTTTTGCTCGAACATCAAAATATCTCACTCATCCTGTTTTCAATCTTTATCACTCAGAAACAGAAATGTTACGTTACATACATCGCCTTCAGAGAAAAGATCTTTCACTGACAACTTCGATGATTGCCCTCGGATCTTGCACCATGAAACTCAATGCATCGGTTGAAATGCTCCCTATCACTTGGGAGAAATTTGGAAACATTCACCCCTTCGCGCCTGTGAATCAAACTCAGGGCTATCAGGCACTTTTTGCGTCTCTTGAAAAAATGCTCTGTGAAATCACAGGATTTGCGGCGATTTCTCTTCAGCCCAATGCCGGATCTCAAGGTGAATATGCTGGCCTTCTCACCATTCGAAAATTCCACAGAGAAAACGGCGACAATCATCGCAACATTTGTCTGATTCCTCAATCGGCTCACGGAACCAATCCTGCCAGTGCTGTCATGGCTGGAATGAAAGTTGTGGTCGTGGCCTGTGATGAACAAGGCAATATTGATGTGAGTGATCTTAAAGCTAAGGCCAATGAACACTCTAAAGACTTAGCAGCGCTCATGGTGACCTATCCATCCACTCACGGAGTGTTTGAAGAAGAAATTATTGAAATTTGTGAACTGATTCATAAAAATGGCGGCCAGGTCTATATGGACGGGGCCAACATGAATGCACAAGTTGGCCTTTGCCGTCCTGGAGATTACGGCGCCGACGTTCTACATCTCAATCTTCACAAAACTTTTTGTATCCCCCACGGCGGTGGTGGACCAGGTATGGGACCTATTGGCGTGAGAAAACACTTAGCTCCTTTTTTGCCATCTCATCCCGTTATAAAAATCGGAACTGAAAAAAGCCTCGGCACTATTTCGGCAGCTCCTTGGGGAAGTGCCAATATTCTTCCCATTTCTTGGGCCTACATCCGAGCCATGGGCGCCAGTGGAGTTAAAAAAGCCAGCGAAGTTGCGATTCTTAATGCCAACTATATTGCGAAAAAATTGGATTCTCACTTTCCGGTTCTCTATAAGGGTAAAAATAATTTTGTGGCCCACGAATGTATTGTGGACCTACGACCTCTCACCGACAAAACAGGAGTTGACGTCAGCGACATCGCCAAACGACTCATGGACTACGGTTTTCACGCCCCCACCATTTCTTTTCCCGTTGCCGGCACCATCATGATCGAACCGACTGAGAGCGAAGCGAAGGCCGAACTTGATCGCTTTTGCGATGCCATGATTTCAATTCGTCAAGAAATCACTGAGATTGAAAAAGGAAAGGCCGACAAGATCGACAATGTCCTAAAGAATGCGCCACACACCACCAACGAGGTGACAAGCGACTCTTGGACTCACAAATACACGAGAGAAAAAGCAGCATTCCCACTGGCCTATGTTCGCCAAAATAAATTTTGGCCAGCGGTCGCACGAATCGACAACGCCCTTGGCGACAAAAATTTCAACTGCGCCTGTTTGCCGATGGAAGATTACACTTAAAACAGTCTTTGATATTCGCTAACGCGTCGAAGTTACTTCAGTTTTCAAAACTACTCCTATCCTCCTTGTTTACTTTCAAAAAGCTTCGCTTTTTGAAAGTTCTAGAGGAAGACAAAGGGTTTTTGTGATTCTCCTTCCAAAAGAAACTTACGATAGCGAAGCTATCGTAAGTTGAACAAACGACCACTGAAGTTCGCATGAAAAATGGAGATGTTTCGTGCGTTAGCCGCGAAGAGGGTAGAAGAAAACAACAGCCACTAAGCGACAGAGTCGGGCTGTGCTGATGGGTGTGCTTTTTTAAAGGCTTCGAGTTCGCAGCAATTTTTATCGACGCGAACGAGATTGGGAAGTTTGCTCAGATCAACTTTGTATCTCCTGGCATTGTAAACTTGGGGAACCAAAAGCACATCGGCAGCTGTGAGCGAATTCCCAAAACAAAAATCTTTGGACGTCTCAGCGAGCATAAGTTCGAGACTTTCGAGACCGCGGCTGATCCAATGGACCATCCATTCTTCTTTGGCCGCTTGATCGGCTTTAAAGCGTTTTTCAAGTTCTTTTAAAACTTTCAGATTTTGCAAAGGCTGGATCCCAGCATTGATATTTTCACAGAACTGAATCACTTTTGATTTCTCAAAGTTCTCTTTTGGAAACAGACGAGGCTCCGACCACTTTTCGTCAACATACTGCAAGATCGCCATAGACTGAGCGATTCTGCGCTCCCCGTCCACAAGGCAGGGCAACTCCTTCATAGGGTTGTACTTCCAATAATCGCCTTTGTATTGTTCGCCACCGTCACTCATCAGATTCACGGCCCGATATTCAAAGGGTATTTTTTTAAGATAAAGAGCGATTCGAGCGCGATAAGAAGCAGAACTTCGAAAATAGGAATATAAAATGATTGGAGTCATGCAAAAGACCATATCCAAACCCTCCGTTCAGATCAAGCTTTGCTTGATTCGTACTGAAGCTCGAGCCATTATAGGCCTTAGGAGAAACAATGAAATTAGGCTCTCTCAAAAATTCAAGTCTTCCCGACGGTGACCCGGTACTCGTCAGTCAAAACAATCGCGAAGCGGTAAAAATTGATTCGATTGTATCAAGCCTAAGAGTGGCGGTCGAAACGTGGAGTGAAGTAAGACCCAAACTGGAACTACTTTATCAAGAACTCAATAACGGCACTTTGAAAAATACTTTTAAAGTTCAAGAAGAGGATTTTCATTCACCCCTACCAAGATCATTTCAATGGCTCGATGGTTCGGCCTTTGTGCAACATGTGAAACTGGTGCGCAAAGCTCGAAATGCACCTGTGCCCCCTGATCTTTTAACCGTACCGCTCATGTATCAGGGTGGAAGTGACACTTTTCTCTCGCCTCGTGAAGACATGACCCTTCTCGACGACAAATTTGGAATGGATTTTGAAGGCGAAGTGGCTGTTGTGACTTCCTTTGTTCCTCGAGGAACCAACGCACAAGCCGCTCTTAATCACATCGTTCTTGTGATGTTAGTGAACGATGTCACCCTTCGTGGACTGGTTCCTGCGGAACTGGCTCAAGGCTTTGGTTTTCTTCAATCCAAGCCATCATCAGCGTTCTCGCCTTTTGCACTGACACTCGATGAGTTCGGTGATTCTTGGAAGAACGGCCGACTCCATTTGCCTTTGCTTGTCGACTACAACAACCAATTTTTTGGTGATGCTGATGCGGGAGACATGCACTTTTCATTTGGTGAACTCATCGCACACGCTGCAAGAACCCGAGATCTCACAGCTGGAACCATTCTAGGCAGCGGAACTGTTTCCAATGAAGACACCAAACGAGGCAGCAGCTGTCTTGCTGAAAAAAGAATGCTCGAGCAAATCAATTCCGGTGAAATCAAAACTCCTTTTATGAAAAACGGCGACACCATAAAAATTGAAATGCGAAAATCGGGGGTAAATCTCTTCGGCACGATTCAACAAAAGGTACGCAAAGTTTGAACTATCGACGCGCGGGACTCTTGTGCCTTTTTTGGGTCGGATTAGCCGCAATTCTCAACATCTGGATTTATTATCATTTAGGTTCCAAACCGGCTTCTGAGTTTCTTGCCGGATATCTTATTGAGCAAAGTCTCAGCGTTGACAATCTTTTTGTTTTTCTTATGATTTTTGCAACTTTTAAACTTCCTGCCCACCTAGAACAAAAAGTTTTATTTTGGGGAATTCTTGGGGCCATTCTTCTTCGTGGACTTTTTATTTATTTTGGCCTTGCACTCGTCAATCGATTCGAATGGCTCTTTTTAGTTTTTGGTATTTTCTTGGTGATTATGGGAGCCAACATTTTATTTGAAAAGATGAGGAATTTAAAAAAAGAAATTCGAAATGAAGAAGCTTTTATTTTAAGGACCGTCAAAAAAATTATTCCAATGACGGATCACTATGATGGCTCAAGATTTTTTTCTCACGCTAGTGGAAGATGGTTAGCCACTCCCTTGTTTGCAGTTTTACTCGTGATCGAAGCGACCGATCTTATTTTTGCCGTTGATTCTATTCCCGCGGTATTTTCTGTCACCCGCAACCCATTTATTGTTTTCTCCTCCAACATCGCGGCGATACTCGGACTCAGATCCTTTTTCTTTTTGCTGTCGGGAATGATGAGATATTTTATTTATCTAAGTCACGGAGTCGGACTTATTCTCATGTTTATCGGAGTAAAAATGCTGGCCCATTCGCATTTTGAAATCACCATTTTTGTCACGCTATTGGTCATTGTCGGAATCCTGGCTATTTCTGTCGCAATGTCTCTCATTTTTGGTCGAAAAAAGATTAAAATTTAAGCAGATTTCATAGAGTTATGAATTTTCTATAGAGATTTATTAGGAATCCTTTAGGTCCTCCACTAATTCAGAAATTAAAATCGAACTTTGTTATAAGGATCCGACCTGGCGGGAACTAAGATAACTACTTAGCAAAAGAGGGTACGTGATCATAAACGTTCGCAGTTTATCTCTTCACTTGATGCTCGTTCTGTCTTTGATTTTTAATCCCATTATCGCCTATTCGAAGAACCCACCGGTTCAAAAGACCAAGATTTTTGTGGGAGAAAACCCATCTCTTCCAGATGAAACTGAACTGAGCCCGGAAAACGCAAGGCTCACTTCGGACTTGCTAACTTCTTTTAAACAAATGATCGAAATTGCCGGCAAAATCGAAGACGAAGTTGGCTTTGACGGCTTGGTAGAACTCATTCAAAAAGAAAAGTCTCCTCGCTTTATTTCTGAGTCCGGTCAATATAGAATTGAATTGTATTTAGGCGACGGTATACCAATGGTTCGCGCCGTTGATCTTGAGGCCCCACTCGGCTATATTTTTGTTACTCCCACCGAATTAAATGTCCTTTTTAAAGATCCCCGTTCCGTTTCACTGGATTCGCCACATATGAAAAGGATAGATGCCCGGCAGCATGTCGATGCTAATAATTTTAAAGGTCGCGATACCGTTTATGTCATAGTGAAAGATCAGGAAGCTGTTGGAACATTTGAATCCTCTCGACCCGCGCCGTTAAATAGAGAAAGCATGGCTGAAGGGATTAAGGATTTTCCACGTTGGGCTTTCGAACACTCTCGCGAATATGTTCGCGCGACGGGTGGCGGAATGCCTACAACTCAGCAGAACCTGTGGGCTGCTTTCAACGGCGCCGTTCAATATGGTATGGTCATCGGTTTAGGCATGGCCAAACAACACCTTCACCCCTCTGCGACTCCCGTCGATTTTCATGCAGCGGCCTATGCAACCGCCGTGTTTGGATATGTGATGACAGCTTTTGGGAGCACTGTTCGCAACTGGCAGAATCGTGGAAGCACAAACTTTTTTAATTTTCATCCTTCTCCGGAACTAGATTTTCCAGCCATTGACGAAAAAGCTAGCGTGAAAGAGAAGGCTGCCGAATATGTCAGGCGCGCTCCCATTCTGGCGAAACATCTCGACGTCAAAAAAACTTTGAGTTCCAGAAATGCAAGAATTGGTTATATTAGTCTCGCCTATTCCTACTCACTCTTATTCGCTTTGGGCAATCATCTGACGTCGGTGACCTACGTCGCACCTGAAGGTTTTGGAGCTAAAAGTTTAAAGTTCCTAGAAACTCAATTTGTTGCTTTACCTAATCTTTTTATGAATAACGCCAATAAAGTCTGGGTCTATCAACCATCTGTCTTAAGAGCAAAAATGCGAATCAATACGGTTCCATTTTTGAATCTCAGTTATTTTCGAAAAAAGTTTTCCGTCGAAGAAGGTGAAATCGAAGTACCAGGCATGATCGCCAAAAAGAAAGATCTAAGTAAATACGACATTGAATACCAATCAGCCTATTTCCTAAAATCTCTGCCTCTAAAGCTTGCCGATCTTATGAGTATTAATATTCCTACTCCATGGTTTTCAGTTCCGATTTCACGACTACTGCTGTTGGCATCTATACCTTACTTTCGTTGGAGATCCGTTGTAGCAGGTGAAAAAATCGGAGACCCCGATAGTGCTAAAGCGAGGGAAGAGTTTGAAAGTACCTGGTATATGAGAGCACTAAAACAGTTGATGGGCCAAGGTGTTGAAACTGTTTCTTTAACCGGAGTCGACGATTCAGCTAACAACCAAGTGAAAGTTTTAAATGACCTGGAAGAAAAATCAGGTTCGTCAATTGCCGCGAAAATTAATATCGAAGTTCCAGCAACCACTCGTGCTTATTGCGCGAAACGAGCTGCAGGTATAACCGAAGAACGACGATAACTTTAAACGTTCAATTGATCGGAGTGAACAACTCCGAGAGAATCATAAATCTTAAGCGTCGCCTTGGATTTATTCAAAGTGTAAAAGTGAATGCCTCTCACTCCATGATCAAGGAGATCGCGTACCTGTTCCGTCGCCCAATGCACACCCACTTTTTCAGCATAGTCGTCATCGATGGCGCGAGAGAGTGCCTTCAGCAAACGAGCCGGGAATCTGGCGCCTAAAGCGAGGTCAGCCATGCGGTGGATGCTCTTTCTTGAAGTGATGGGCATAATGCCCGCAATGATTGGAATGTTGATGCCTGCAATCTGACAGCGCTCGCAGAAATCATAGAAGTCACGATTGTCGAAAAAAAACTGGGTGCAAATGTAGTCAGCTCCTTGATCAACCTTCATCTTTAGGAATTCAATTTCCTTTAAGCGATTGGCGCAGTCAGGGTGCCCTTCGGGAAACCCAGCGACTCCAACTCCCATCTGGGGAAATTTCTGTTTGATCAGAGCCACAAGCTCTGAAGCGTAATTGAATCCATCCTTAGGCTTTTCAAATTTTTGACCCGGAGGGGGATCCCCACGAAGCGCCAAAATATTATTGATCCCACTATCAGCATAAGTCTGAAGAAGTTCGGTGATTTGCTGTTTCGACGAACCAACACAGGTGAGATGGGAAACAATCGTCAGACTCGTTTCTTTTTGAAGCTTCATCACAAGATCATGGGTCAATTGCCGGGTCGATCCACCTGCTCCATAAGTCACACTCACATAGGCTGGCTTCAGAGGCATCATTTGCGTGATCGTAGAAAAGAGCTGTTCCGAGGCTTTTTCGTCCTTGGGTGGGAAGAATTCAAAGCTTAGGTTTAAGTCTTTGGACTTCAAAATATCAGCAATATGTTTGGTTCGTTCCAAGATGTCTCCGTAAACCCCAAATATAACTTAATTTTTCACGGTGCCACAACAAATTTGTCTTGTGCTCATCCCTGTGCTAGTTACTACGGCTTATTGGGGGGTCCAATGAAGTTTTTAATCCTTATTTTAGCCTTTCTTTGTGGTGGGAACATCTGTTTTGCCGACAACGCCACTCAAATTATCAATGGTTCATGCACAAGCTTCTCAGCTGGAAATTGTCGCTGCGATGCTCTTACGAACAATAGAATTGAAAATCGGGGCTTTGATTGCGCCATTCTTCGGTGCGAGCAATTCCAGGGTTATCAAAACAATCAAAGTTGCAAGTACCCTGCTGGTATCGCAACCTGTGTGCTACAAAATAAATTTTATCAAAACGGATGCGTTGAAGACGTGCCCCTTCTTTTAGGCAAAACTCCCGTCGAAACCTGTGTTGACGTCACTGAATGTCTCAACAATGATTTTTGCTCTAAAGACTATTGTGGCTCTCCCAATGTCCGACGAAATTGGATTTTGTTGGATGCACGCAGCAACTTGTAAAGCCTGAGTATTCAACCTTTGAAGTAGTTAAGACTATCGTTCTCCGTTCCAACTTGTGATTACGAAGTAATCACAAGTCTCGTCCGAGTTACCGAAGCTCGCACGAAGAACGATGCTCTTCTCGGACGACGCTGGAAAAAAAGGGTTTTAGCACCACATTATCGCGACAAAGTTCACGAGCGGAAAACCTACAAATAATAATGGAGTAAAATCCAACCGACATCGTAATAGGTATCGAACTGTGACATGGTTCGCTGCTTGTAAAATTCAGCGGCCAGTTCAAAGTGTGGACGTGGAAAGAGTTGCGTGCCCAGCCCGTAAGAATCATTTCTTGAACTGATTCCTTCAAAATCCAAATAAGAAAGCTGATGGACAAAATAAAGATGAATCCCCTGGTAAAATTCATAATCGATGCGGTTGTAAGTCGCCATCCCATGGGTTTCATGGATCCCAATTGCTTTCGCATCCCGTATCTGATAATCGGCTTGGGTTAGGATAAAAAAGTTCTTCGTGAAACCCAAAATTCCGTAAAGACCGCCAAGCTTTCGAGTCGCGCTGTTGTTCTCGCCAATAAATAAACTTGCCCCAACTTTTAATTTTTCAAGAAAGGTGCGACTCGAAGATAGGGCCAAACCTTTTTCTGCATCCACGCGGTAATCATCGGGCCTACCAAACACAATGGTGGCGTAAGCATCCATTGTGTCGCCCAAAAAAGCTGTTTCAAGATTGTAGGATTCGGTTCCTTCATCTTTTCCAAGCCCCTGAGCTATCACCGTCGTGTGATTCGGTTGGTTGATCCCGTACTGATAAAAAAATCTTCCAGCCCGAATCGAAGTGTCATCGGTGGGACGGTAGTTCAAATAGTGGCGACGTGAAAGAAATTGCCCCAACTGTTTGGTATTGGTCGGTCCCTCCTGGGCGCCGGCCGTGACGTCGGCCGTCCATTTTTTGTAAATTCCAGCCACATCCAGATCTGCTTGCATGGGAAAGAAATCACCCTGTCTCACCGTCGGATTATTCAAATAGGTTTGTATATATCTGACGTCTCCACCCACATTGAGCCATTCCGGCGGATGAACGGCACCCCAAAGCACATTTTCTTCTCCCTCTCGGGACCAAGTGCTCATAATTTCTTTAGATAGAGACCGACCGTACTCTGTCAGTACACCTCCTCCGGAGGGACTCACATGGCAGGCGATACAATTCGTATAACCATGCCTCACGAACTCCGGAAAAGCCTCCGCCTTAAATGCACTAAAAAAAATTAAGACGAAGAGACATTTCATTTATCTGTGAGTTCAGCTTTAAGATCAGTTGTTACAGTCACGTCCTCGGCGACAGTGATGCCCATATATTTCGGAATGTCTATTCCGTAGCTTCCTAGATTTAGAGAAAATTCGGCCCTGAGAGAAATATTTTGATTGTCACGATCAAGATCAAAGTGACCGTTAATATCCTTTTCTTTATCTTTTAATTTCAGTCTTCCTTTGAAAGGAATATTTTTTAACTTTGCATCTTTCGAAAAGTTATCGGGCAAGCTTGTATTTAAAATGGTGAGTTCTGCTTCAGGATATTTTGAAGTATCAAGATATTTTTCTTTCATATGGTGATCTCGGGTGTCGATCCCCGTCTTGAGGGAGTTCAAATCGAAGTTCAGTTTTCCGCTCAGTTTGTGGTTGTCAATTGTGACCAGACCAGTGGGGTGACCTCCCTCGCCCCTAATCTTTATGGCACTCGGCCTGCCGACGGCCAAAAAACTCACCACACCCGTTGATTTAGAAAGATCCACCTCTTGTTTGTTCGTCTGTTTGTCGGCCGCAGCGATGGCAGAGAACGCGAACAAAACTAAAAAAATAATATTTGATTTCATGGCTTTTTTTGTCATTTTTCTGAGCCTCCGTTTTTAATCCAAGTTTCAATAGCAGAAAGTTCTTCTGGTAAAAGAGCGGGGGTTCCCTTCGGCTGAGGCATTCGTTTCGCCGGATCAGTTAAGGTCAGCATAATATAAAGATCACTTTTCTGAGGCTCACCCGGAACAATCATACTGTCGTATAAAAAGTTTGTGGTCATGGAAGTGTAGGTTGAAAGGTCCAGACCTCCACCATCTTTAGCGTCGCCGGTGTGACAACCCAGACATCGCTTTGAGATAATAAGTTTGAAGATAGAGGGATAATTTGGCTCGAGACTCTCGGGAGGGTCCGACGGCGGCGTTTCTCCATATTCCGAAGCACCACTTTGAATCCAATTGTAAATCATTTGAACAGCTGCCGCTGGTAACGGCCCTTCATTTTTTGGCATTGTCCCACTAACACCTTGAAGAGCGAGATAAAACTGACTCTTTTCTGGATGGTTGGCTACCACTTCCTTCATAACGTCTTCGTAAGTCAGAAAGCTTGGAGCCTTTGGATCCGTTCCGTTATGGCAATGGATGCAAGCTGGTTGAATCACGGCCTCATTCAAAGAGACAAACCAAGGCTTTATGTTTTGCAAATCGAGATTGCTATTCGGATTATCTTTATATTCTTTGAATGTGCAACTGGCTAAACCAAAAAGAAAAGTGCAGCTGACGAAAAAAGTGAAAAGCGTGAGGGATCCCTGAAAATCAAAAAACTTTCCATTGCCCCTCGAACTTTGCATATCTCCTCTTAGAGCTTAAATCGGTCGTGACCCTTTTTCTTGAGCGCCAACATGTCGTTCAGAACCCCTGTGACCATGACTTTGTCACCATTTTCAAGAGCTCCGGCAAGTTGAATATCCAAACCTTCCACCTGAGTGATCAAACCTTGGAAAATTAAAAGTTCTGACGCCTGTTTGGATTTATTCATAGCTTCAATTGAGTCCGGGACCTGCGTCACAATGACCTCAAGGAGTTTTCGAATATCTTCAGCAGAGGCCACGGATTTCGAATAGGTCGTCACATCGTTCATGCCTTTTGCAATCCCATTCACCAAAGTCCCCATGGAAGACATGTTGTCTTTCAAAGAAGGCAAACCCATCTCACCATGACTGTAAGAACCAACCAAAAAAATCACGAGTGCGAAAAACAGACTGCGACTGGAATTTGACTTCATAGATCCCCCTTTATAAAAACTGGGCCGAAACTAGCACGAAACGCGCCCTTGGTCCAAGATGTTTTCCTTCGGGCAGGGTTGTAAAATAGACAGATGGAACTTCTCCTCTCGACCTGGCTCCTCTTTCAACCCCAGCAAAACGCCCCCTGCCCTTTTGAAGTTAAATCTTCGGGGGTTTTACAGGTGCAGCGGATGAGATATGGAAACTCTCAACAGTGTGTAATTCTTGTCAGTCGAACGGACAGAAAAACTGTTTGGAGGAGCTACAGCTATTTTGAATCAGGATTATTTATGATCTTTCTTAATTTTGGTTCTGGACGTCCGTCGACCGACACCGGGTCCAAAACTTACTATTTCTTTCCGAGAATAAAAGCGCCGACCTTCGAATTCAGTGGCCAACACCTCCTTATTTCCGACGCCTCCGGAAGTCTCCACACTTTCAACATCTACACGGGTGAAATTGTAAGTATCTCCGACACTCACGTGGAGTTAAGTTCCGAAATCGAAAAGTCCAACGAAGGTGGTTTTCAAATTTTAAGTAAGATCGGACTGTACCTTGACAACGGATTTAGAATTGGTGATCTTCCCTACGTCGATCCAAATGCAACTTCTCAATTTAAAAATTCAAAACTGGAATGTGCTCTCCCCAATGATGAACTTTTTCAATACACCTACAAATTGAATTCCGATGGAACCAAATATCTAGATTCCGTGGATTTTAAACTCACCGACGTGGTCGTCGACCAATTAGTCACTCAGAAGTGCAATTTCTAATCGCACTATTCGGATAAACCATATAGGTTCCGATCTTGAAATCTTTTTCAGTTTTATTTTTTTTGATCCTTTTTGCATTTAAACCGGCGTTGGTTCAAGGTTCGGAAGTCAGTGACAAACGACTGGCCGAAGAAGAGTTGGCTAAACTCAAGCTCCCCAAACAAGGTGAATCTGTTTACGATCTTTATTTTTGGACCGATTCTTCACTCATCGTTGGTGGTTTCGCGGTGAGCCTTGCGCTCAACTCCCTTTCTTATTCCATCATTCGCCAAAGATGTCCCTGTGATCGTGGAGAAGTGAACCCTGTGGATATGCCTGTTGTGGTCAACAACAATAAAACTGCTGACATCATGGCCAATTACACCGTCGCTCTTGCCATGGTGGCACCGGTCGCCATCGACTATTTTGATATTGGCTTTGGTAAGGCATTTGCTGAAGATATGGTTGTCTATACCGAGGTGCTTTCCCTCAATTTTGGACTTGTGTCTATGGCCAAATTTGGTTTTCAAAGGCCCTATCCTTATGTTTATCAAAAACCTCCTCAAGGTTTTCAGTCCGATCCCACCGACTATCTGTCTTTTTACTCAGGTCACACCTCCACAACATTCGCGGCCCTTGGTTCCGCTGCCATGACTTTAAGTTTGCGGCATAAAAAAATTCTTTGGCCATGGTTGATGACTGCTGCGGCAGGCACGAGCATAGGTCTTGAACTGATTCTTTCTGGTGAGCATTTCACAACCGACGTCTTGGTCGGTGCCATGATGGGTTCCGCCATCGGGTTTTTTGTTCCCGGCCTGCACGCAAAAAATAACCAATGGCAGCAACAAATTTATTTTGCGTCAAACCGCGGAATTCCAGAAGCCTTTTGGAAAATGGATTTTTAGCGAGATCATATTTTGGTGGGCAATAAGTCCCAACCAAAAAAAAGAGCAGGGGCTAATCTCCCTTTGTTCGCCCTCCAACTTATTCTGATCACTTTTAAAGGGTGGCACACCACTTGCTCTTGTCTGCTATTGAATAGATGGATACCAAAAACATTTTTATGAGGAGAACTCTATGAATATTATTGCATTTATTATCGTTGGCTTAATCGCTGGCTTCCTTGCAGGCAAAATTGTCGAAGGGCGCGGGTTCGGAGCTGTCGGTGATATCGTGATCGGAATCATCGGTGCATTTATCGGAGGATTTTTATTCGATTCAATGGGAGTAACCTCTTACGGAACTTTGGGTGCCATTGCAATGGCAACTATTGGAGCCGTTGTCCTCTTGGCAATCGCTAATCTATTTAGCGGACCAAAGCGCACTCTCAAAAATATTTAAACTTTTTAATCATATTTAATTTAGGAGAAAGCAATGAAACAAGCAGGATCGATGATCGATGAAGCTACAAAAAAAACAACTTCCACTTTGAATTCCTTAAAAGCCCCCATCGCGGACATTTTGGATTCAAAAGAACATTTTGATATTCCAACTCTCAAAGAACTGAAAGAAGAAAAAGCAAACTTTATTGAAACTGGTAAAGAGGCTTGGAAGACATCCAAAGATTTTGTGAGTAACCACAAGTGGAAAGCTATCGCCGTGGCCGGCGCAGGTGTTGTACTTACAGGCGCGTGGGTTGTAAGTACTTTTTTTAAGGCTAGCCCCGCTAGAGCAAGAGTGTCGGACGTCCAATCAAAACGAAAAAGCAAGAAGTAGCACTCAAAAACAATAACAATTTATCAAGTGGCCTTTGTGAAAACTTAGCAGTTCAATCATAAAGGCCACTTTTTTGGAAAAAATATGAAACAGTTAAGAAGAGTTTTGGAGACGCAAAAAGGTGAAATTGCCCCGTACATCATTGGCTGGCTTCTTGGAGTTCCGGGGTCCATTCTTGTGGTGATATTTCTTTTGAGAGGATGTCGCTAGAATTTATCTCTCAAAATCTTTGTCCATGACTGTTTTACGACCATCACTCCGGGCTCTAATGACGGCTTCGTCGCATTCTCTCCGTAAAAATTCAGATAAAATATCCATCACAGAGGCCGAAGTATTCATCTCAGCTGTGATGCGAATGTAATCTTTAAGTTTGGAGGCAACGACCAAAATTTCTCTGGGTGCCGAAACTTTGGAAGTGGCTGGTGGCCGAACACCTGTAAGCGGTGCCGTCACAATTTTTCGAACCGGCTCTCGTTTTGGCGCAACTCGTTCCAGAGCTCCCGCATCTCGATGTTTAGCTCCGGGAACATGGGCATCCCAACATAAAATCGAACAAAAAACATAACCGGTTCTCTGGCCATTGCATGTCGATACACTACAAATGTAGTGCTGTTGGCCCCAAGATATCGCTTTTTTACAGGTGCTACATTTTCGCCAGAAATCAGTGCTTGTTTCCAATTCATCACCCCCTGTCACTCCGCGTAGATATATCATAATCAGTCTCTGCTGGTAAATAAGCGTTGAAACTGAATGATTTATTAATAATGATTGAAGCGACAAGGCGGAGTTTTGAAAAAAAAGAAGCCAGAGCCAAAAAAAAAATCAAAAGGGTCAAAGGTTGGTCGAAAGATCAGTCGAGTTGGCAAAGCCGCAGTTGGCATTGGGAGCTATTTTTTTGGAGGACTCAAATCGATTCCTCTCCACACTCCCCCTCCCACAGTCGGCGGCTCTGACATTTTGGACTCGGTTACTCTTTCTTAGTCGAGCACCGGTAGAAGAACTCCCGATTTTATTAACTTCTTTGTCCACGACCGCGTCTTAATTTCGCTAAACTTAATGGAAACAATCTCATTCTTCCTGCCGATATGCTTCGAAATTTGCCTTTTCTCAGTCGGACTTAAGCTCAGATCAGTTTCCATCGCCGTTGAATCTCTCAGCATATTTTTTTTCAAATCAAAAAGAGGGTGGAAATACACTTTCTGCCCACGTTTTATTTTTTTTAAAGAGGTGTGATTTTGAGCGGCATAGATTTTTGTTATTTTAAGATAAAGTTCATCATCGGCGGATTGAAAGCCTCGAACCTGTCGGGTGAAGCTGTCTAAATAATTATTGAGGTACATTTTATTAAGCTTCAAGTTTTGCCGAGGACATGTTTGCTGAAGCTCCAGAATTTCGGACCACTTCAATCTGGCATATTCTAAAGACAATTTTTTTTTCGCAAAAGCTAAAGCCCGGAGTCGCCATTTTGCATTTTCCTCAAAATCCGTGAGGCGAACCAGAGCCTGAACCGCAGTCAAATTGCAAACTCGGGGGCCATTTTCACTCACCGTAACTGGCACTCGAATCGCTCCGCCGGTTGGGCCGGAAAAGTCAATTCCTCCACCCCAACCACTCACAATTGTGGGAGCTCCACAGGCCAAACCCTGGGCTATGGAGTAACCAAAATCTTCTCCGGAGTGAAGAGACAAAGTTATATTCACATCACAGGCCGAAAGATACTTCGTGAGTTCTTCTTGCGTCACCTCTCCCCTAAACACAACGGATCTATCAATTTTCAAATCTGTGATGAGAGTGCATATCTCATTGGCATAGCGAGTGTTACGGGCCTGACCAAAATGCGGAAGGCCAATATCATCATGGGGTCCCAAAATAAAAAGTTTCGCGTTTTTATGGTTTTTTAAAAACAAAGAAAAAGTTGACAGCAGTCCATGTACATTTTTTTGGGCGCTGATTCGGCCGGCATATAAAATAAAAAGATCATTGGGTGACAACCCTAAAGACTCCTTAAAACTGAGACGTTCTTCTTTTGAGACTGGTTTAAAAATTTCTGAAACTGGGAGTGGTATGGCCATGACTCGACTGGAATGATGAAAGGCTAGCTCCGCCAATTTTTTTTCAACACTGCAGTTCGTGACAAATCGATCATTGGAAGAGAGCACAAGTCGATTTTCAAAGACTGTGTTGTATCCCTTGGTCAAATCAGCGGCCAACATCAAAACCGCGGCCAACTCCACGCCATGGTTTTCTCGAAGTTGCCGCAACGTCCAAAGCGCCTCGTAGTGACTGATGCCAATTGGAAAAACCAAATGTGAAGCTTCATTTTTGATTTTTTGAATCCATTTTTTGGTGATCACGGGTCTTGGAAACCAGAGATACTCAATATGAGCCCCAAGTCCCGTCCAGACATCAAGTAAGGATGGAACAATATAGCGGTGGCTGCTCCAGCCCAAAGGACCCGAAGGCATCAAAATCCAAGGTTTTTTCACCCCATCTAAAACCATAGTCCTGGCTAACACCACCCGATATGACAGTCAACCCGCCATCAAGATAGAATAGCTGATGCTCAAAAGATCCGAGAACATCGCCCTGACACTTGTGGCAATTTTTTTGCTATCTCCCCTTTTGCTATTTTTGTTCCCACAAAAAAGTTTAGGTGCGAGGTTTTTATCTGAGCGAGTGATGGGTAACCATCCAAACGACACGAGTCCCATGCTTGCCCCGTGCAATCGGACGGGCTCTGAAGGTCAAATGTCTTTTTCAGGAAAAATTATTTTAAATAAATTATTTTTTTCTGAGGGCGGACCTTCAAAACAAGAAATTCGAAGTGCGGTCAAATCTCAAATTCGTTTTGTTTCGGGCTTCACCAATGCTCAAGAAAACAAGACGAATTTTAAATTTATAACTGTTTTTGATGACCCAGAAATTGAAATTCAACATATTCAAGATAGGAGTTACGGAATAGAAATGGCGGTCGATCGAATTCAAGGAGATGAATTTGATAGTCCCGACTATGTGAAAAAAGCTATACAAAGAGGGTTCACTAAGGCTGAAGACGCAGCACTGGAAGTCACTTACAAAGCTCAAATTCGAGTGGCGTTTTGTGCTCCTTCACTCAAGGTGTCCCATGAAGACATTCCTCTCCCCTACGACCCCTACCTTGCTCTTTGGATGACTCCGGCCAACCAACGAAGACCCACAAAATATCATTCAGTTATTTCCACCACAACTCCTTGTGCGGATCCTGAAATGGCGGATCTCATGGCGCCCAAATTTTATTGGTATACCTGGCAACCTGAAAATTCGGGAAAGGATTTAAATTCCAAAAATTTTGACTGCCACGAAATACTAAAAGAAGGAACCCACTATGAAAAAGTGAATGCAATTCTTCTAAGTGAAAAAGCCAATAGCAAGCCCTACAACTGGGGCAAGATGTTTACGAAGTATCCTTCCTCACTTAGCGCCTCGTTTATATTCGGCACTCTTCTACCGAGAGCCTTTAAACTCAATATTGAAGAAATGCGCTCAAAGCTAACCGTCTCCAATGACATTTCTAAAAACGCCGAGGATTTTTATAAGGAACTCGTGGTCAACCCTTACAGTCGTGACCCTGGAGTTTTCGTCGTTCTTCAATTTCTATCCAATCTTTCAAAAACTTTCGTGTTAAAAAACCAAGTTGTGAACTCGAATCAACATCACATCTCGATGGTACTCAGTGGCGAGCTAAAAGAAAGTAAAGTTCCGATGAAGCTCAATATTTATTTTGGAATGATCGCTGACGAACCCAATCTTGTATCTGATCATTGGTCCTATTTATGGAAAGGCCTTAAAAGCGATGAAATTTTGTTTTACACAGGTCACGCTGGAATGGGTGAGAATTTAAATTTTGACACCATGAAATCTCATTTAAAATTATCGAATAGTGAATTTAAAAATGGAATCTCGACAGTTGCAAACCAGTTTATTGCTCTGATCAGTTGTTATGGCTACAGTTACTATTCTGGTGAATTTCTAAAGTCTCGAAGTTTAAGTCAACATCTCAAGACGGAAATTATGACCACGGGAGCTGCCACCAACCCTCACTGGCTTTCTTCAACCTATCTCAAATATCTCGATGACCTTTTCGCGGGTCAGCACCCTGTCCTCTACAATTCAATGGCGTCTAATTTATCTCGCCGAGATTTTCTCATTTTCCGGAGCTCAAACTAAGAGTGGAAGTTTTCGGCGGGTTCAACCTTGAGCACGGTGGCCAAAGAGTTTTTTACGGAAAAGATAACGTTAAAATCATCGAGAAAAAATCCCAATTGTTTTCCCTCTCTCGAAAGCTCCTTGTCCATTGGGTTTCGTGGATCCTGAGATAAGATGTCCATAATCATTTCGTGAAGACACAGTTTTTTGTCCGGGTCATAAGTCTGCAGATCAGCCAGTGCTTCAGTGCTCATTTCCACTTCTAAATAGGATGGTCTAGCTCTTTCAAGCCAACCCCTTTTTGCATTGGGACGACTATCAACTTCGGGAACGTAAGGCTTGAGATCAAGAATGGGCGTGCCTTCGATCAAATCAATTCCTGAAACGTAAATATCATTGCCATCAATTTTTTCAATCTTTGCACAACTCAAACCAATCGGATTGAAACGGTGAGGAGACCTAGTTGCAAACAGGCCAATCTTATCACCACCCATGCGAGGCGGATAAATCTTGGAGTTGAAACTTTTGTTGGCATTTTTATGAAAAACAAAAAGAATCCAAACATAGGAAAATTCTTCGAGACCAAAAAGAGCTTCACTCAAATTAAGACTGGGCTCCAGGCGAATCATCGCTCGCGAGGCTGGAACCAACCCCGACTGCCTTGGAGTTCCAAACTTCTCTTTAAAAACCGATTCAATTTTACCAATCTCTGCGAAAGTGAAACCCATGGCCGCACACTAGTGATTGAGGGGTTCGCTGTCAAATCCCCAATGAAATTTATAATTACTTGAGCGAAGACAATCGAGAGTTAACGTCGGCGAGTTGAGCTTCAATGTATTTGTAATACCGGCCATAAAATTCAGGGAATTCTTTTCTGTCTTTCCAGGAAAAGGCAATTTCATTTTGCTGCAAGATCTGTTTCAGAGACATTTTTTCTGATAAAATACGCTCATAAGCGGTCTGAAAATAAATTAAGTTTTGACGTACATCGGTGAGCTCGGGTCTTTTTATGAGCTCAAAAAGGTCGAGATCCTCTCTTCGGGTGCTCATATTTCTTGATAAAAAATAAACTTGGTTTTCTTTGTGAGTGATATATTCGACAACTCCACCTTGGCGGATAGGAATCCAATTGTACTCGTTAAATATTTTTGAAAACAGAGGATGCCGATAAATAAACAAAGGTGATCTCAACTTGTCAGCGTCGTTAAAACTCAAAACCGGATCCGCAAAAGAAAGTGCAGGTACCGCGATGTTGAAATACCATTCTGGCGGAATAGCATCGACCTTGAGAGGTTCACCAATTCCCATGGCTGCCAGCACATTGACCACAGGGTGGGTGCAACTGTTCCGGTAAAGATCATAGCGATAGTTGCGGTAGGTAGGATTTGGAATTCCGCTAGGATAGTTTTTGAGGGCATATTTATCGTTGAGACCATTATAAAAATCCATGGCCTTTTCAAAAAGTCTTTTTGGTACGGGAATGCGTGAACAAAAAACGGATCGACCAAATTTCAAGGCGTAGTGGGTATCTATGTTAAGAGTGGCAAAATCATCTTCTGGCATGAGAATGATTGGGTCATTGGGAGATTCCTGCTTACTGCCTTCGCGTGTAAAAACTCCGCCCTCACGAGCATAAGATTCTGTGTGATACTCTATATTTTTAAAAATCCCCAAGGTTTGGGCCTGAGTAGCGATCTTTTTGAGCAAATCCTCATCCAAAACACTGGAGTCGTCTAGGTTTCCATCCATAAACAAATACTTACCAGGAATACCGATCCAACTTAGATTTCGCATACCTGGTTCGACACTCACCCCTGTGCCAGTGACAGAGGAATTGGGTTCGCAAAACTTCAAGCGCGGATACGAAACTTTCGGATCTAGGCAAGCTCCCTGAAAGTAAGCCACCGAGTGACCATAGGGGCCACCGCCATCACGATCGTCTTTGGGCGAAAGTTTCGTATCCGCGCTTGAAGTTTTGCGAACCCAATTCCTCTGTCACTGGCACAGGGG
>Ga0206905_10055_pt1 | contig 32863 bp, 29 predicted proteins | sample Alteio_BWOrgHeat_43_FD_152940 | JGI IMG/M metagenome (GOLD analysis project Ga0206905, IMG submission 152940) | Enriched cells from forest soil in Barre Woods Harvard Forest LTER site, Petersham, Massachusetts, United States -... | ecosystem: Environmental > Terrestrial > Soil > Temperate forest >...
AGACCATGAAGCGGCGGGCCTTGCGCAGCATCTCCTCTCGTCGTAGTTCGTAAAGGTGCAAGATCAACTCTGCATCTGCTGGCGTTGCCATTGCTCGTTCTCCTTCAATCATTATGCAACGCTTTCAACTACCGGGCGTGTCTTCTCGGGGTCAGGCCGCTCGGCTGCCGGAGCTGGGCCGGCGATCTTCTTCTCGTAGGTGCATGATGGACCAGCAGGAGCCTCCTCCGGAGCGCCCTTTTTCTTTCGCTTCTTGGGTAGCGCTTCGGCGTTGTTGGGGCAGACGAGGTAGGTGCCCTTGTCGTTGACGACCTCAAGCAGATAGGCGCTGTCGCACTTCGGGCAGGTCTGGTTGACGAGCTTGAGGTTTGAGGCGAAGTCGCACTTCGGATAGTTCACGCAGCCGTAGAAGAGGTCGCCGCGCTTGGTCTTGCGCACGGCGATGTCGCCGCCATCCTTCGGGCACTTTACGTCGAGCAACTCCTGCTTGATGTACTTGCACTTCGGATAGCCGCTGCAACTGATGAACTCGCCGTACTGGCCGTTGCGAAGAAGTAGGGGCTTGCCGCACTTAGGGCAGCTCTCTTCCAGCTGGACTGGAGGCTTCTGCTGGACCTTCTGGGTGAGCTTGCGGATCGTCTTGCAGGGCGGGTCTTCGTTGTAGCCGGGACAGGCCATGAATGGTCCCCACGGCCCATTGCGAAGAACCATTACGCGGCCGCAGTTGTCGCAGAACTCTTCTTCGGCGACTTCGTCGGCACCGGGTGCGCTTAGGTCAGGCTTGGCGGCGAAGTTTTCCTTCGTAAAGTCGCAGCTGTACTGCTCGGCGGTTACCTTCTTGCCTGCTTCGGCGGCTTCGTCGATTGCAGTCGCCAGTTCCTTTGCGTTCAGGACTTCCTTCGAGTATGCGAACTCGTCGTCGGTGGTGGACTTCACGATGATCGGGAAGGTGAACGCGGTCGTTACCTTTTTAATGACGGCCTTCTGGTCTTTTTTCCATGGGCCAGCCGCGATCGTCATGGGCTTGACCTTGGAGAAGTTGCTGCAGGAGTAGAAGCTGCCGAACTTGCCCCATTTCAGGATCAGGGGACTGCCGCAGTTGTCGCAGACCTCGTCGGTCTTCTCTTCCATGCGCTTGATGTCTTCCATCGAGCCTTCGGCGACCTTGAGCTCTTTTTCGAAGTGGTCGTAGAAGCCATTGAGCAGGTCGGTCCAACGCTCCGCACCGTCTTCGACAGCGTCCAGTTCGCCTTCGAGCGTGGCCGTGTACGCCGTATCGAAGATGTACGGGAAGTTCTTTACGAGCAGCTTCGTAACGACTGTGCCGATCTCGGTTGGAACGAACTTCGCCTGGATCTTCTTCACATAGTCACGATCCTGGATCGTATTAATGATGGAGGCGTAGGTCGAAGGGCGTCCGATTCCCTTCTCTTCGAGGGTCTTCACGAGACTGGCTTCGTTGAAACGCGGTGGTGGCTGCGTGAACTTCTGCTGAGGATCAAGCTTTTCGAGCCGAAGAGCTTCGCCATTGCTCAACTCTGGCAGACGGCGATCTTCTTCTTCGTCCTCGTTCTGAGAATCGTCCGCATTCTTCGCAGCGGCTTCTTCCTTGGCAGCTTTATCCTTGGCTGCCTGACGAGTGCGCTTGTCTTCCTCTTCGAACTTGAGGTGGCCGTCGAACTTCAGCACGCTTCCGGTGACGCGGAAGTCATACGCGAGCTTTGCTTGAGCGACGATGTCTACCGTCGTCTGATCGAAGATCGCCGGGGTCATCTGGCTGGAGACAAACCGTTGCCAGATCAAGCGATATAACCGGAACTGTTCGTCCGAGAGATACTTGCGAATCGAATCCGGTGTGTACTTCACGCTCGTCGGGCGGATTGCTTCGTGCGCATCCTGCGCCTGAGCCTGCTTCTTTCCGACATATTCGTTCGGAGAAGACGGCAAATATTGTGGCCCCAGCTTGCCGATAAACTCGCGAGCATCCGCGATTGCATCTGCGCTAACGCGAGTCGAATCGGTTCTCATATAAGTAATGAGGCCGACTGTCCCTTCGGAGCCAATCTCAACGCCTTCGTAGAGACGCTGCGCAACACCCATGGTGCGGCGCACGTTGAAGCCGAGACGACCTGAAGCATCCTGCTGCAGCTTGCTCGTCGTGTAGGGAGCCTTGGGATTATTACGACGCTCCTTCTTCTCGACAGAACGGACGCTCCACTTGGCATGTTCCAGTTCGGCGATAACTTCGTCGATAGCCTCTTTATCCGGCAGCGCATTCGCCAGAAAAAGCTCCTTGCCATCTTCATCCTTGCCGTTCGAAACACGTGACGGGATGCCGTTCACGCCGACGAAGCGGGCCGTAAATCCCTGCTTGCCATCGGGCTGAAGCTGCGCGTCGATGGTCCAGTACTCCACCGGATTGAAGTCATTAATCTCTTGCTCGCGCTCGACGATCAAACGCAGTGCAACCGTCTGGACGCGACCAGCCGAGAGTCCACGTCGCACCTTGTCCCACAGCAGTGGAGAGACCTGATATCCCACCAGACGATCCAGAACGCGACGGGTTTGCTGCGCATCGACGAGATTCTCATCGACATCGCGAGCATGTGCAAACGCAGCCTTCACGGCCTTTTGTGTGATCTCATTAAAGGTGACGCGCCGGACCTTCGACTTGTCCTTGACCATCGGCAGCAGTTGCATCGACAGGTGCGCGGCAATCGCCTCGCCTTCGCGGTCGGGGTCGGGCGCCAGATAAACCATGTCCGCCTTCGCCGCCAGCTTCTTTAGACGGTCTACCACCTTCTCCTTGCCCGGAGACACAATCAGCGTCGGCTCAAACGTCCGCTTCTTCAGTTCCACACCGATGTCGTTCTTAGGCAGATCCATGATGTGGCCGATCGAGGCCTCCACCGTGTAGTCGCTGCCGAGATATTTTCCGATCGTCTTCGCCTTCGCCGGCGACTCTACGATCACAAGTGATTTACCCATTCGTTCCCTTCATCCACCAGAAACGTATCGCCGCAGCAAAACGTTCCATTCTTGCTTGTTCCATTGCGAACCTAACACGCTTCCGAGGCGTGCGTCATCTGTGCCTAATTCCTGAAGTGACGAAAACTGTGCCTGAACGTCATAGGCTAGCCACCATTTTGTGGAAAACTGCGCCCCCGGCCAATCATCCTCCAACTCCAACATTCTGTTGCGTTTACAGGTGGCATCCTTCAACCGCTAAATCCGTTTAGGCTAACTATCTAAAACGTTCGAACATAATTTTTACCCGGTAGCTGTTTCACACGCCCTGCAATCTCCAGTTCGAACAGGGCGGTAAAGACCTCGGCCGATCCCAGCTCCCCCTCCAAACGTTCCAGCAGATCATCTAATTGGATAGCTTCATCGTGACGAAGTTGATTCAGAACCTTCCGCTCATGTCCCGGCAACGGGGTTTCGCTAAATAAGGATGCGGTGCCTGCCGTTTTCGATTCACCCATACCTTCCGCAGCCAACTCGTCCTCGAGTTGCAGCCTAATCTCCGAAGGCAGATCTTCCCAGATATCCTCCCAGGTTGCAGTGAGCTTAGCCCCCTGCTTTATCAGCGTGTTAGGTCCCCACGCATTCTTGTTGGTCACATTGCCGGGGACAGCATATACGTCCCGATTCTGATCCATTGCACATCGCGCCGTTATGCGTGTGCCGCTGTATTCCGCTGCTTCAATTACCAAAACCCCCACACTCATTCCACTCAAGACACGGTTCCGGATGGGAAAGTTCTGCGGGGCCGGAAAAGTTCCCAGTGGATATTCGCTGACGATCGTTCCGCCCGTCGCCACGATACTCTCCGCCAGTTTTTTGTTTTCCTTGGGATAGATGACATCGATCCCCGTTCCCCAAACGGCGACTGTCTTCCCCCCTGCCTCGATGGCTCCCTTGTGCGCGGCCGTGTCCACTCCACGAGCCATTCCACTGAAAATGACCAGACGCCGGTTTGCCAGATCGCGCGAGAGCAGTTCCGCCATGCCTGCTCCATAGGGAGACGGACTACGCGTGCCGACGACTGCGATGCCGGGCCTTGCCAGCAACTCTACGTTTCCGCGAATCCAGAGGACTGCGGGTGGATCGTAGATCTCTCGGAGGCGGTCGGGATAAGCCTCGTCTGAAGGCGTCAACACTGTGCCGCCCGCCTCGACTACCCTGCGCAGCTCATCCTCGGCTGCGGCCCGTGCCTTGCCTTCAAACACGAACTGCGCTGACTTCGCCGGCATTCCCAGCCCTTCTAGCTCCGTCAGTGACGCATCAAATATGTGCTCTGCCGCACCGAGTCGATTGACCGCTTTCCATATCCGAGTAGGCCCCATTCCCGGCGTCAAAGCTAATGCCAACCAAGCCAATTGTGCTGTATCCAAACGCTCCACCGCGTACTGCTCTGCGTCGCTGGTCGTCTTCATCGTTCTCCGTTAACCGTTTTGAATCACTGTGCCCGATGGAGATTATCATGACCGATCTCCATCGCAAATATCACGCCGGTGTCACCGCCCCTTTATTGCGATTGACCGCGCTTATCATCAGGAACGACGCGCCTCCCATCGCCAGTGCGACGAACTCGCTGGTCCACTCATTTCCATTGTGCGGCGCAGCGGCCACTCTCGGAATGTGCAGAATAACCACCCATGCAAGGAACATAATGCCGAGCAAGGTGGATGCGAGGTTCGCTATCTTTCCGGTGGCAATACTTAGCGCAGCCGCAAAGAATGCGACGCCCACAAAGTATGCCCAGAAGAGCTTCCACGGTATCCATCCCGGCACGATTGTCGCAATAAAGCCTGCATAGAGGAAGTGCTGAACTCCAAAGACCACCAGCGCCAGTGCAAACAAATATCGCCCCATTGCAAAAAACTTATCGAGTGCTCTAGTAGAACCCTTTTTGTTCGGGGAAAAGCTCGCGGCCAGAACCAGCGCAGCCCCACTTAGCGCCACCAGCTCAAATCCACTGGTCCACGGGCCAGGATCGCGAAGATGCCCGTGCAGGCCTATCAGATATGCGCTCAACGCCCGCCACAAAAGAGCCACACCCAGCAGCGTCGCGACAACCCGTCCGTTCCACTGCAGCACGAGACACACTCCAACAGTGAAGAAGGCAACTACGACAAACCATGCGATCCATCGATCGACCACGCTCCACGGCGGCCCGGGTTCAACTACGCCTACCCAGCTGGCGTAGATCAGATACAGCGCACCGAAACACATCATCGCAACGGCAAATATTAAACGGCCAATCCGAACCAATGCATCCATGCGGCACAGCCTCCAGGCAGATCTGAATTTGGTCACATCGCAATGAATCCTACTATGACGATCTCTCGCTACATTTATTTATTCGTCACAACGTTTGCACTCAATCTCCATGCCGATGTGCGAGGCTCTGCCCTCTTCCGTGGTCACCCACTCGCGCACTGTCCATGGAGGATCGTGTCGCATATGCTGTCCGTGTCCGCAGTCCAACTGTGCTACCCAATCGCCTTTATCATCCTGATCGAATCCGATAACCGCTCGCCGCATCTTCGTTTCTCCTCGCTCATCCAATAAACTAGTTGCTTGGCCTCCATCACGTCACATCCCGTCCGCGTAGCTGCTATTAATTTCCTCAACCCCGCTCCTCTCATGTGGGACTTCGAACACCCGCCTCTAGACGCCAAACTGGCCGAGCGCTACAGCCTGCACTCCACGCTGCCGTCGCTCTGTGCCGAAGAACTGCTCTGCGGACGCGCCGACCTCGGCCTCATCCCCATCGCCGCACTCAATCCCGATCTTGCCATTGTTCCTGGCTGCACCATCGCCTCGCTCGGCCATGTTCGCTCCATTCAGCTCATCGTCAAGGAACCCCATACCCTTGGCACGGTAAGGACCGTCGCCGCCGACACCGCCTCGCGCAGTTCCCTCGCCTACGCCGAGATTCTCTTTCGCAAATTCATTGGCAATGACCCTGTCTTTGTTCCATCTCCGGCCGATCCAATCGCCATGCTTCAGCAGGCAGACGCTGCGATTCTCATCGGCGATCCTGCGCTGCTTGCACTGGAATCGCGCGAAGCAATCGAGCAGGCCGTAGGCCCTTGTCATTGGTTCGACCTCGCCAACGAGTGGCAAATTCGCACCGGACTTCCCTGGGTAGCCGCCGTCTGGGCCGTCCGCCCGGAGGCTCTCACGCACGGCCATACTACCCCTGCTCGACTCATCGAAGACCTCACGGACTCCCGCGACCACGGCCTCGATCACATCGAAAACCTCGTACAGCAATGGACCCCACGCATCCCCATTTCTGCCGCCACCATCCGCCACTACCTCACCCAAAACATCCATTACATCCTCGACGACGCCTGCATCCAGACCATTCAGCTCTTTCGTCGATACGCCGCCGAATCCGGCATCCTTCCTCCGCTTTCCGATCTCCGTTTTCTCTAAATTCCTCTTTCTTCATAAATATCGCGACTTACCATCGACCATCCGCGTCTTAAGCAGCATGACTCCGCCAGCAGCAGTTGCCATGATGGCCGATTACGCAACCGCAGTTGCCAGAGTCTTCAAGCAAAATGCCCCACGTCATTCATCCAAGCTGATGCGTTTTTTCTTCAGCTTCGGGCTCTTCGGGCTCTTTCTCGTCTCCATCGTCGACTCGTCTTTTGTTCCGCTGCCCATCCCCGGCGTCACCGACATCATGATCGTCGTCCTCGCCGCACGGCACAGCAACTGGCTAGGTCTCATTCTCATTGCCACGGCAGGCTCAGCCATCGGCGGATATCTCAGCTATCAAGTTGGTCAGTCCGGCGGTATCGCCTTCCTCGAAAAGCGCATCCCTCCGCGCATCTTCAACCGAGTTCGCGACTGGATGGAGCGCCACGCCATCCTGGCCGTCGCCCTTCCGGCAATCCTTCCGCCACCGATGCCGCTCTCCCCCTTCGTCCTCGCGGCCGGCGCGCTCAAGATGTCGAAGAAGAAGTTCCTGACGACCTTCACGATTAGCCGGGCCGCTCGGCACTCCATCGCAGCGGGCCTCGGCATCTACTACGGCCGTCACATCCTGCATCTCTGGAACAAGATCTCCGACAAGTACGCCACTCCTATCCTTATCGCGATATGGAGCACTATCCTCATAAGCTGCGCCATCGCCTTTTGGAAGCTCTACAAGACGTCGCATGCTGTCGCGAGCCATCCAAGCCTCGAAAGCGGCAGTAAGACTCCAGCCTGATCTAAGCAATAGCCGATTGCCTGGCCTTCGGCGCGAACTTCCGCTGATAGTAAGCCGTCGTCATTGCAATCGCCGGGACTCCGATCATCGTTGGCCACAGCCATACATACCAATGGTTTCCTAGCAGCGGGCCAAGCGTAACTACGCTGAATGCCGACCACGCTGCAATGTAGCTCGCAATGAAATTTCCAAGGTGTGTGTACCACCAGAACATCTTCTGCGTCGGCTTCCGCGTGAACAACAGTATCTGCCTCACGGCGCCGCTCATCCCAATGAACCCGAATGCAACGCCAACTGCTGGAATCACTTCGATCTCGGCTGGATGGAACCAACTCAACCACGCCAGCAATGCGCTCGTTGCAAACGTCACCACTGCGGCAAACCAATCAATCGTCTGCGCGCTACCACCCCGCGCCAACTCCTTTAGCCGCAGAACTCTGTAACCCGAAAAAGCAAAGTAGAAGCTGAACACCGCCACCAGCGCCAGAAACCGTACTGGGAAAAAGAACGCCATCGGGATCGCCGTCGCTGCGACGATGCCCATCGACCACAGATAGACCTTGCCCCAGCGTTTATGCTGCTTGCCTCCCTTTGCGGTTGCCAACGCAATGGGAGCCAACAAAAACGACGATGTCCCCGCCGCAATATGAATCGATAAAAAAATCTTCACCCACAAGGGATTCAGTAGCTCCATCGCATCCTCCTTCGCCCTTATCGCTTTGACTGCCTTGTTCTCTTCGTTCCTGCTCGTTCGATCGCATCCAACTGTTTCAATGTCTCTCTGCCCCACTTCGCCAGCGCTGTGCTGTAGTGAGTGCCGTAGCTCACCGTCATCAACCAGAAAGGCAGCTGCGGATCACCACTTCTCTTTCGCTTCAACTCTTTCGTGATCCCCCCATACACCTTCAGAGCTGCCTCTTGCGCTGCGACAAACGTCTCGACACTGTCCCGACTCGCACTGACCGGAGCGTGGCTGCCAAAGAACAGTTTCAGCAGAAGCTCATTTCTTGGAACCTCCGCCACCGCTGGAATCATCAGCCACTTCTCGAGCCGCTCCCGTCCGGCCTTTGTCAGCGAATAGACATGTCTGTCCGGCCGTCCCTTCTGTCGCTCTGTCTTCTTCTCTACGAAGCCCTCAGCCGTCAGTCGCTTTAACGCCGGATATATCTGCCCGAAGCTCTCACTCCAGAAATGCCCAATCGATTGCGAGATCACCGTCCGCACGTCGTAGCCCGACATGGGTGCAATACTCAGCAGCCCCAGAAGAGCATCCGGTGTCGCCGTGCCGTTTCGATTTTCAACTGTTCTTGCTTTCTTTTTCGACATATCTGATAGATATATATCTGATAGCAATGTTTGCTTACAATGCCATTCGTCACAATTCCCTAAAAATTGGGCAAAAAAACGGACCCGAAGGCCCGCTTTTTTGTTCTCTTCCTTCTAAATCTCTTAGATCTCCCACCGCAGCAAAGTAGAGGCCACGGTGTAACCGCCGCCGAATGAAGCCAGCAGCACCGTATCGCCCTTCTTCAACTTGCCCGTCTCCAGCGCCGTATGCATCGCCAGCGGAATCGTTCCCGCTGTCGTATTTCCATACTCGCCAATGTTGATAATCACGCGCTCCAGCGGCATCTCCAGTCGTTCCGCCGTCGCTGCAATAATCCTCTGGTTCGCCTGGTGCGGAATAAAGCAATCCACGTCCGTAGCCGTCAGATCGTTCCGCTGCAGCAGAGTCTCGCTTAGCTCGGCCATCTTCCGCACCGCCACTTTGAAGACCGCTCCGCCAGCCTGGTGAACATAGTGCATCTTGTTTGCAACCGTCTCCGCCGTAGAAGGATTCAGACTGCCACCACCGGGCATATACAACGATGCAGCGCCTGATCCATCGATCTCGTGCACAAAATCCACCAACCCGACTTCACCCTCTTCGCATGGCTCCAACAGCACCGCGCCCGCCCCATCGCCAAACAGAATGCACGTCGACCGGTCCGTATAGTCCAGGATCGAGCTCATCACATCCGCGCCGATCACCAGCACCTTCTTGTGTGCGCCGCTTTCGATCAGCTTCGCCCCTACCTGCAGCGCATATGGAAAACCAGAACAAGCTGCCGACAGGTCAAATCCCCATGCACCCTTCGCTCCCAACTTCTCCTGTACGAGGCACGCTGTCGCAGGAAACATCATGTCTGGTGTAACCGTCGCCACAAAGATGGCCTCAACCTCACTCGCGTCTATTCCGCGCCTGGCCAAACACTGCTTCGCCGCCTCTACCGCCAGATCGCTGGTCGCTACCCCTTTTTCCGCGATGTGACGCTGATGAATCCCCGTCCGCTCAACGATCCACTGGTCGTTCGTCTCGACCATCTTTTCCAGGTCGGCATTCGTCAACAACTTTGGCGGAACATAGACTCCGATCGAACTGATCTTCGCGCGAGCGCGCACCTGTGGCTTCAACGTCAAACTCAAACTCTCACCTCACTACAAAATCGGACCCTGAGAATACAAAACTATTACAAATGAACCGGTATTCACACAACGCCCACTATTCTCTACGAGAATAACGGCTCTGTCACTCCGCAATTGTGAACCCAACTGCCAGACGCACTTCTCCTATGGAGAGTTTCAGCAGACCAGATTGTCGGCAGGAAGAATCGAGGAGGGAAAACATCGACCAATAAAAATGTACCGGGCGACCCACTGCGCCCGTAATGACCCGTTACCGTTGCTTCCTTCCGGACCTGGCGGGGTTGGCGGGATTACGTCGCGTAGGACCCGGCACACGTCTAATTCTAGCATCATCCGGCCCTTCCTTTTTAGCGTGGCCGGATCGTATATATCGGTTCGATCACAAATACATCCGTCAGCCGCCGCTCTTTCTTTAGAGAGATCCCCTGCGCTGCCAATAACCTAATCAACACCGTATGGTCCAAGGGGTCATTATTCAACTTAAAGGCGAACCGTCCCGGTACTGGACTGTCCAGTACTACCGGAATATCCCCATTCAAGTCGCTTTGAACTGTCTGCCGGATGGTTTCCGCGGAGACACTGCTGTATTCCACTTGCATTGCATTTCCACCCGCAATCTGATCTTCCCCGATATCGCGGGCCGGCTTCAGGTTTCCCGGAACCCCTGTTAATACCAGCACATCCATCATGCGTTGTTCATGCCTCACTCGTATCGAGGCAGCACCTGCCAGAGCCGCCTGCATCATAGGCCGCATCGTCTCCGGCGAGCGGCTCGACGTCCACGCCTGCACCGAATAGAGTTCGTCGAGGTAATCCGGTATATCGATTTGCAAAGAATGCACACCGTACGCATCCGCCAAAAGCTCTTTCAGCGAAGCACCGTCTGACCTCACTCGTCCTTCATGTAGTTCAACCCGCCAGGCTTATTCGAGCGCTCAATCACCACTCGCACCGTTGCTGCCGCATCCTTTGGGGGTAGATCCGCAAATAGAACGTGGCTATCTGCTAAATGGAAATCTGCGTCCGTCGGAGCCATCGGTAGCTTCTTGCCGTCTATAAGCGCTGTGAGCACGGATGTATTAACCATCTCCGAACGGGTGATCGCGGCAACCGTTCCTTTCGCGTCAATTAGGATCGTCGTCGGGAGCCCTCGCGCATCGAATGCACCGGAGAGTACTTGATTTTTGTCCAGAGCGACTGTTCCGCGCATGGGATGTTTCGCGAGAAACGGCCTCGCCGTCGCGGCATCCTCACTACTGACCCACAAAAAATCCACGCCACGCCCATCGAACTGCTGCTGCAACTCGTTCAAATGCGGAATGCTCGCTGTACAAGGTGGGCACTATGTCGCCCAAAATTCGATCAGCACCGCATGTCCGGGCCTCGGTAGATGCGCCTCGCCCTGAATTACCTCGTCAACTTTCAGAGCCGGAGCCATCTGTCCGACCCTCGACTGCGCTTTTGCTCCCAAAACAGTGGCAGTACAAATCAGTCCCAAAATCATCGCTCTTGGCATGGCCGAAATTCTATCTGGGCTCTGCAAACTATGGCCTGGAATCTTAAAACAGATGAGCTACACTTCCGGAGGTCATATAACCGAGGAATCCACGTTTGCTAAATCGATTTTCCAGACACACCGTTGCTTACCTGTTCGGATCTGCCACCCTTGCACCGACAGCCCTTCTTGCTATCCTTACCTGCTCACTTCCATCCATCGCACAGACTGGCATGTCTTTCCGCTCCGACGGAGAAACCATCATCACTCCCAGCCTTCCCTTTCAGGCTGAACGCGTCACTCGCAGTTATCACAAACTGACCGACGGCACAGAAATCTCCCGCGAGGAACACGAAACTATCGCTCGCGACGCCGACGGGCGTTTCTACGACGAGAGCAAGCTCACCTCATCCGGAGACAAACCCCTTCCTGACGCAGGCACCTTCCACCTCATCGCCGACCCTGTCGCTCACACCACACTTAGTTGGAGCACCTTATCTCAGGTCGCCACCTCTTCCCGCCTTAGCCCCAGCTCACATGTCACCGTGAGTGCACTTCCACACGGACGTGACGAGACATCTTTTGTTTCGAAGAATTCCACCATCGTCACCACTCAGGATCTCGGGAAGAAGACCATCGCCGGTCTCCCTGCCACAGGCACCCGCACCATCACCATCATCTTGCAAGGCGCCATCGGCAACAATCGCGACATCGTCGTCACACACGACGCATGGGTCTCTACGGACCTTCAGATCACCATCTCCGAAAAAGACGACAACCCCGTCAGCGGTACTCGCACCTCTGAGATCACCACCATTAATCGCACTGCCCCCGAGCCGGCGCTCTTCCAGTTGCCTCCCGGCTACACCATCAGGAACCAGTCTCTCGGTGGTGGTGTCGTAAGCGGCCTCCTCACCGCTCCGCCTCCTCCTTCTCCGCCGCCGTCCCAGCACTAATGTCTAGCGCCCGGCAAACTCCCGTCGTAACGTCGACGATTGGCAACCATGTCAGATGCAGCTACACTTTCTGGGTCACAAAACAGAGGTAATTACCTGTGCTAAATCGATTTTCCAGACGCACTTTCGCGCGCCTCCTCGGATCAGCCGCGCTTGCCCCCACCGTACTTCCTACCTTCTCCGCTCTAGCGGACGAACGCCATTCGGCGCTTCCTGCCCCGCGCCACTTTCCCCAGGGCTTCCTCTGGGGCTCCGCAACCGCCTCCTACCAGGTAGAAGGAGCCGTTAACGAAGATGGCCGCGGCCAATCCATCTGGGACACTTTCTCCCATATTCCCGGAAAAATCAAAAACAACGACACCGGCGACGTGGCCGACGACCACTACCACCGCTACAAAGAAGACATCCAGCTCATGAAGGGCATGGGCCTGAAGACCTACCGCTTCTCGGTCGCATGGTCGCGCATCTTCCCGCAGGGAACCGGCGCCGCCAATCCCAAGGGCCTCGACTTCTACAACCGCGTCGTCGACGAGCTTCTCGCGAACGGCATCCAGCCCTACTGCACCCTCTTCCACTGGGATCTTCCGCAGACGCTCGAAGACAAGGGCGGATGGCAATCCCGCGACACCTCTGAGGCCTTTGCCAACTACGCCGGCTACGTCGCCGAACGCCTCTCCGACCGCGTCAAGCACTTCATGACGCTCAACGAGATGAGCTCCTTCGTCGATCTCGGTTATGGCAATGGAATTCATGCGCCTGGTCTCAAGCTCTCTCACGCTGGCCTTAACCAGGTACGCCACTACGCCGTTCTCGCCCATGGCCTCGGCGTCCAGGCTATCCGCGCCCACGCGAAAGCCGGCACCAAGGTTGGCCTCGCGGAAAATGCCATCCCCACCATTCCTGTCATAGAAAATGCCGAGCACATCGCCGCTGCCCACAAGGCCTATCGCGAAATAAATGCCGGATATCTCACCGCCGTAATGGAAGGACGCTACACCGACGGCTACCTACAGCGAGCCGGAGCCGATGCGCCGAAGTTCACTCCTGCCGATATGAAAGCCATCGGTTCACCTCTCGACTTCGTCGGTCTCAATGTCTACACCGGTGCCTATGTTCGTGCCGACGACTCCGCTGCGGGCTTTGCCGTGGTTCGACCGCCGTCCTCCTTCCCGCACATGATGAGCTCCTGGCTCCAGGTAAGCCCCGAGTCGCTCTACTGGGGTCCGAAGCTAACCTCCGAGCTATGGAATGTAAAGGAGATCTACATCACTGAGAACGGGGCTTCCTCAACCGACGTCCTTACCCCCGAGGGTCAGGTCTTCGACACCGACCGCGTCATGTATCTACGCAACTACCTGACCCAGCTCCACCGCGCTGTATCCGAGGGCGTCCCCGTGCGCGGATACTTCTGCTGGAGCTTTATGGACAACTACGAGTGGGCCGACGGCTATCAGTACCGATTCGGCCTTCACTATGTGGACTTCACCACGCAGAAGCGCACGCCTAAGTTAAGTGCGCACTTCTACAAGGAAGTGATTGCTCGGAACGGCCTCGCCTGAGGTCGTTGCCTTTGTTTAGGACAGTGATCGGAAAGAGCATGTAGCAGGTCAATTCCAATCAAAAGGCCGTCTCCCTTCCGGGGGACGGCCTTTTGATCGGATCGCTACATTAGGGTGAAGTTAGCTCTACATTTTACTGGCGAATGCTTTCCCTTTGACAAGGCCGCCCTTCCATAGAAGCAGACTGCCCATGATCCCGGCAAGCATCATCGTCCAGTTCGCGGGCTCGGGAACGGGGGAAGCCGATACATCCTCCACGCTGACGTCGTCCAGAAGGAATTGACCGAGGTCGTTTCCTAGGGTCAGGCTCAGCACCGAAGACGAAGAAGCGGCATCAACGGTGAACGAGTACAGGGTGTAACCCTCGAAAGGCACCGGGCCGGAGATCAGCGTGTTGCCCCCGAAGGAAGCGGAAAAGCTGTTGCCGTACTCGTTGGGGTCGGTGTTCCCGGTAGTCGGTCCTCCATCCTGGGCGAGATAAAAGGATACGGTGTACTCGTCACCAATCACGGTGTTGAGTACCTGCGACAACGTCGTGGCGTTGCTGCGCAGGTCGTCGAACCACCCCTGGTAGCTGTTGCTTCCGTCGATCGGGCTGATTCCATCAAGCAGGTCGGCGCCCTGCTCGACGCCGTAGAGACCGCCCTCCTGTCCCGGTACGTCGTTTCCTGAGAGAGTCCACCCACTAAAGTCACCTGTTTGGAAGCTGCCGTTGGTTAGGAGATTAGTTGTGGTATCGGCCTTGCTCTGCGGTACGAGCAAAAAGAAGCAAAAGGCAGTGCTTAGAAAAGCAAGAGTCTTTCTCATTGTTCATTTCTCCATTTTTTTTTGAAAAGTATCGATTAGGTCAAAACGCTAGCTGGCGATTTCGTTATGGTGCTGTCGCCGTCCACGCAGGATTCATTACCAGGTTGTAGGCGTTGACCGATCCGATGCCGGTAGAGAAGTCCCAACCCGTAGTGGTGGTATACGCGGGCTGGAATGTCGTATTTGAGGTGGAAAGGAGTCCGTAGGTGCCTGACGGCCTGTAGCAGTTCCTAAGGGTGGTTCCTGAGGCTTTGCAGGCAGAATCGTTATCGCCCTGCGTAATGTCATAGAAGACGCAGGAGTTGGAGGTCTTGTTCACCGTATTGGAGTTGCAGGTGCTGTTGCCCGATGCGCCATACTCGGTGTTGGCCAACGAATAATAGACGGTGTTCGGGTTACCCCAGCGGGTGCCTGTCTTCTGGTTGACTAAGGTCTGGATTGCGGCCATGATCGGCGACGAGACGGAGGTGCCGCCGAAGCCGGCCCATGTGCTCGGTGCTCCCGTGCAGGTATAGCCGCCACCGACTGTAGCACTCGTATCCGGATTCGACCAGCAGACGGCGTAGTAGGCATCCCATAAGCCGTTGGAGGCGAAGAGCGAGACATCGGGGATGTCGCGGACACCGTCGCTCGGGTTGCCGAAGACGCCTGATTGATACGAAGGCTTTGCATAGCCTGCGCAGGTTCCGCTAACGACGCTTCGGGTCGAGGCGGTACCGGTGGCGCATCCGCTGGGACCGCCGCTGCCGCCCGCTGCGTTCAGCAAGAAGTTCAAGGAACCGCTCGCGCTGGTGACCGCGCTGTTGTTACACAGCGCGAGGGCCGTAACTCCTAAGTAATTCGCGAGGAGCGACCCAGCGCACGAGTCGTTCCAGGGAATTTCCTGAATGTACGACAGTGCAGAGCTGTAGGTACTGCTGGTCGTCGCGCTCCAGTAGGTGGAGGGATCGATGTTGTTGGCCGTGTAGCCGAAGTCGGTACCACCGACGGCGACGTTGTAGGGCGTGGATGCGAAGCCGCTGATACTGATACCGTGGGTTGCGACGTTGCCGTTGTCGGCGCTGGCCGCGTTTTCGTCGCCGGACGACACGAAGATGGAGACGCCTTCTGCCACGGCCTGCTGGTATGCGGAGTTGTAGGCTGCGTTCGCCGTGGCTCCGTTAACAGCCTCGGCTTCGCCGTAGCTGATGCTGACGACTGAAGGCAGGCTCGCGGCCGGACCGTTGAGGGTGTTTTCAAGGGCGATCAAGCCACCGAAGGTGCTTGTATCGGTGCAGGCAGCCAGAATGATGGCGGCATTTGGTGCTGCTGCGGTTGCCCACTCGACGTCAATGGCAGCCTCGCCGTCGTCTCCATAGCCGGGGTCTGTAGATTTCCCTTGGAAGCCTGGGTTGGTGCAGCTGAGGGAGCCGGTGGGGCTCACCTGGGAAAGAGTTCCGTAAGGATACGGTCTCGTCAGGCCGAAGGTCTTGCGAAACACGGTCCAGTCTCCTGTCGAGTAGAGATAGGTGTCTTCCACGACCATGATCGACTGGCCCTTGCCTGTGTAGCCGGCGGCGAAGAGCGGGGTGAGGTTATAGATGGTCGCGAGGTCGCCGGCGGCGAGCTCGTGGAAGGTGCCGTTCGTGGTGGCATAGGTGTACGCGGGGTTCGTCTTGTGGAGCATATGGGGGGTGGGATGGAAGTCATGCAGTGAGACGACGCCGACGACAGCGGCGCTCAGAGCGTCAGGAATCTGTGGATTGCTCACATTCGCAAAGTGGGTCGCGCCGTTGACCGACAGATGGTGAATGTCGGTGTGAAAGGCCTTGCGCACCTGCCCGGCAGAACCGCTGAAATCGATGGTCAGCCCACTCGCCTGAACTCCATTGACGGTGAATCCGTGCGACTCAAGCCACGCCGTAACTGTGGCGACGTCTTCCTGCGCGACACCGTAGTTTTGGGCGAACTGATCGGGGGTAAGCCACTTGTGGAAGTTCGGCGAACCAGGGGTCTGCAGCTCCTGGATGTATTGTCCGAGCGCAGCTTCACTCTCGGGGGAGCGCTTGAGTTGGAGAAGCATGTGGTTGAGCACAAAATCCGAGGAGACGGCGCCGCGATCATTGGCTGCCGTTGCTTCGGGACGGGTATTGCCCTCGAGTTCTACAAGCTTGTTCTCGTCGACCGTCTCGCGGATCATACGAATGGCATTGCGTGATGGCTGAGCCTTGACTGGAAGAGCCAAACCCAGCAGGCCAAGTGTGACAATTAAATATCCAGCGCTTAATAGTCTTTTCATTTCTGTGAAATCTCCTGGAGGTACACGATGAAGAAACTTGCAAACTGTTAGTGAATGTGAAGGCCATAGCACGTCGCCTTCCAAAGCTCTCCGATCAAGAAGCCCCCCTTTATTGCTGTTTTTGACTGAACAAAGCTTTGAGGAATATGCAATATCTTGCAGAAACTTGAGCAGAATCAGGCACTTACTTCCACCGTTGTGCATTCGTAGAGAAGACCTGTACTTCCCCGCCCAAACCCAAGTCGCAGGTGTGCCGAAGCTCAGCGCCAGGCCTCGCCTAAAGCCATACGCTCACGCACCACACCGTAGTGTCACTCCGAGTTTCTACTTCATCAGCTTCATCAGGTGGGGTCGACCGAAGACTCGGCCTTTTCTCAATTCAGGCAAACAAGTCACTTTGCAGCAGCTTCAACCGATTGCAATCCCCGTACATGTTCCGAAGGAGACACCCCAATCTCCTTGCGAAACATCGCGCAAAACGCCGCGTGGCTGTCATAACCGAGTCCCTTCGCAACCCGGGAGCTGGACTGCCCCTGCGCAAGCCGAATCTGCGCCTCCAGCAATAACAGTTGCGACCTCCATTCCTGAAAGCTCATCTTCAGCTCTGCTCGAAACAATCGCGCCAGGGAACGACTGCTCATATTGGCACGAGAGGCCCAATACTCCATATCGTCCGCCAGTGTAGGCCTCCTCTGCATTGCGCTGCATATGCTCCGCAGCCGGGGTTCCATCGGCGAGGGCAGATGCAGCGGAAGGGTGCGCGACAAGCGAAGCTCGCTGCAGATTAGCGCCGCAATCTGCGCTCCTCGGCTATCAAACGCATAAGCGCGCCGCTCGCTCAACATGCTGACGATCAGCTCCCGCAGCAACGGAGACACACTCACCACCGCGCACGCCGATGCCAAATCAGGCACCGTTTCATCGAAGAACACCGTGCGCATCGCCAGCGCACTCCGCATACGAATCGAATGCCGCGTATGTGCAGGAACCCACACCGCGCGGGTGGGCAACAGCACCCATTGACCTTCGCGCGTGGCCACCGTCATCGTGCCCTCTACGGCATAGATCAGTTGGGCCTTCGAGTGATCATGCGCAGGGACATGGTCTCCCGCTGCATAGTCATAGGCCAGTACAGCCACCGGTCGCTGTACGCGAAGACACGCCGCAAGTGCCTTGTCTGTCCGTAAATCGATACTTTGTGTCTGCATATCGCGTTTATGCCGCTCTACGCTGCAAGTATACGAGGGCCGCAGAACATACATTCCAACAAACACAACCTCTGGCTCATCGCCGCTGCAGCCATCATCGCCCCCTTCATGGAAGTGCTCGACACCTCCATCGCCAATGTGGCTCTGCCCTACATTGCAGGCGACCTCTCTTCTTCGCTCGACGAAGCCGTCTGGGTGCTCACCTCATATCTCGTGGCCAACGCCGTCGTCCTTCCCATGAGCGGCTGGATCTCTCAACGCATCGGCCGCAAGCGCTTCTACCTCACCTCGATTCTTCTTTTCACCACCAGTTCCCTCTTCTGCGGCATCGCGCCCAGTCTGTCCATCCTCATTCTCTTTCGTGTTCTGCAAGGTTTAGGCGGCGGCGGTCTGCAACCGACGACCCAGGCAATCCTCGCCGATGTCTTCCCTCGCGAACGCATCGCCTCCGCCTTCACCCTCTACTCCGTGGTCATCGTCCTGGCTCCCACGCTCGGCCCTGTCCTCGGAGGCTGGCTCAGCGATAACTGGGGTTGGAGATGGATCTTCTTCCTCAACATTCCCTGCGGCATCGCGGCCTATTTTCTCAACCGCGCACTTCAACCCGAGATAGAAAAAATCCACCCCAAAGACTCGTCTATCGATTACCCGGGTCTGCTCGGCATCGCCCTTGGCCTTGGGTGTCTCGAATACGTTCTTGATCGTGGAGAGCGTCTCGACTGGTTCTCCTCGCCCGCCATCGTAACCGCGACGGTCGTGTCTTTCACCTCGCTCGCGTTTCTCGTTTATTACGAACTCTTCCGTGCGAAGCATCCAATTCTGCAATTGCGTCTACTCGCAAACCGAAACTTCGCTCTCGCTGGCGGCATCATCTTTTTCACCTACTTCGCCCGCTACGCCAGCACAGCGCTCTTGCCTGAATTTACCCACGCCATGCTCGGCTATACGGCCACCGACAGTGGCCTCGTTCTCTCGCCCGGCTCTTTTGTTCTGCTTCTGTTTCTGCCCCTCACCACCTGGCTGATGAAGCGGGTCGACTTTCGCCTGCTCATCTTCAGCGGCCTGGTGGTCACCACCTTTGCCTTTCACCTTCTCAGCAGTCTTTCCCTTGCCGTGGATTACTCAACCATCGTGAAGCTCCGCATCCTCGAAAGCTCCGGTGTAGCCCTCTTCCTGACACCCATCAGCGTCCTCGCATTCTCCCAACTCAAATCGGGCAAAAACGATGCGGCGGCCTCGCTCTACGGCCTTTTTCGCAATCTCGGCTCCGCCATCGGCATCTCCGTCGTCAGCACTATGCTTGTGCGCCGAGTACAGATCCACAGAACCTACCTCATCCAGAGCCTTCCCTCGTCCTCACCAACTCTCATCGAAGCCATTCACAGCCACGCCTCTTCTTTGCAAACCTTCGCCGCAGACTCGAAACCCGACTCCCTCATTCGAGCACTCTCCCTCCTCAACGAAGAGGTAAACCGGCAGGCAGCCATCCTCACTTATATGGATTGTTTCCGGCTGCTCATGTGGATCTCGCTGGCACTTGCACCATTCGCACTATTCTTCGCGGTCCAGACGAACACCCAAACCACAAAACGAGTACGACGAAGGTGGATCAAGCGCACGAATCTACGATCCGCTTCTCTTCCCCGCAGCACTCGCCTTAGTTCTTCGTCCCAAGTTCATAAAAAATAATCCACTTCCAAAAACTTCTGCGCTATCCTCAACCCCACGAGGTTCTCATGCGCTTCGTCTGTCTCACACCGGCAATCTTCTCGATGCTCGCGGCGTCACTCTGTCACGCTCAAACCGCACCGCAGATGCCCCGAGCCTATCCCGGCGTCCAGATCCACGTCCCCGGCATTTTCGTCACGCCCGTCCCTAACGCGCCCTTCACCGCCAAGGTCGACATCATCTCCCACGAGATTCTCCCCGACGGCTCCATTAATATCCGTACCACCACCAACCACGTCGCCCGCAGTTCCTCCGGCCGCATCTACAACGAACGCCGCCAGCTCGTCCCCGCCACCTTCAAGGGCGACCCCACGCTCCTCTCCGGTCACATCTACGACCCCTCCACCCGTCTCAACATCTTCTACGATCCCTTCACCCGCCTCGCCCGTGAGACCGTCCTTCCTCAGCCGCCCCGTCCACCAGCCGACGCCGTCCCCGCCCGCACCCCGGCCAACAACCCCTACTTCAAGCAGGAAGACATCGGCACTCAACCTCTTGGAAACCTCACTCTGACCGGCATTCGCAAAACTCACATCATCCCCGCTCAGGACAGCACCACAGGTAAAGACATCGTCATCACCGACGAATATTGGTACTCTCCCGACCTCTCCATCTACATGATCATCAAGCATAATGATCCCCGCACCGGAGAGCAGATCGTAGCAGTCAGCGACATAGACCGCCACGAACCTGATGCCTCCCTCCTCAGCGTCCCACCGCACTATAAAGTAGTCGACGAAACCCCCGACCCCACCCAATAACAGAAGACTGCCAGCAGAGAATCACAGACTTGGTAAACTAGAAGACTGTGACTCCCTCCGCCCAAACCCAAGCCGCAGGTGTACCCGAAGCCCAGCCCCAGGCAAGACCCAAGATTGGCTTCGTCTCCCTCGGCTGCCCCAAAAACCTCGTTGACTCCGAGGTCATGATGGGCCTGCTCCATCACGCAGGCGGCCAGCTCACCCCCAACGCCGAAGACGCCGAGATCCTTGTTGTCAACACCTGCAGCTTCATCGACTCCGCCAAGCAGGAGTCCGTCAACACCATCCTCGAGATGGTGCAGCACAAGCAGCAGAACGGCGGCAAAGCCCAGCGCCTCATCGTCGCAGGCTGTCTCGTAGAACGCTACCGCGACGAAATCCAAAAGAACATTCCCGAAGTAGACGCAGTCGTAGGCACAGGCGAGCTCGAAGCCATCCTGACCGCCGCCGGATTAAATCCTGCGCCTCAATCTGCAAGTGACTCGCCCTTCACCATCCTTCCGCAAGGCTCACCGCAGAGCACTATCCATACGCATGCCATCGGCAAAGCCCAGACCGACGCCGAAGTAGCTCAGCTCATTGATCGTGCCCCCAGTGCCGTAAGCCAGCACTCGCGCCCGCTAGCCGATCCGGAGAATGACCGCGAAGTCGCCCCACAACTCCGCATCGTGCAATCCCTCGCCGAGACCGGAACCACGCACGGCGACGAACCTCTTGCCCACACCGGCGATCACATCGCGCACATCCCCAACGCCGGCACAAAATCTCGCCCCGAAGGCGACCTCCGCCAACAACAGGGCCGCTTCTCCCGCGAGTCGTGGGACGGAGCCACCGCTGCGCTCCCCGAATATCTCTACACCGACGCCACGCCGCGCATCCTCACCACACCGCGCGCTAGCGCCTACATCAAGATCGCCGAAGGCTGTGACCACCCCTGCAGCTTCTGCATCATCCCGCAGCTCCGCGGCAAGTTTCGCTCGCGCCGCATGTCGTCGATCATCGCCGAAGCCGAAAACCTCATCGCCCAGGGCGTCCGCGAGATCACCCTCATCGGCCAGGACACCACCTGCTATGGCGAAGACCTCGGTTTCACCGACGGACTCGCCACCCTGCTCGACGCCCTCGCCGTCCTCCCCGGCCTACGCTGGCTACGCTTCCTCTACACCTACCCCAACAAGGTCACGACGAACCTCCTCGAGACCATGGCGAAGCACGACAACATCTCCAAGTATCTCGACGTCCCTCTTCAGCACGCCAGCGCCAGCGTCCTCAAGCGTATGAAGCGCGGCGGCAACGCTCAGATCTTTCTCGACCTCATCGAAAAGGCACGTCGCATCGTTCCCGGCATCGTCATCCGCACCAGCTTTATCGTGGGCTTCCCCGGCGAAACCGAAGCCGACTACAAAGAGCTCGAAGCCTTCATCACCGCCGCAAAGATCGACTGGCTCGGAGTCTTTACCTACTCCGACGAAGAGGGCGCAAAGGCCTTCGAACTAGGCGACGAACTCAAAGTCCCCAACCGCACCATCCAGGCCCGTCGCCGCAAGCTGATGAAGCTCCAGCAGAAGATCAGCACCAAAGCCAAGGCCGAGTGGATAGGCCGCGAGATCGACCTTCTGGTCGAAGGCGAGTCCGAAGAGACCGAACTTCTCTGGGAGGGCCGCACCTCGCTCCACGCCCCCGAGATCGACGGCAAGGTCTTCATCAACGACTTCGGCCCGCACGAAACCCTCGTCCCCGGCACCTTCTACCGCGCCGAAATCACCGAGTCCCACGACTACGATGTAGTCGCCCGCATCCTCGAATAACGCGCCTCCGCATACCGCCTCACCGCTGCCGCCGCCTTTTAATCATCGCAGGACAATAGTTGCCAAAAGCAACTAAATAAACATAACTTAGAATATATGAAGATTCGCAGCAACACCGAGCCGCAGATCGCAACACAGATTTCTGCGGTGCGGGAGTTCAACCGCTTCTACACGGCGAGACTCGGCCTTCTACGCCGGCGCCACCTGGATGGCAGGTTTTCTCTCACAGAAGCTCGCATTCTTTATGAGATCGGCGCCAACCCAAAGACGACGGCGTCAACCTTGTGCGGGATACTTGAACTGGATGCAGGCTATATCAGCCGTCTTCTGTCATCACTTATCAAGCGGAAGTTTGTACGTCAGGCTTCCGGAAAGGACAGAAGGGAAAAGCTGCTCACACTAACTGCGGCGGGAGAAAAGGCGGTTGCTCACCTCAATGAGCAGTCGATGATGCAGATTCAGGGCATACTCGCAAACGTGAATGCGGCTGATCGCGAAGCGCTGGTGGCGTCGCTCACCAAGGTCCGTTCTATTCTTAGCGGTCAACAGAAAGCACCAGTACGAGTTGTCCGTTTGCAAGCTGCCGATAACGACGCGCTTGCAATCCTTCAGGAGTATTACGAGGCAGTTCACGTGGTCCAGCGCGACAACCCTGGGAGCATCCAAAAGATCATCGACGCGCCTTGCTCCGGGATATGGCTGGCCTATCTGGGAGACGAGGTTGTGGGATGTGTCGTGCTGCGCAAGTTAGCTGCTGTTCCGCTAGCCAGCGAGTGCAAACGCCTCTATGTGAAACCCTCAGTGCGCGGGAACCGCATTGCAGACGAGCTACTTGATGCACAAGAAGCGTTTGCCCGTAGCCAGGGAGTCGAATGGATCTACCTCGATAGTTATGACGATCTGAAGACTGCCATCGCTCTGTATGAAAGACGCGGATATCAGCGTTGCAAACGCTACAACGACAATCCACAAGCAACCCTCTTTATGCGGAAGCATATTGCTTCGTAGATTCCGAAGTTGTGACCGCACCAATTGACCCAGGAGGGTGACGGCTATAGAGTTTGGTTGGCCTTCAAAGAGGCATCCAGCCAGTCTTGAAAAGAGGAAAAGTATAGATGGCAAGCGGTTCGCGTAGAGGATTCCTGAAGGCAGCTTCGGTCACGGTGGCAGGATTAGCAGCATCAAATTGGATTCCGGCTTGGGCAGACGGTACAGGCGCCACTGGGTCAGTGCAGGTTTGGAGTACCTTCCGGGATCGACGCCACGCCCAAGGTGAGCCACTGACGTGGAAGCCTGTCACCACAGTTACATCCGATGCAATCGTTCTCGACCCGACATCGACGCAACAAGAGATGCTCGGTTTCGGCGCGGCATTCACAGATGCGGCCTGCTACATGCTGAATCAGCTTCACCCCGACGAACGCGCGGCCTTGATGCACGAGCTTTTCGCTCCCGGCGAAATGGCGATGAACGTCTGCCGTACCTGCATCGGAGCAAGTGACTACTCCAAATCCCTTTACAGCTTCGACGACAGCGAACAGGATGATCCGGAGCTTACGAAGTTTTCAATCGATCACGATAAAGCCTACATTCTTCCCGCGCTAAGAGAAGCACGCAAGATCAATCCCGATCTGTTCCTCTTCTCAACGCCGTGGAGCCCACCGGCATGGATGAAGTTCAACCGTTCCATGCTGGGTGGAACGATACGCAAGAGCACTCTCGAGCCCTATTCGCGCTACTTCCAAAAATTCCTCGATGCCTACAAAGCCGAAGGAGTAGAGATCAACGCGGTCACGGTCCAGAACGAAGTCGATACAACTGTAGACGGACGGTATGCGTCCTGCCTTCTCGCCCAGGAAGACGAGATTTTGTTTGTAACCAAACATCTCGGACCGTTGCTCCGTAAAACCGGCAGCCCTACCAAGATCTGGGTTTTGGATCACAACTTTACCTTGTGGGGCCGCGCAATCGCTGAGCTAAGCGATCCGAAGGCCAGCGAATATATCGACGGCATTGCCTGGCATGGATATGCAGGCGAACCATCGGCAATGACGCAAGTGCACAATGCCTTTCCTCAAAAGCATGCCTACTTTACTGAGGGTGGACCGCAGCGCGAACCTCATGTAGCCGGAACTCCCTTTCCTGATCCGATGACTGCCTGGTCACGTTGGGCCGAGTGGGCTAACAACGTCGTCAGAAACTGGTCGCGTTCAATCACCGTGTGGAACCTTGCGCTCGATGAAAAAGGAACTCCCTACATCGGCATTCGCGAAGAAGGAGATATCGTGCCGGGAGCGCCCACCACAGGCCGTGGGTTCATCACCATCGACAGCACAACGCGCAAGGTGAGCCGCGGCGGACGCTTCTGGGCTATGGCGCACTACTCGAAACACGTGCGCCGCGGAGCGAAGGTCTTTCGCACCGATGGAGTTTCAGATAGCGCTGCACAGGCTTCCACGAATCGCATCTCCCATGTTGGATTCCGCAATCCAGATGGGAGCTATGTTGTAGTGGTCGCCAATCGCGGCCCGGAGAAACAGGTTCAGCTCGTGCTCGGCTCCAGTTCTCTGACCTTCGACCTGCCCGCAGATTCCGTGCACACGTTGCAGTGGTCGTAGCGCCTATGCCTCCAATGAATCCTCCCACCCACCGAAACATCTATTTCAGGTACGACTGATTCAAGGCTGCAACGGAGAACTCGATGGATCTGCAACTCAAAGGTAAGACTGCAATCGTAACCGGAGGTTCGGCCGGAATCGGATTAGCTATTGTGCAGGCCCTCGCCGCCGAAGGGGTCACCGTCACTGTCCCCGGCCGCAGCAAAGAGAAGCTTAATAAAGCCTTGAGCGGTCTCACCAACGTCAAAGCCATCGTCGCCGATGCAGCCACTGCTGAAGGTGCGCAGTCCCTCATCCAGCAAGTTCCCGACACCGACATCCTCATCAACAACCTCGGCATCTACGAGCCCAAAGGTTTCGCCGATATCACCGACGCAGACTGGCTTAGCATCTTCGAGACCAACGTCCTCAGCGGCGTCCGTCTCTCGCGCCACTACTTCCCCGGCATGATCAAACGCAACAGCGGCCGCGTCATCTTCATCTCCAGCGAGTCCGGTGTCATGACGCCCCCCGAGATGATCCACTACGGGGTCACCAAATCCTCGCAGCTCGCCATCTCTCGCGGGCTCGCCGAACTCACCAAAGGGACCGCCGTCACCGTCAATACCGTCATGCCCGGCCCCACGCGCTCTGAAGGTATCGTCGAGTTTTTAGAAAACATGTCGACCATCCCCAATGCCACTCCCGAGCAGGCCGAGCACGAGTTCTTTGAAAAGCATCGCCAGAGTTCACTGCTCCAACGCCTCATCGAGTCCTCTGAGGTCGCAAATCTCGTTACCTTCCTCGCCAGTCCTCTTTCGTCTGCAACCAACGGGGCGGCTCTGCGCGCCGAAGGCGGTCTCCTGCGCTCCATCGTCTAACTGGCGGTCATGCCGTCAACGGATTTAAAATAATTAACGCCATGTCGAAAGCTCTGTTCTGCCCAACCTGCCGCAAAGTCGTCTTAGCCACGGACGAGGACTTCCCCTTTTGCTCTGACCGTTGCCGTCTGCTCGACCTTGGCAAGTGGGCCAGCGGCGACTACAAGATCTCCTCGCCCATTCAGGATCCTGATCTTCTCGAAGAGCTAGCCCGCTCCAAATCCAATCGCCATCCCAACTCCAGCGACGAAGACTGATCTCCTCCAAGCACAAAAAAGTCCGTCCCCCTGCACGGATAACCTTATAAGAATGAATACTTTGCGAGAATATATCGCGAAAACACAGCTCTAAGAAGCCGAAGTACAAAGCTAACTATAATCGAATGAATACTTTGACACATTTTAGGGGGAGGGTGGGGAGGCTGTAGACTTTCATCGGCCCCTGCGACCAATTTATCCCAATGGCAAACTCCAAAATCCAACTTCATCCTCCTGCCGAAAAGAAGACCCTCTGGGCCTGGACGCTCGGAACCGTATTTGGCGCAGGCTTTCTCAAACCCGGCCCGGGAACTTACGGCTCCATAGTCGCGCTTCTGCTCTGGTACGCAGCCGCACATGCGCTCAATTCATCACCGCTGGCCCTCGCTATCGGCACCACAATCGCCGCCCTCGCTGTCACGCTCATAGGTATCCCAGCCGCGACCATAGTAGCCCGCGAATCCGGTCGCGAGGACCCGGGCCACGTAGTCATCGACGAAGCCGCCGGCCAACTCATCGCCCTTATCGCCATCCCCGCTGATTGGCGCCACGCAGCCCTGTCCCTGCTCCTCTTCCGCGTCTTCGACATCCTCAAGCCCCCGCCCATCCGCCAGCTAGAACGCCTGCCCGAAGGCACCGGCATCATGCTCGACGACGTAGCCGCCGGACTTTTTGCCCTGGCATGCGCTCAACTTGCCCACATCTTCTTCTAATCGCATCCCTACAACTTAATGCATTTGCACTCCTCCTATGAGCGGTCTACGCTAAAACCCAGGCCATGACATCCCTTCGTTCTCTCCTCAAACCCGACCCTTCGCACACCAGCACACCGCATCTGGATCGCGTATCCCCCACGGCTGCCATGCCCGGCGGCGAGGTTCAGCTCGAAGGAGCTCACCTCGGCCCCTCCACCCACATCCCCCACGCCACTATTGGCGACACCTTTGCCCCCATCACCCTGAGCCGCCCCTCACGCGCCGTCGTCAAAGTTCCGGAGGGCTCGATCAGCGGCGATATCGTAATACATCACAACGGTCTGGCCAGCAATCCACTTTCTCTTCGGGTCGCGGTCCCCATGGCCGAGAATCTTCACCCCGTAGCCAATCCCGCCGTCGATGCGGACGGCAACGTCTTCGCTACCCTCTCCGGCTCCCGTGGCCAAGCCACCCCCGTCTCCATCTTCAAAATTCAGCGCGACTTCCAGATCACACCCTTCGTTCGTGACCTTATGAATCCCACCGGCCTCGCCTTCGGTCCTGATGGCTACCTCTACGCAAGCTCCCGTGCCGAGGGCACCGTCTATCGCATCTCGCCCGAAGGAGCAATTTCTACCTATGCAGAGGGCATGGGGATCGCTACAGGTATCGCCTTCGACCGCGACGGCAATCTCTTCGTCGGCGATCGCTCCGGAACCATCTTCAAGATTGCACGCGCCAGTGCAAGCGGCTCATGCGGCGAGATCTTCGTCTACGCTACCCTCGAACCCTCCATCGCCGCCTACCACCTCGCCTTCAATGAGGACGGTACCCTGTTCGTCACAGGCCCCACGACATCCTCCAATCAAGCCATCCACGCCATCGATCACGATGGCAATACCACCGTCTTTTACCAGGGCTTGGGACGCGCTCAGGGCATGGCTTTCGACATTGACGACAACCTTTACGTCGCTGCCAGTCTTCATGGGCAACGCGGCATTATCCGTATCACCCCTCAGCGCGAGGCCACTGTAGCAGTGTCCGGCCACAATCTCGTAGGTCTAGCCTTTCTTGAAGACGGATGCGCTGCACTTGCCACTCGCGATGCCCTCTACCACGTCGATCTGGCAATTCAGGGCCGTCCTTTGATTTAGGCTACCCTCAAAGCTCCATAACGGTTAGGGCAATACAACCACAGCGAACGCCATCACAGTCCCACTTGGCACTGATACATTTTTTTTCTGCGATCGAAACCAGCCTGAATCCGCCCGGCCCATATCGCTGAAGAAATTTACTCCTGGAATCGCATTCGGCTGGCTGGATACTCCCACTGGTAACTGTAGAGCTGCGCTACCCGCTGACCGTTTCTCCTTTCGAGTCGGCGCGCCCGCTATCTCCGCACCCTGATAGCCCTGCGTCGGCGGCACCTGCGAGCTTCCCGCTGTCACCCCGACCCCTGGCGTGGTGCGATCTGCCGGCGCAGAGACGACTGTAGGATTCAGTACATTCGGCGCTTCACCGATCCAGAGGATGGTCGTCTTTACTCGGATCTCTTGTCCATCCTTCATTCGCACCTTATCGAAGGTAATGCCAATTGCCGAATCGCCTCCTACGGTTGATGGCTGAACCTTATCGATATGGCCGAGCAAACGGCTACGATTATCGAGATCCACTCCGTCTGCGAGATGAATCTTTGCCTCCGGGCTGGCTTCGACGACGTCACCCTCTTTTGCCTTCTTCGCATTCAGATCTTTCTCGAGCCGTGCGCGAACACCGATAATCAGGCTGCCATTCGTCGGTTGCGAACTAGTGCTCTCACTCGGGCCGGTCGTCGTCTGAGCAGCGACAACCACAGAAGAAGCCAAAAGAATCGAAAAACACTTTCCGGCTATTGTTTTGCGATACCGATACATCGGCTTCATCACCATGACAATCACTCATACCACATGCTTCATCAAAACCACTACTATTGATTACGAACAGATATAGAAGAAGGCCAGAGTCTCAAGAAATCATGATCGCTGAAATCATCGCTGTCGGCTCCGAGATGCTCACTCCATTCCGGCAGGACACAAATTCTCTCTATCTCACCGCGGGCCTCAATGACCTCGGAGTCTCCGTTGCCTTCAAAAGCATCATCGGCGACAACATCACGCACCTCGCCGGAGCCGCGCGCACTGCCATCGCTCGCGCCGATATCATTGTCTTCTCCGGCGGCCTTGGCCCCACCGAGGACGATATGACCCGCGAAGCCGTAGCCGCCGCGCTCAATCTCGAACTTCATCGAGATGCCACCATCATCACCGACCTTTACAAGCGCTACGCCGCCCGCAAGATCGTAATGCCGCCCAATAACGCCAAGCAGGCCGACATCCTGGAAGGCGCAACTATGCTGGCCAACGCCAACGGCAGCGCTCCAGGTCAATTCCTGGACACTGTTGTTGATGGCCATCGTAAGATCGTCATACTTCTTCCCGGCCCACCCAATGAACTCAAGCCGCTCTTCGATCTTCAGTGCAAGCCCCGTCTTGCCACTTCTCTGCCGCCCCGTTATCTCGCCAAACGTATGCTCCGCATGGCGCTGATCCCCGAGTCGGTCGTCGACGCACGCACCGCCCCTATCTACCAGCAGTTCACTGACGTTGAGAGCACCATCCTCGCAGGCTCCGGTGAGATCCAGTTGCACTTTCTCTGCGCCAAGCCAACGCTCGCCGAAGCGCAGGCACGCGTTGACGAATTGACTGAGAAGATAGAAGCCGAGATGGACGACTCCATCTTCTCATCTCACGGTGAATCGCTCGAAGAAGTCGTTCTTCTACACCTCGGAATGCGCCACCTTGACCTCGCGGCTGCGGAGAGTTGCACCGGAGGACTTCTCTCGGAGCGGCTAACCGCCATCCCCGGCAGTTCACGCTACTTTCTCGGAGGAGCTGTCGTCTACAGCGACACCCTCAAGACGACTTTCGCCGATGTCCCCCCCGGACTCGTCGATACCAAGGGTCCAGTCTCACCTGAGGTAGCCCGCTCTCTTGCTGAAGGCATCCGCTCCCGCACCGGAGCTTCTCTCGGCATCGCGATCACCGGCATCGCGGGACCTGGCCCTGGAGAACCTGGTCCCGACGCCAATAAGCCAATCGGCCTTGTCTACGTCGCATTGGCAAGCGGCGAAGATACTCAGGTGAAAGAGTTGAACCTCACAGGCGACCGGGACCGCATTCGCTATTGGGCCAGTCAACACGCGCTTGAAATGATTCGCCGCCATTTGCTCTAAAATTCCTTCGGACATAAAAGTTGACGGGCCTGCATATCCCACATCGGTGCTTGATAGACTCATCAAGATAACTCCATGAATCCCTGGCTCATATCGATCCCGCTGGCGTACCTTCTGGGTTCAATCCCATTCGGCTACCTTCTCGTCAGAATCTTTCGCAAGCAGGACATCCGTGCCACCGGCAGTGGAAACATCGGCGCCACCAATGTGGCCCGCTCCGGAGCCAAGGGTCTCGGTATCGCTACACTGCTGCTCGATCTTGGTAAGGCTTTCGTCGCTGTAAAGATCGCCCAGTATCTGGCGCCGGGAAATTACGACCTGGCTGTCGCCGCGGCTGTTGCTGCCATCCTCGGTCATATCTTTCCCATCTGGCTTGGCTTCCGCGGAGGCAAAGGCGTCGCCAGCGCTCTTGGAGTCTTTCTCGCGCTCACCTGGCCCAGCGCTTTGGCTATCTTCGGCATCTTTCTTATCGTTTTCCTGATCACCCGATACGTCTCGCTGGCCTCCATCATCGCCGCAGCCGTCTTTCCCTTGTTTGCTTTCTACTTCGTTCCTTTCAGAACACCCATCGTCATCGCCGGCTTCCTGTTCATCCCTTTGCTCATCATCGTCAAGCACCATCAAAACATCCGCCGACTCCTCTCCGGCACAGAGAGTCGCTTCGGTTCCAGAAAGGTGACAGCTTGAGCCGCATTGCTGTACTGGGCGCAGGAGCATGGGGTACGGCGCTCGCTATCTCGCTTGCACGTCGCGGCGGCCACGAGGTCGTCCTATGGGCGCATTCTGCCGACCATGCAGATCAGCTCACCGAAGCTGGCGAAAATCTTCGCTACCTTCCCGGTTTCGCACTGTCGCCTGATATCCACGTTACATCCGATTTACCCGGTGCCATCTTCGAGGCAGACACCCTGCTCTCGGTAACGCCTTCGCAGCATTTACGCGGCATCATCGCCAACATCGCCCCTATCCTGACGTCGAACCAGATTATTGTCTCCGCCAGCAAGGGCATCGAAGAGAGCAGCTTCCTGCGTATGTCACAGGTTGTCGCGTCAATCACCGGCAATCCTTTCGCCGTCCTTTCCGGCCCTTCATTCGCACAGGAGCTTGCCGCCGGCGCCCCCACCGCTGTCGTTGCAGCATCCGTTGACTCCAACGTCGCGCAGACGATCCAACGCGATTTCTCTTCCGCTTCCCTACGTCTCTACACCAACGATGACGTCACCGGCGTCGAACTGGGAGGCTCGTTGAAGAACGTGATTGCGCTGGCCTCCGGCGTAGTCCATGGCCTCAATCTCGGCCATAACTCCTCTGCCGCCCTCATCACACGCGGCATCGCTGAAATCACACGTCTCGCCGTAGCCTGCGGTGGCCGTCCCCAGACCCTCGCAGGACTGTCCGGCATCGGCGACCTCGTCCTGACCTGTACCGGAGCCCTTTCGCGCAATCGCTCTGTCGGCATCGAATTAGGCAAAGGCCGCCAGCTTCCCGATATTCTCGCCAGTCTCAACGGCAAGGTAGCTGAAGGCGTCCGGAGCACTGCCGCAGCTCTTGGCCTCGCCGCGCGTTCCGGTGTCGAGATGCCTATTACTGAACAAATGGACGCGATTCTCCATCACAATAAGAGTCCCAAAGACGCCATTCGCGAGCTCATGTCCCGCCCAGGCCGCGACGAATAGATGAACATCCGTTTCGCATAGTCCGTCTAAAATGACCGCCGCAGCGGCCAGTCTTGCCCATCCGCTAAACTAGAAGAGCATGGTTTTCTCCCTCTTCGGCAAACGCGACAAATCCGAGCAGCAACCCGAAACTCCCCCCGCTCCAGAACCGCAGGAGCAGAGACGCGGCTTCTTCGACCGGATGAAGCAAGCGGTCACTCGCACCCGCGAGTCCTTGTCCGAATCGATCAGCTCTGTCGTCGCACTGACTCGAGAGGTCGACGAGGCTTCTCTTACCAGCCTCGAACCCATGCTGCTCGCCGCCGATATCGGCAGCGCGACCACCGCCATCATCATGGAGAACCTGCGTCAGCGCGCTCTCCGCACAGGCATCAGCAGCGGAGCGGAGCTTCAGCAACTCCTCAAGCAGGAGCTCAAGCAGATCCTCGACGGCGTAGCTCACCCGATCCAGCATTCCGCAACGCCGCCGGAGGTCATCATGATGGTCGGTGTCAACGGCACCGGCAAAACGACCACTACCGGCAAACTGGCCGCCTTCTATCGCAACCAGGGCCACAGCGTTCTACTATGCGCCGCCGATACCTTCCGCGCCGCGGCCATTGAGCAGCTTGAAGTCTGGGCACAGCGCTCCGATGTTCCTGTTATCAAGACCAAGCAGGGTGGCGATCCCTCAGCAGCTCTCTACGACGCCTGCACCGCAGCTAAGGCCCGTAACATCGACATCCTCATCGCCGACACAGCGGGCCGTCTTCATACCAAGACCGACCTCATGAAGGAGCTCGACAAGATGCGCCGCACCGCTGAGAAGCTCGTTCCCGGCGCTCCTCACCAAACCTACCTCGTAATGGATGCAACCACAGGCCAGAACGGCTTGCAGCAGGCGCGCCTCTTTACTGAAGCCGCGCGGGTCACCGGAATCGTATTGACCAAGCTGGACGGAACCGCGAAGGGTGGTATCGTTCTCGCTATTGCGACCGAGTTAAAACTCCCCGTCATCTATGCTGGCGTCGGGGAAAAAATCGAAGACATCATTCCTTTCGACAGCACAGCCTTCATCGACTCGCTGCTCGACTAGCACAGACAAGAGTCTCTCGAAAAAGCCCTATTCAAAGCATTTAGCATGCCTGACTGACGTCAGTTCAGCGTGATAGTCTTGGTGCGCTCGCAAAACAGATTTTTACATGCA
>Ga0206905_10053_pt2 | contig 32454 bp, 27 predicted proteins | sample Alteio_BWOrgHeat_43_FD_152940 | JGI IMG/M metagenome (GOLD analysis project Ga0206905, IMG submission 152940) | Enriched cells from forest soil in Barre Woods Harvard Forest LTER site, Petersham, Massachusetts, United States -... | ecosystem: Environmental > Terrestrial > Soil > Temperate forest >...
GTGTCTCGAAGAGACGTAAAATCAATCGCATGACGTTGAAACAACTCAAGGATAAGGCGGCGCGCCTTCAATCTGAAGAACAGCGTGAATTGATCGCGTTCTTGATTTCGATACAGACCAGTAAAAACGAGGAATTCAAAAGCATGCTTTCCCGGAAGATCGATGACAACGATCCAGAGCATTGGATTGAGTTGGACTCCTTGCAGAAGAGGTACTCCAGCTAGTCATATCTGGTGACTTTCCGGATCCTCGTCGATCCGAGTGCGGTGAGTGTTATTGCTCGGTGTCGGGTGTATCCGCAGCCTCCCATGCAAACCAGTCCTCCACCTTCTTCCGCGCCCATGGCGTTTTGCGGAGAAATGTGAGGCTCGATTTCACGCTGGGGTCGTGGAGAAAGCAACGAATCGGAATCCGGCTTCCCATCTCTTCCCATCCATGCCGCTCGACCAATTGCCGGACAATGGTTTCGAGCGTGACCCCGTGCAGCGGATCATTGGGATGGGAGGGAGTGTCGGACATTGTTTGGAAGGCAGCGATGGCGCTTTAAGTTTGGGGCCGCTGTCTCGAACACTCAAGCGTTCGCCGCGCGGCCTCGAGCGCAGAGGGCAGTGCGCCGATTGCCGCTTGCACCCGGCGCCAGTTCTGACGAATGCTGGAAGTTTCCGCAAAATCCTTGTCTTCCCCCATTCAAGATATCGCGTCCGAAACCGATGCCGCTGTGCCGCCATCGATTACGCCCGTTCCTCCCGACGCTGCCCCCGCTTCACGCCTCCTGCTGGAAGTGCGCGACCTTTCCCGAAAATTCGGGAATGTGCAGCCGTGGACGGCGTGAATCTCACCGCTTACGAAGGCGAGATCTACGGCTTCCTCGGAATCAACGGCGCCGGCAAGACCACCACGATTCGGCTGATCATGGGAATCATCGCCGCGCAGGCGGGGACCATCACGCTTCTCAACGAAACGACGCGGCGGACCTCCGTGGCGCAAAAACGCCGGATCGGCTACGTCTCGCAGGAGCAGAATTTCTATCCGTGGATGACCTGCAAGGCGCTCGGGAGATTTGTCGGCTCGTTTTATCCGTCGTGGGATCGCGAGGAGTTTTTGCGCCTGCTGCAGATGTTCGAGTTGCCGCTCGACCGGCGCGCCTCCGAGCTTTCCGGCGGAATGCGCGCCAAGCTGGCCCTCGCGCTGGCGCTGGCATCGCGACCCGCGCTACTGATGCTGGATGAACCCACGGCGGGACTCGATCCCGTCGCGCGGCGCGAATTCATGGAGATCATCGTGGCCCAGGCGCGCCAGCATCAGCGGACCACTTTCTTTTCGTCCCATCTCATCGACGAAGTGGAGCGCTGCGCCGATCGTGTCGGCATCATTCACAAAGGCCGCATGCGATTTGAAGGCGCGCTCACGAATCTGCGGCAGCGCGTGCGGCGCGTGCGCGTGGCGACCGACGCGCAACTCGAGATTCCCGAGACGTTCGAGATCTGGCGGGACGAAGCCATCGCGGGCGAGCGCACGCTCACACTCAATGCGGACGCCGAAGCATGGGATCAGTGGCAGCCGCCCGGAACGTCCACCGTGAGCGGACTGACGCTCGAAGAGATTTTCATCGCCTGCGTCGGCCCGCAGCGCGTCTGGACATGATCAGAACATGACCTGGGGGCTCATCGAAAAGGAATTGCGCCAGCATGCGATAGCGCTGGCGTTTCTCCTTGGAATACTCGCATCCGGGCTGGCGCTGCTCAGCGCCAACCGCATGCTATCCAGCCTCTCGGGAACGCCCCTCGAAGCGCTCCACCTGCTGCTCATCACGCTGGCGCCTCTCGTCAGTCTCTTCCTCGCTCAGCTTCTGGTGGCCGGCGAGTTTCGCCAGAAGACGCAGCTCTTTCTCGAAGGGCTGCCGCTTCCCCGTTGGCGGATGCTGGCGGTAAAATACAGTCTGGGCCTGGCCGTCATCATGCTCGGCGTCGCCGCCGCTCTCGCCACCTCTTTGCTGCGCAGCCGCCACTCGGATGCGATGACACCGCATTTCGCCCTGATCCTTGCCTCGAAATCCCTGGCGTGGACGTGGTTCATCTATAGCGCGCTCTTTGCGCAGGGATTTCTGGGACGCTACCGCCTGGCGTTTGGAGTGCTCGCCATTACCATCCTGCTGGAACTCTCCAAATCGGGTCTCCCTGTCTCGAAATTCTGCGCATTCCAATTGGTCGATGCCCGTTTCGGATACGAACGCGTGCTTTTCCCCGTCGCGAGTCTCATCGAGACCGCCATAGGCATCGCGGGCTTCACCGCCCTCGGTTTCTGGCTCGGTCTCATGCGCGATTCCACCGTGGCATCGCTCCTGGCCGAACGCATGTCTTCCCGCGAAAAGACTTTCTTCACCTTTATGTCCATCGCCGCCATCATGGCCATTGGCATCGTGGCGGAGCGGGAGACTTCCAGCGCGCCCGTGAGATTGCCCGGCGCATATGAAGTGGATCGCGGACCGGCCCACGTCGCCGCGTCGGCCGCCGTCGATTTTCCTCTCAGCAAAGAGAATGAAGCAGCCAGGCGGGTCGCCACAGACATGGCGGGAGAACTGGAGCGCCTCTCCCGCTATCTGGGCTGCGCCACCATGCCGCCCGTTTTTATCATCCACCGCCGCGATTTGAGCGGAAAGGAATTTGAAAACGGCGAGTTGAAACGGCGGCAGGGGCTCATGGTGCGGGCCAATCTCACCGCGGCTGATTTCGACGAAGACGCGCTTCTTCAGTGGATCGTACGCGAGTCGCTGCTCCTGAAAAGCGGCGGTCGCGCAGGCTATGAAAGAAATGCGTGGGTGCTGGACGGGTTTCCGCTGTGGTGGTCACAAATGCGAGGCAAACAATCGCCGCCCGAACAGCACACGCCGGAATTGGACCTCGCGAGCGGCGCGATGCCGTCCGATTTTTCCGCCCGTTCCCTGCGGGATTGGCTCAGCCTCGAGAAAGCTTCTGGAAAGGAAAAAACTCGCGCGCTCGCATGGACCGGCCTGGCCATTCTCTCTACCAAACACGGCCCGGACGCGTGCCAGCGATTTCTCGGGGAAATGCTCGGAAGGGAAGTACCCCAGGACGCCCGCGGCTGGCTCCGCGACGTGATGCATCCGATGCCCAGCCGCTTTCTCAAATCCACGGGCCTTCCGCTCGAGGCGTTCGCGGTCGAATGGCGCGCCGCACTGGAAAAGGATGGAAGAGCCGCCAGCCGATGATCGCGCTGATTTGGAAAGAGCTCCGGGGTCTCAAAGCGTTCGTGGCGCTGATTATCAGCGTCGAGCTGCTCGGCATGGGCTACACGCTTTGCACGAGCTTTCCCGACGAAAAACCATTCGACGCCGCGGAAGTTCTCCACAGCGATCATTTCATTCCGATTTTGCTGTTTGGCCTCATCCTCGGGGCTGGGCTGCTCGTCCGCGAGGCGGATGACGGCACCCTCCATTTCCTGGACGGCCTTCCAGTTTCACGCACCCGAATTTTCATGGCGAAGCTGATCGCGGGATTCCTCATTCTCGCCACGATTCCCGTGCTCGATTTCGGACCCGACATGCTTTTCGGCATGATGGCGAGGACCTCGGTATCTCCGCCTTTTCCCTGGCGATTTTCCGTGTGCTTCGTGGCGCTCAATCTTGTGACCGCGGCATACGTGCTCAGCATCGCGATGGCGCTGTCGTTCCTTCGGAAATGGTTTGCGCTGGTCGTGGGCCTTATCTTTTTGGGGTTTCTTTGGGTGCAGGCACACCAGGCCATATGGATCGATTGGATCGAATGGATGAATCCAAAGTCCCTTGAGCCGCGCGGCATTCCGTCCGCGGCGCACTTGCCATATCGGGAACTCGCATTCCAAGGCGCGGCCACCGCCGCGGCCCTCATAGCCGCCTGGCTCTGCTTTCGGGTCCTGGGAGCCCGATCGCGCGATATGCTGGATCGCGCCGGGCGCGGAATCCGTTTCCTCCTTGTGCTGGCGCGGATCTGCACGCCCATCGTCTGGATCGCCACGATTGTGATGCTCTCTCGAACCATCGAGCCGCCGCCTTCCAAAGATGCCACATTAGGCGGCGAATCCGCCTTCGCGAAGTTCGAGACAAAACGATACGAATTCCTCTTTCGCGAGAGTCAGCGATCCTACGCCGCGCCTCTTCTTCCCGCCGCCGACAAAGTCTGCGACACGGTGTCCGATTTTTTCGGGACGCCGTCCAATTCCGACCGGATCGTCGTGGATCTCGCCAGCCCGGTGATCTCCCACGCTCTGGGCATGACCAATTGGTCCAAAGTCCGCATCCTGCTCGCCAAGGATGAATCGCCGGACATGTTCAAAAGAGTGCTCGGCCACGAAACCGCGCACGTCATCATCAATCGAATCGGCGGCTCCGTCTTTGTTTCCGAGGCCCGGTCCACCCGCTTTTTCAACGAAGGAATGGCGACCGTGGTCGAGGAGCGCTTTTTTTTGAATCACCGGCCAAGACCCAGGAAAGGCGCCGTCTCACAGCGGCCGTCGCCTCCCGGGGGAAAGTCTCATTCGACCTCCTTTGCGATGATGAAGCTCTCGCAAAAAAGCGCGATCCCCAGCTCGTCTATCCCCTCGGAAGCGCATTTGGCCGGGCGCTGATCCAAACTTGCGGCCCCATGTCCCCTTCCCGCGTCCTCGCGGAGTTCAATCATCCGCGCTTCGGATCGGCATCCCACGGCGCAGCCCTGTGGCGCGACGTATTCCAGGCATGCGGTTTCAGCCTGGATGCGGTCGTCGCGGCCTACGATTCCGAACTCAGCGCGATTCAAACGGAAGAAGCGGATTTCGTGAAAACCCTCCCGCGATTGACAGCAGCGGTCGAGGCCGCAGGCGACGACATCGTTCTCCGCCCGCAATACGAAGGAAAGCCGCCGGGGAGATTGGTTTTCTGCGTGGATCATTCCACGATCCTCGGCCCGGATATCCGCTGGCTCGAAATCGGGAAGGACGGCGCCGCCCGTATTCCACGCAAGGAACTCACGGACCCCGCCATCCGCTACATGGCCGGCTGGGTCGTCAAAGGATTGCCGTGGCCCGTCTTCGAGCCGTGGGTAGAAGAGCCCGCGCCGCAATAAACAATAAGGGTTCATGGCGCGACGAGCATGAAGTCGGCGGGGAACATCATGGAGTCGGCGGCGCGGGAGATGGTGACGCGGGAATCTTCAAGGGTTATCCTGCATCACTGCAAAGGAAAGACGCGCCGTTCAGTCAAGATTTGCGGCCTGGCCGAGATGCCTCCCCGCCCTCCCGCCGCCGTCATAGCACCCGCGGGCCAGTTGCGGCTCCTCGGGCTGGAATGTCAAAGAACAAGTGAGGCCCAATTGGGTCTGATCAGACCGGATCAAACCGGATCAAGGTGAACCCGAGAGTCTGGGGAATTTTGGCGGAAGGTGCATCCGAGCGATTCCATTGCATGGGTTTGGCGGGCACGGCTACGTGAACGGAACCAGGTCGAGCGATAGAATTACGGGAATCAGGGTCAATCCGGCCAGATCCGACTGAATCAAACCAAACTCGCTCTCTTCGGAGGCTGACGGAGGTCCCATCCACTGCAAGGCGTATGGTGTTGAGGCGCCGCCATCGAGACCGTTGAGGCGGTGACATCCGAGTGAATCCGACGGAGTCAAACCGATTTTGTGGGCGGTAGATCGCAGATGGTCCGATGGCTGAATTCCGGCTCGATCCGACTGAATCCGACCGGATCAAACCAACATCGCGTTTCTCCGGAACCTGACGGCGAACGTAAATGCGGAAATTCCATCTGATACTGCGGAAGACACGGATCAGGCCTGATCAAACCGGATCAAACCAAAATGATTCATCGAAGCGGCCTCGTAAAACCGTCTAGCTTTGCTCCGTCGACTGCATCAACGCCGCGTTTCCTCGTCTCATTTTTCGATTTCCCCATCTTTGATTTTGGCTTCGTCGAGTTTTCATAGTTCGCTCCGATGCCGACAAAGCATCCAATGTCACGCTCAAAATAGCACCGATCTGCCGCGAGTGGTGCAACAGGAGCGGATAATGTTCAGACTTGGCCGCTCATGATCGAGATTGGAGCGGCTCTCCTGTTAACCTCCGGCTTCGCCCGGGGGGCGCGGATCTTTCGTTTAAGGCTCTGGTTTGGAGTAGTGCTCAAGCATGGCGGCGCTGATTTCCGGGCTGCTCGGCCAGTGCCCGCGCCGTTGGCCGGCATGGGTTTGGTAGCTCTCAATCCGGTCCGGGTCGGGCTGCACCACCTTGCCGGCTTGCAGGAAGAGCAAGCCCGCCTTCTCCGTTGGCATCCGCGCAACAAAGGCGTCGGCCTCTTCGAGAACCTCGCGCAAACGCGTCATCGTTGCGGCGGGGTCAATCGGCGGATCGCTTGCGACACGCCGAAATTCCGCCGCCGTGTAGCGGCCAAGCCGGCGGACCTCGTTGATAAGACCCTCGGGCGTGAAACCTGGGGATTTGTCCACGGCGGCCCACACCACTGCCCCAAGCGGCAGCACGCGGTCGTGGACCGTGAGCAAGTCCACCACGTCGCGCGGCTCACGCCGGCCGGCGGCGGCCATCAGTTTGTTGGTGGCGAGGTCAACGGGATGCAGCACGTAGCCGAATGTCACATCGCGCACCGTCGGGAAAAACCGAAAGTCGGCATCCACCACCCATTCAAGCTTCGTCTTCTCACCACCCTTCGCGGCAATAACCGCCCACATGGTCGGGTCGCGACGGAACCATTCCAGTTCAAAGCCCCCAGCCAGCAATGCAGCGCCATCCGCCTGCGCCGCTTGGGCCACACGTTCCTCGCGATCGTGAAAAACATCAATGTCGCCGGAATAGCGCGGCGCATCCACGTTCAGCGGCGTGCTGCCCGCCACATAGCTTTCGGGGTCGCGATGCGCCGCCAGCAACCGCAGAATCTCCGACTGAATCCTAGTGAGGGGCACGGCACGCTTCCTCGATCAGCTCCGCCAGGCGGCGCGCGCCCAAATCGCCTTCCACCCGCAGGCTGTGCGTGATCGCCAGCGCATCCTCCGGCGTCGGGTCGGACACGGCCCGACTGCTCCACAAGGCGCTTGCCCCGTATTCCAAAAAGGCACGCCGGTAGAGGATCGCAAGATCCCCCGGCAGTGGTTTCGATTCGGTGCTCATCAAGGAACCATAGCACGAGAGCGAGGTGAACATCCAGAAGAGTTGGCTAACCCAGGAGAAAGCGGCACGCAGCCAGACTCCCGCGTCATTCAATGAATGACCTTGAATGTCGGCGATCCTCCAGGTCAGGGTTTTATGGCCGGGGGTGCGGACACGGGGATGTTTTGGCAGGGGCCGCTGCGCTGCGATCATTTTTCGCGGCGACGCGAGCTCAAATTCAAGAAATGCTGCGGCAAAGCAGGGTTCGGCGCCGTCGCCACACGCCAGCGCGGCGCAGGCATTGGATGGCTCGAAGACTTGTTTTGTACCGACGCCAAGACAGGGAAGAGACGGGGATTCCTTGAGGTAATGTAGCATGTTGAGACTCGACCTTTTTATGATGCCGCCAAGCTATCCAAATGTTGTATACGCCCCATGGACACCGTAAGCGAGGAATACGTCGGGGAGAGACAGCTACATGGGGCCTCTTGGACCTTTGGGGGATTCTAATTGCCAGCCCGGCAATTTCGCGTGAACGAGATTAGAGAACCAAAAAAAATGACCGCTGATCGGCCAATAACACCTTTTGCAACCTCTGGAGAAGCTTGCACCGCAGTTTTATCGATTATTCTCCGGGTGTTTGATGTGATCGAATTTTTCCCGATACGCAAAAACATCCTGGGCATTTTTAATTTCTGTCTTGGGAATCATTTCGCTATAGACCATTGGTATGTTAAGAACAGAGCTGCCATATTGTAAAATAATTACACCTTTATTTGGTTTTCTGGGGGCGAGGCCAAAAATATCAAATCCTACGCGCGGAGCGGGTAAGGTCATCGTGGGAAGGAGAACCTTTGCTTTTCGGCGGTCTCCCGAAACCATCTGAGCTACCATGATGTCTGCCGACTCGATTCCGGGAGCAGCAAAAAGCACCTTATTGATCGTCAAATCTCCGATATAAAAAAGGGAGAGTTTCTGCTGCAATTCGCGATCCTTTTGAAGTTCGTAATGCTTCTCGAATGCTTCGGGAGAAATGTCCACACTAACTTGGTCCGCTTTGGTCGTCGTAAACTCGATGGAGCCTTCGACAACGACGATGTGATCCTTCCAGCACGACAGCCACCATCCTGGGCGTGGCTCACCAACTTTAGGGGTTGTCAACGGAATGAGTTTCGCCTCCTCTCCTGCTATGGAGTTCGTTTCGAACTTAACCAAGAGGAAAATGAAAAGGAAAAAGGGAAAGCGCGTCATGATTTCGAGAGTTACGGGAATTTGCTTCGCTTACCAGCTTAGGCGGTGGAAAAGAATAAAGGTATCAACTCACCTGGCTGCGTTTGGCTTGATGACATAGTTCCAGTCGCCGTGAAACTTATTTCGCTCCACATGGACCTCCTTCATTTCCTCGTCTGTGACTCTGCGTCCGGTGGGATACTTCCGACGATCCAGTCGGCAAGTCACTTTCAATCCTTTCGCAGTGGTGGTGTTCGCGATGAGATGCACGATCGTCTCGTAGTCCCGCAGAGGCTCCCCCCGCCAGTTGGAGGAGATGAAAGAAAAAAGCCGGTGCTCGACCTTGTTCCATTTGCTCGTGCCAGGCGGGAAGTGACAAATGTTAAGAGATAGGCCGGTTTCATCCGCCAGTCTTTGCAGTTCCCATTTCCAGAGACGCAAGCGCGACCCATTGCTCCCTCCTCCATCCGCCGTGATCAGGATCATCTGGGCCCGAGGATACAACTGCCTTCCCTCGTGACGCCACCATCCACGAATCGAGGCCACCGCGAAGGCTCCTGTGTCGTGATCGGTGCCCACATTGACAAACCCGGCGTTGCGACCGATATCGTAGATGCCATAGGGGTAGGCACGGGGAACTTCGGGCGAGGGGAAATCATGCCCCTGAACTTTGCGCGGCTCTTTGGCGGGCCGCCACTGTTGGCCTGCATTATCGTAGTTTCCCAGGAGTTCCTTCTTCTTCGTGTCGACCGAGATCACCGGCGCCCGCTGGCGCAAGCAGCGTTTCACGGTCCGGTTGATATAGCGAAATTGCGCATCGCGGTCGGGATGCTCCGTGCCTTCTTCGGTCTTCCGGTTGCTCTGCAAGCTGTAGTTCAGATCGTGCAGCAGTTGAGCCACCTTGGCATGACTCACCGGGTGGGCTTGCTTGCCCAACTGCGCGGCAATCGTCCGCGTGCTCTTGCATATCCAACGCAGAGGAGATTCCGGATCGCCACGCGTTTCATCATCAATCATCTTCTCAAGTGCCTCCAGTATCGTTGGGTCGCAATACGTGATGGCCTTGCGTCCTCCTCCGGGGCGACGAATGCGACCCTCCGAGGGAGCAGATCCCTCTTGGATTTCACGGATGCCTTTGAGGATTGCCTTGCGCGAAAGCCCACACGCACGACGCACGAGCGAGACTCCTCCATAACCCAAGCCCAACGCCTCACTCGCTGCCATCAACCGCCGAGTGCGTTCATCCAAAAGCGGCCACACGGGAAGAAACTTCTCTGTTAGAGTGGCCAAAGTGCTCATGTTCAGAATAGCCTATCATAGAAGTCCGCATTTTGATACCTTTATTTATTTACGCAGCCTTATGGCGGATTCAGAACCACACAATAGCATTTCTCAGCGTCAAATTCGCCTCCATGCTCGACGCGTAGGGAAACGACAAAAAATAGGTAACGGGTTGTTCAAACGAGTGCATGTTCAGGATTCCGCAGGAGAATGCATCCCCGGGGCGGCGAGAGCTGTTCTTGGAACCGTGCCGTGTTCTGATTCGCAATCGACGGTCCTACTCATCAAAGATGGACTCGCCATGCATTAGAAAGGATTGCCAACCAAGATGCACGGCCTTTTGCCTATGAGGGAAGAAGGAGTGAGGCAATAGGGGGAGTGGGCAATAGGGTCAACTCTGAATGACGCTTACTTAAGGCCATCTGACGGAAACCGCGGATTATACGGATGGGCGCGGATAAAGACCTCTGTAATCCGCGCTCATCCGTGTAATCCGCGGTTAAAAATCCGCTTAAGTAAGCGCCATTCGGTTCAACTCTCGGCTTTCAACATTCATGTCCCGTACACTGCCGCCTCGGAGCTTCGTCACGAGGGTCGCGACCTGCACGGTAGGGACGACCACTCGTGTGGTCCGCGTGCGCCCATTTGCGGAATCGTTCACGAGCATGATCATCGGGCGGACGGCTCGGAGAGCCATCCCTACCGTCCGCCTTGCTGACTGTGGCGTCGATTCGCGGGAGGCTCAGCTTACTGCTCGCGGCGTCGAATTGCGACGTGCGTCGCCACTTTGCACTTTGCACTTTGCACTTTGCACTTTGCACTTTGCACTTTGCATTTCTCACTTCTCATTACCCCATGCGGAGAGCGATTCCGGCGCCCCTCCGGGGCGCGGACGTTTTATACTATTTCCGGTGGTTCCGCTCGTTCCTCGCTCCACCGACCGGCTAATATCTGCCAGCCCTCCGGGCTGAAGAAGCAGCGTGCAGGCGGTTTACTCCAGATGTGATAAATGCGACCTAGCGGAAAAACCGCGAGATCCACGATTTGCGCTCGCCGCCCGGCGGCGTCCCGACTGCCAGGCTTTCCATGAGAGACTGCGTATCCGCGGAGAGCGCCGATGTCACCTCGGCATTGGAATCGTTTGAAAGAGCGGTGATGCGAGGCGAGGCGCGCAGGCAGAAGAAGTCCGCGGGCGCCGGCTCTCCAATGATGGAATCCACCCAGTACTGGGCCGCCGGCATCGCCAGGAACATCGGGGCGCCGGCGTCGATCTGTGTCGCCAGGAAATGCTCCCAGAACTGCAAAGTCAGTTCCGGCGAAGCCGAGGATGCGGGAAAGCGAAAATGCTCGGCGGGCTGTCCGGCACGCGCGCGGTGCTGGCTTCCCCGCACCTCCGCGAGCACTTTTGAAAGGCCGTCATCGGTCGTAGCGAATCCGATTTGGGAAAGAAACGTCGCCACATCCACCGCCGATTGCACTTCGCCCGCTCCGCCAATCCAACTTCGCAATCCTTCCCGGAAATGCGTCACCACCCCGACCACTTCATCCGCGGACTTCGTGGCGACAGCGGCGGCCTGGATTTGATCCAGGCACGGCAGGACTCCCTGCAAAGCGAGTTCCAGTGAAATCCCGACGGTATGAGCACAAACACACATCGGGTAATGTGAGCGCCCTTTCCCGTCCCGCGACGCCCACATCTTTCCCACCAATAACTGCGGCGCTCGCGACCAAATGAAGACGTGATCGAATGGGACTTGCTCGTACGCGTCCAGCTTCTCCCAAGCGCCGGAACCGATCTGCCTCCCGATGCCATCGACATACATGCGCGTCTTCGCCGCGACGAGGCTCTCGGTCTCCATGCCGACATCGTCCATGTGGTCGTTCCACCCCGGATGTTTTCCAAACGCTCCAAGGAAAATCTGCCGGGCTCCCCCGGTGCCAGCCGGTTCGTCCCGCAGAAATTCCTTGAAGAAAGATTTCATTGCGCTGCGTCAGCGGCGAAGCCCAGTGAAGTGCGCGTCGGCCAGTCATCAAATTCCGGCAGCGGCGCATCGAAGCGGAATTCAAACCACAGCCGCATTCCCGGCTTGGGCAGGAGCGCAAATTGCCAGCGGCGGCCGCCATCGATACGCTGCGCCTGCCTTTCCCACAAGAGCCGGATCGAAGTCCAATCCGTGGGAGCAGGCATATCCACCAGGATGCGCCGATCAGTCGTGCTCGCCAGGAAGTGAAAATGGAATGGCTCGTACATCGTGAATTTTCCTAGCTCCATTTCCCTGTCGGAACTGCTGGGGACCGCTCCCACCGCGCCCTGTTTCACCGGCGTGGCGTGATCGATCGAACCCACACGCAACTCGATCGCCTTGAAAGTATCCATGGCGACGGATTGTCCGGACAGCCGGAATTGATCGGCTTTGCTGAGCAACACGATCGTGCAGAGCCTGATGTGTTTCTCAGGCGTGAGCAAAGCATTCCGGACCGGATCCAGAAGGCTGAGCTTTTTACGAAAATCCACGAGCGGTTGAAGATTGCCCGATTTGATTGTGCCGAATGTCGGCGAATCCAAATCCCGCGTAATGCGATCCAAAAGCTGCGCCGTGGCGATCACATCGTTCTCCTTCGCCACGCCGGTAACTTCCATGGGCGCCCACACGATCGGGAAACGCAGCTCGGGCCGCAGTTTGTTTTTCGCCTGTATCAGATAGACCCTGCAAAACTCATCGCTATGCACCCGCTCCGCCCGGGCCAGGGAATACTTGCAGATGTCCACGGCCTTTTCGTGCAGTTGGCCGCTGTAACCCTGAACCGATGCGCGAATCGCCGCCACCTTCGCAATCAGATCGGTCAACGGTTTCCACTCCTGCCCCACCAGATCCAGCGACCGGGCATACGTAATATCGGGCGTCGCCTTGACGGCCTTATCGTAGAGCGCCCAGCGGGTTTCGTATTGCAGCGCGCCCGTTTTCGGATCGGACATGTAAAGCTCATCCAGCGTCTTCAAGCGAGCGACCTCCGTATCCGAAAGCGTGGATTTATACTTCGTCTCCAAGTCCGCCATCACGCCCTGGATCTTATCGAGGATCTCCCGGAAGATGACGCGATCCTTGCTTTCCTTGGTCACGCCGGAAAGGGCCTTTTTCAGCCCTCCCACCTGGAGAAGCTGTTCTCCCTCAGTCTTCAACGCGTGGCACAGGTCGTAGCGCAAGCGCAACTCGCGAAACAGCCGCTCATACGCCGCGGCCAGAGAGACGGACCCGCCTTCAAACACGCCGGCTTTCTTCGCTTCCGCGATGGCGATATCGATTACCTGCCGCTTGGCTTCCAGTTTCCCAAAGGCGTCGAACACGGCTTTGTCGGATTTCTCGACCGGCGCGGGAGTGCGCGCAGCGGACGCCAGATCATCCTCGATCTTGCCGTACAGCGTCACTTCCTCGACCACCTTTTGAATCAATGGCAGCAGGTCGCTCCGGCTCTGTGCCGCCCAGTTCGCATCCTTCACAAAACGCTCCAACCCCTTCTGGATCGCAGTATTCTCCGTGAGATTGAATCCTCCCGACAAATACTCAGGAGGCCAGCTATTGGAAGGCTGATAAGAAAGGTCCAGCGTCCGGGAAAAAGACTCATCGAACTTCGGCCCCGACGCGTAGGTGAACAGCGGAGGCAGGAGCTTGTCTCCCGTGAAAACGCCCACCGCCTTGTGGTCCTTGTGATTGACGATTCCCGCTTCCAGCCGCACCAGCGCCAGCAGCGCGCCGCCTTCCGTCACCGCTTCCTCGCTTCCGACCCGCGGCGGTGTTCCGGAGATCATTTTCTGCCGCGCACTTTCGAGCACAGGCTCGACGGCGCTATCTTCAAAAAGGACGCGCTGAGCCCGCTTGCGATCGCTATCGATTCCCACTCCGAAATGGCTGAGAGGGCTAAAGACAAATGGCACGTGCAGCGGCGTGACGCTGAGCTCCTGCATCTGGGAATGGAACTCCGCCAGCGGCAATTCACCCGACTTGAAATGGAGCCTGGAGGTCGGGCTATCGCCCGGACCGACGGGTTGATCGCCCAAATAACGGTACCCCGCGTCGTCACGCTGCACGACAGGCTGCCAGATATTGCCGTTCCATCCGTCGGCGGCGCGCGCCCAATAGCCGCTCTGCGTCCCGATGCTATGTTGGAGCGAGGAATAGCCGAGCCATGAAAACGCGACCAGGGCGAGAATGCCCAGAGTGCCAAAACCAAGGAGCGTGAGCCGGCGCTGCAGCACGAGCTTCTTCGTGTCCGTCGCGCGCGTGACGAGCCCCTGTTCCCGGAACGCCTTTTCCACAAAAACATCGCGCAGGAAATAGGAGCGGTCGCGCTCCCACGCCCGGCCTTCGGGCAGCGAATCCACGGAGAGCGTGAGCGCCTGCGCCAGTTCCTGGTCCAGCGCGGAGCCCTCGCGCAGGGACGACGTAAAATAAATGCCGCGCAGAAACAGCGGGCGCGCCGACCATGCGCCCGCGATGAAGATGGTATTGAGGTAGTTCCGCAGATTCCCGGCGACGAGCGAGACGCTGTGCGGCAGCGCGTAAAGGCGATCCACCTCATCGGTGCGCCGCTCCAGATTTCTGGCCACGGGGTCGAGGAGAAGACCCTGGCGGCGGCGGCGCAGCCGCTCCACCACGGTGTAGATGTGGTCGTCCACGAGTTCGGGACGGAATGGCGCGTCGAGAGGATCGGGATTCGACCAGCCCATCATCTGCTGCTGCGCCTGCGGCTCCGTCATGTCGTCGAAGAACTCGCGGAAGCCGTTCAGCAAATCGCATTTCGTGATGACCACATACGCGGGAAAGCGCACGTCGAGCTGCTTTTGAATCTGCTCGAGCTGCTGCGCGATCTTGCCCGCTTTTTTCGCTATTTGATCGGGCGTATCCTTGATCAGGCTCTCCGCCGGAATCGCGAGCAGAAGGCCATTGATCGGGCAATTCACGCGATGCTTGCGCAGCATCTCCAAAAACACGCGCCACTCGCCGGTCTGCCCCGCTTCCACTTCCTCGAAGAGCAACCGCCCGGCGGTATCCAGAATCACGGCCTGGTTCGTGAACCACCAGTTCATGTTGATCGTTCCGCCGACGCCCTGGAATTCATCCTGCATGCCGGGAGGGAATCCCACATTGCTATGGCGGATCGCCTCCGTCTTGCCCGCGCCGGGCTCGCCAACGATGACATACCACGGCATGTCATACAGGTTCTTGCCCACTGCCCGGAATTTCTCGAGCCCCTTCTCAAACGATTGCGCCAGCTCTTCGAGCCGCGCCCTCCGGGCGGGATCGACGATCTGATTCGGCGCCGCCCCGGATTGGCCGCGCAAATCTCCGCCAAACGCGGCCGCTTTCTTCTCCCGTGCGCGCTTCACGAAGAAGAGGAAAATCGCGACCAGCACCAGTACCCCCACCAATCCACCCAGAACGATCAGCGCCACCACCGGGCTGATCGCGATCCACAGCGCGATGAGTCCCACGATGGCCAATCCGATAATAATCCACCGAAGCCAGGGCGGCAACTGCCGGAAAATGCTAAAAGCGTAGAAAATATTCATGCGAAGCGGCAGCGGTTGCGGGAGGCTGCGTTATTTGGCGCCCGAGAGATCATGGCTGAGGATCGTTTTCAAAGAATCGGAAAGGCCGGTCGAGGCCGAGTGAAAGAGGTAGATATTGGCCGCCAGCGCGACGAAAAACAGGCCCCCAAAGAAGATCGCCATCGTGGCCACTTTGAGGCCGGGCGCCTCCACCAGATTTCGCCCGTCGATGTGCTGGTAAGCTTCCGGGCAAACGCGCGCGGTGTGTTGCGTATCGATAAACCGCGCCGGAATCCGCTTGCCGAGGTCGATCATTTTCTTCCGGAGATACTCCGGCTGGCCCGCATACCAGCCCTGGAAGCCAAGGCCCAGGCACGTGTAAAAAATCGCGAGACGCTCATCCGCCTCCGGCCCTTTCTGAGCCATCGTCTCATCGAGCAAGTCGAAGAACTTTTCGTCGCCCGCCAGCTCATTGAATTCGTAAGCAAGGCGGTTCTTGTGCCACTGCGATGCCATGCCCAGTTTGCTTTCCGAGATCATTGAATCCACAAAGAAAATCAACGGCACGCGCACCTTCTCGAATTGCGCCTTGAGCGGATCGCTCGCGCCGGGATTCTGCGCGATGTCCTGCATGATTTCCTTGATCAGCCCTTGCAGGGGGCCGAACTCCAGCCCCTCGCCGCCCGGATTGCGGGCGATGCGGTTGAGCATGCAAATATATTGAAACAGGGGCTCGCAAAGATCGACGAGATCGAGCGAGGAATCGACTTGGGTCTGAGGCATCGTGGTGAGCCGGTTTAAGCGACGGTTGGCGACGGTTAAGCGCCGGTGGTGGGTGGCACTGTCATGTAGAGCGAGATATCGTAATCCGAGCGCCCCTGCTCAGGCCAGACGACAACCGCGGATTTTTCAATTTGCACCTGATTCCAACTCCGCGCGCTTTCCGTGCGCATGAGCCGGAAATAGTAGAGGCCGGTCTGGGCCGGAAGCTCCAGCGGCGCAAAGCGTTCCTCCTTGAGCATCACGCCGCGCACGGCGCGGTTCGCGAGGCTGCGAGGCATGAGCTTGAACTTGTCGGCGTCTTCCACCAACCGGGCAAGGGCGCGCGGATCTTCGCCGGTCTTGATGCCGATGAAGTATTCGTTGGGCAGCGAGAAGTGCTGGTCTTCGAGCGTCGCCGAGACGACCCCTCCCTGGTCTACAAAAGGCACGCGGATGAAGCTCGGCGCCACGGCGCCGCGGAGCAGGGAACGGATCTTTGACGAGAGCTCGTTGAAAGCGAGAACCGGATTATCGTGATCGTACGGCGCACACTCGAATTCATCGCGATCCGGATACAGCGCGGCCAGTTCACCGAGCAATTCGCGCAGTTCCAGATAGATGGGGAATGGAGAAATGGAAGGCGCCTCGGCGAGCGAAGGCAGGCTCGCGGCGAAGCGGTTCAAGGTGCGAAGCCGCAGCATTTGCTCGAACTGGAGGCCGCGGAGATTTTCGAGGCTGAATCCGGCGCGCGTGAGTTGGACCACGAGTTCCTTGCGGCTGGCCTGCACCTGGCTGGCGAGATCGCGCACGAGTTCGCGCAGCACCGGCGAACCGCTGATCAAAAGACATGGGCCGATGTATTCCGGATCCTGCCTCGGAATCCCGATCTGCTCTCCGACTCCGCGCACGACGCGCATGAGGGGGATCACTTCCATGTCCGACGGATCTTCATGTTCGAGCAGGAGCCGGGCATTGATGCGGCGCACGAGAACAGGCTTCGCGTTTTCGCCGGTATTCTCATCCGCCACTTCCGTTTCCGCCGTGCGATAGAGGACCTTGACGCGGGAGTCGCCGTTTTGCCCCGCTTCGATGGAATTGGCCCGCTTGTCAAACCACAGCGGCACTCCAAGCAGGACATAGAAGCTGCCGCCGCTGGAGGCGAAAGCCTGCTTGACGTCCAGCGTGGGAAGTTCGGCGTTGTCGGGGAAACTCACCTCCAGACCGCTGGGCATGATGACCCGGAGCTTGTCGAAGCGCAGCCGCATGTTCTCGAGGTCGTCCGGAGAGAGACGCATTTCGACGATCCCGTAGGGATACGCCCAGCTCAGCTTGCGCTCCGCGCCGAGGCCGTCGAAAACGCTTTTCTGCAAGCGCTGAAGATGGTGAGGAAGGAGAAAGAGACCTTCGTGCCAGTGGATCTGTGCGGCCATAAATGTTCAGATGATTAACGGAAGGGGTGAAAAATCGGCTCCGCGCTCAGCGAACTGTCACGCAGCGGAATCGGAAGGAGAATGCGGCGGCGACGATCGCCCGGCGCCCAATATCAGGTTTTCAGTATATTTGGCGATGACGCCGGTGATTTCGTTCTCGATGGCCACGCCGCTCAATTCATTAAAAACCTGGATGTATTTTCGCCAGCACTTCTGCTCGGCGCCAATGAAGAATCCGGGATCGGCCTCGGCCAATTCCTTGATCGCGTCCGGGGAATAGCGCCCGAGAAACTGTCTCGCAAAGGTTTCTCCCGTGGCCCCGATGGCTGCCAGCAAGCCGGCGATGAGTTGGCGCGTCTTGTCGAGAACCTGCGTGACTTGCGTCGTCGAAACCTCGTCATCCCCGATCAGGTAGGGTCCCGCCAGTTTTTTGAGATCCCCCGTGGCGCCGGGATCGCGCCGCACGAGGGAGTTTGGCGCGAGATTCTTCCACAGGCTCCAGGAGATTTGGTCGATCGTCACCACGAGTTCGATGAGCACCGCCGTAAGCCGGAGGGCTCGCTTGCGATCGATCGTTTTGCCCGGCTCGATCGCCAGCCGTTTCTGCAACTCGATCGGGACCTCCTCGGCTTCCGGGGCCGCCGCGCCGGAAGGCACGGCAATGGAAAAACCGGCCTGCTGGAGTCGATAGGACAGCGACCAGCGGGCATCATTGGAAAGACTCGCGGCCAGGGCGGTGAGACGGGTGACCAGCTCTTCAGGCGTGTCCGCGGCTGGCTGGGCCGCGCCAGCCTGGGAAGCGGCAGCCGGGGAAGCCGGCGCTTGGGATTCCCACGAAGGAAACCGCTCGGCGAGGGCTTCCAGATAGGCGGCCCGGCGGGCGGCGGGCACATCGCGCAGGGAGCGCTCGATCTCCTCCTCCACATAGCCCGTGCGCGCTACTGCGTCGTCGTCGGCAAAGCTCGCCTGGAGCATCTGCAAACGCGATCCCACTCTCATTGCCCATGAAATTTCGTCGGAGAGTTGGGGAATCATCGGGGTTTGCGAACCGTTTTCACCATAGTAAGCGCGTGGAATGGAAGTAAATTGGAAAATCGACTGGTCACGCACACAAGATCGCACAGGATGTCGCGCAGTGAGCGCCATCGGCGCGCTCGGCCAATCAAATCAACGAAGCACTTAGAAACACGAATTTTATGCCGTCTGCAATGAAACAGGAGGCGGAAATGCTCGAACCGGGATATCGCGCCGTCCCTTTGCAAGAAGGTGACAAGGGCTCTCCCCTTCGCATCTCCGTGATCGTCAAGGACGCGCCGGAACCCGCCGGCGGCCCATTTGTGCTCCTCCGGGAAACCGCTGACGCCTCGGTTTATCTAGGCGCGATCGTGGACGCCGGAGGCTGGGTTCACACATGGGTCGAGATTTGGGCGCAAAACGTGGACCGTTTCGCCGCCGCCTTTCCGGCGTATCGCGATTCCGCCACCAATCAATTTCTGGACGAACGCTGGGAGCGCCGCGCCGAGGCGCTGCAAACACTCGAACCCGGGTCCGTCTTCACCACAGGCTGGGAAACCAAGGCGGCGCCGCCGATTTTCTTCGACGTCAAACTGCTCGGCCCGATTCATCCGACCGACAAGGCCACCGGCGTCCGCTGGGAACTGTGCAAGGACGATGGGGCTCTCGCCACGAAAAAGCTCCCGGGCTATTCCGCCTCCCTCTCCCGCTACCTCTGGATCGAAGCCGCCGCGGGAGATCTGCACGCCATTCCCGTGACGACCGGCAGTGTGGAAAACGCATCCACCCTCTCCCTCGCGGAAGCTTTTCAAGGATTGCGGCCGTTCCATCCCGGAGGCCGGATGATGGTGCGCACATTTTCACCGATCGGCTGCGAAGGCTGGCTGGACCTCCTTTCCGGGATGCCTTGGCGCGGAATCGAACATGGCAAAGAGGCTGTCCGCCTCGGCGGCGTGTACCGAACGCTCCAAGACCGCAACGCTCTTCAATACGGCGGCGGACATCTCTTTCTCGGCAATCGGGGCCAGGCCGCGAAGCTCGCGGAGACATTCCATCTCAAACTGCACACGCTCACGGCGGCATTCCGCCTGGTCCACGCGCACGTTCAGAACAGCCAGATGCCGCTGCTCAATCTGAGCGCCGACAGCTTCCGCTTGCAACTCGCCGAATCCGACGCCGCGCTGCCGTTCCTGTGGAATTTTAAAACCACGCTCGCCATTCCAGGAGAAGCCGTGGCGCTTCCCGTGGCCACCACGAGCGCGCGCTATTTCCTCCCGGCAAAATTCGGCGGCACTTCCGTATACCGCCCCACCACGCTCACCGCGCCGGTGGATAGCACAGGCCAGGTTCGCATTCGGAAACTGCTCCCCGGCAAGGAGGCCGAGACCATGTTGGAAGGCACCCTCGCCTCTCAGGAACGGCTCGTCGCCGGCGGCAGCGATCTGCTCTGGCTCCGCCTCACGCTGCCCTCCGGGCGCGTCGATCTCTATGCGACCATCGAGCCCGCCGATGGCGCCGCAGCGGGCGAAGTCCGCTTCCGCACGCTCCCGCAAAAGCTCGATCCCTCCGTCATTGCCGCGCTCCGGCAAGCCGAAGGCGTCCCGCTCCCCAACGTTCCCTTCCAAACGGTGCCCCTGCTCAGCACCCCCTGCGACCTCTACGCGCTCGGCGTGCTCGCAGTGCGCACGCTGCTCGTGGACGACGAAATCTCCCTGCCCGTGGCGCTCGACGAAATCCTCAGCCTCGCCCGCAAATCCGCCGGCACCCACGACGCCTCGCAAACCTCGGGCGAACGGATCCGCGCGCTCGCCGAAGCCAGCGAATCCGTGCTCAAAGCGCTCGGCCCGCACCGCATCCTGCGTGAAAAAATCGAGCCCTCAGCCGCCATTTTTCCCGAGGACCTATGGTGGGACACCGTCGCCCTCATCTGCCGTCTTTTCCCCGGCATTGGCCCCGACAGCCTCTGCCGCGATTTCGGCGACGTCCCTCCCCTCGCCCTCGAAAGCGTCTTCACCGAGCCTCTGGCCACCCTGGAAAAGCTTCTCGTCCGATCCCGCAGCCTCCTCCTCGTCGATTGGAACTACAACCGCGAAATCCGCTCCGTCATCGGCAAATTCCTCGACCGATCCCGCAAATCCCCCGCCTCCGCCACCCGCGCCTAGCTGACAGACCCTCTTGGCAAATGCGGATTGCGCGACTATCCTTTCTTATTTGAGACTACCCCATGGCAGAAACCTTCGGCAAATGCACTAACTTCGCGAGCTGCACCCTCGCCTATCGCAATGAACCCATCGCTTATTCCGGCAACCCCGTTTGCCCGGAGTGCGGCCAGCCCCTAAAAACCGGTGCAGGCGGCAAAGGCCCCTCGCCGATGCTGCTGATCGTCGGCGCCGTCGGCCTCATCCTCCTGCTGGGCGGCGGAGGCTTCTTCTTTTTCTCCCGTCATTCCCAGAAAACGGCGTCCACCACCCCAGTGCATACCGAGGAAACACCCGCGACGCCTTCCCCGGCGACGCCGGAACCCGAGCCCACTCCCGTAACTCCCCCCGTCGTCGCGGAGACCCCCTCGAATCCACCCTCCGTTGATCCTCCCAAACCGTCGCCCGGATTAACGCCCGAGCCCACTTCTCCCAATCCTCCCGCGCAAACCCCGCCCGTCACCCCCGCCGAGGACAAGCCGGACAAGCCGCTTGTCGCGGTAGTGACGCCTCCGAATCCCGTCGCCACACCCTCGCCACTCGTCGGCTTGATGCCGGACGCGAACGACCCGGCGGAATCCGTGAGCGTCGAAAAAAACGTCGATACCAACCTCAAAGGCGAGGAAAACCAGCGCGTTCGCGATGAAGTCCTGAAGCGCATCGACCTGATGCCAAACCTCACCAAGGCCGAGCGCGAGAAACTCATCTCGCGCGTCGATCACGCCCACGGCATGGGAAAAATCATCAATATCCCCTTCGCCGTGGGAAGCCGCGCCGTGGGCCCGCGCGAAATCGAGCAATTGAAAACCGCCTTGAAGGCCCCGCAGGTTGTCAATCTCACCAAGGTTCCCACCGTCGTCTTCGTCCTCCTCGGTTTCGCGGATGTGCGAGGAGACCTGAAAACCAACCAGAAAATCTCCCTTGATCGCGCCGAAAACATCTCTCAAACGCTCAAGGAGAAATGCGGCCTGCAAAACGTCACCCAGCCCGTGGGCATGGGCGGCTCCGCCCTCTTCGACTCCGGCAACTTCGCAAAAAACCGCGTCGTCGAAGTCTGGGCCGTGGTGCCCTAAGCGAAAACAGGAACAGTGATGATCCGTCGGTAGAGACGCACAACTCCGCCTTGCAGCCTGAAAGGCTGCCGCCATCTTAGCCCGGGGTTGATCCTCTCTCATTCGACCCTCTTTCCCAAGTTGCACTTGGGAAAGCCATAATGGGCGAAGTTGCACTTCGCATGGAGGGGTGTCTGCGGGTGGCGATGGACGCTCACACACTGAAATGACGCCCAGCCAAGGATGGTCTACACTTCTCGTTTCATCTCCGCAAATTTAGATTTTCGACTGCCTCCGTTTGCGGCCAACACCCGCGCATAGCTTTCACCGTCCGCAACCATCGCCTCCAAAGCCCCTCACGACTTCCTCGCTTCATTGCTTCCTGCTCCTCTGGTCGTGCAGTTCCTGAGTACGGCGGGCTCGCTCGTAAATCCGCAGATCATCCCTTAACTGAACGACGAATCCCGCAACCCCAACTGCTAAAAGAACGACCGACAAAATACGCTGCCATCGCGAACCAAAAACAAGAGCCACGATAGCGCAAATGCTCATCACAACGAAGAACCCAGGGCACGAGCACATAACGACACTCGAGGCGAGGAAAACGACGAAATAAACAATGATCGCTATGCGCGCCACTCCATGCCGCATCGAAACGGCAGGCGCCGGCGCGAGCCGAAGAGAAAGATGTTCCGGCAGTGGTCTTTCACTCTTTCCATCTTGCATTCAACTACCCCCCAATCACTTCAGCGTGAAAGTCTGCCGGAGCCTCTCAAAATCGCTCGCATAAGTTTTATAGTCCCCAAGGGTCGCATATTCTTCGATGACACAAATATTATCGCCCTTCTCAAATCCAAATATCGTGACGCGGGCGCGAACAATCCCCTGAATCTTTCCCTCGATACTGTAACCTTTGCCCTCAAATCTCGACCACTTGGTAATATCGGCCGTCTTGGCGTCCGTAAATTTCTTGCCAATACCGTCTCGCTGTTTGTTCACCAACGAATCCGCCGAGGCTCCCGCCGATTTCTGGCCAATAACGACCATAAAGAAAGTCGATTCCGGCCCCTCGAAAAAGATAAAGGAATCGGGACTATACATGTCGTCTTTCGTGTTCTCCGTCCATTTCTCTGGCAACGACAGAGAAAACGTCTTCCGATCAATCTCAACGACATGAGCGGGCGTGCAACAGGCGAACATGCATGAAAACGCAGCCAGGAACAATCTGTTCAATATTTTCATCTAAACCGTGAATGCCGGTTTGGCTCTACGCAAGTGATTCGTTGAATTCCGAAGGAACTTCACTGCGCGAATTCCCATGAATTCGCATGAATCCTCAAAATCCGACATGGGACGGTGATCAATACACTTTGCGGATGCGCGTCTCGCTGACCCTCGTAAAACCACCCGCCAATCCACTGACCTTCCCACTCTCCACCGTCGGCTTCGCTTCCGAAACCGGGGCCTTCTTCCCCGTGGACTTGTCAGGCGACTTCACCGTCGCCTTCTTCTCCGTCTTCTTCGCGATGATTGGACGACTCGGGGATTGTTTGGGTTTTTTGGCGGGCATGACGGACTCTGTGACCGCCCTTGCGCAGCTTCAAGCTCAGAATTCAGCATCGATGAAGATATAATCAAGCGCCGCCGCATTCTGATGATCCGCGCTTCTAAACTCCCGATTTCTCATCCCATTCTCATTGTATCGCTCCCTTGCCGAAATGATGGCGCTCGCTACGCGTCCTTCGATGCACTCGCACGGACACGCTCCAGCACTTTGTCGGCTATTTCTGGATAGAGCTCCCTGACGCAGCTTTCGCACAGCCCGTGGCTGAATCGCGCTTCGGAGTGTTTCTGAATATAGGCCTCTATCTTATTCCAATATCCTTTGTCGTCGCGAATGCTCTTGCAGTGTGCGCAAATTGGCAGGAGACCGCTCAAAATTTTGACGGTGTCGGTGACTTCTCGCAATTCCAATTCGAGGATATGTCGCCGGTGATTCTCACGCCGTACTAGCAGGGTTCCCGCGGCCAGAAGAATCGCGGCCAATAAGCTGCCAAAACCGAGCAGAAGCCCGGTATTGCGAAAGTCAACATCAGCAACAGCGCCGCGCTGGACCAACAACCGCTGCTCCTCTTGGATGAATGCATCCACTAAGGCCGCGGCGGGAGCCATGATTTCTTCGTCTTCGCTGGGCGATTCCATTTTGATCGCCGCTGACCGCCCGTCATTTTGGCGGGTGTAAATCACATGATCCGTCTGGGACAAAATATGAGTCAAACTCATCGTCAACTCTTTGAGTCGCCGCTGTTGCACGGGATTGTCACGAGTAAGCTTCGTCAGTTGCGCTAACTGTCGCGAAGCGGCCTCCATCCCGCGAGTATATGCAGTTGGAAAACCCGGCTTCTCCATCAATACATGTCCCCGCATCTCCGACTGGATATTCGTGAAACTGGCTGAGAGCGATTCCGCGGTGATGAGCACTTCATAGGTGTGCTTGTGCCAATCAAGCGCCTGCCTCAATGACACAATGGCGCCGATCGACATCGCGGCCACCATGACAATCAATGTTCCCGCCGCGGTAATCGGCATCCAATGCACGAAATTGCGATCTTGTTTTGAAGCCATCTGCCAGCACAAGCTGAGCAAGCCCGCGCCAAGGAGAATGAGCGCGATGGATGTATTGAACGCCATCCGCGAGTACGCGCCCCATCCATAAGCCGAGTCGATTCCGGTCAAGTACCCGAGTAATGCAATAAGACCGACAACCGCGACGACGCATGCCAGAAGGCCAGAAACGGCCAATCGCCCGGGGCGCCGACCAGCCGTTCCCGCGAAACAGAGGGCGGTGCTCAGAAAAATGAAACAGATGGCGGTCAGCGGAGCCATTCGCCCAGGATAGGCCGTAGCGATTTCAAAGTATGGTTTGAAGAAAAGTTGATCGATTCCCAAATCCCATCCGGTAAGATATTCCAGCAGCGTCAGCGACGCCAAAAGAGCGACGATACCGCTCGGCCAGAGCGCCGAACGCACGTGCCGCATATTCAAAAGAAAGAGCCCGGCGGCGCACAAGATAAAGCATAGCGCTGTGTTGTATTGCGTCGGCGCGGCATGGGGGAAAATCTGGAGCACACGAGGCCAATGCGCATACCAGGCAACGATGACTATGAGACCAAATGCGGTGACGATCAGCGCCGCGCTGAGTGGCGCCAATCTCGGCCAGCGCGCCGGAGGCATCGGTTCATTAGCATCGGGTTCTGACACTTTGGAAGTTTGCTACTTTTGTTAAGCGCCGGTGCGCTCGATTCGGAACGAATCAAGGTAGTGGCTGATAATAGCATCATCGTGGTGCGAACCAGTGGAAGATACAACCACCCGATAAACCTTGCCCGCGACGTAAGCGATCCGCGTCCACATCCGCACCTTGCCCCCATCGCGCTCGAGATCGAGCACAAAGCCCGGTGAGGCGCCAAACTGCGCGGGCGACTCACGAACAATCGTGAAACCCTGCTGCGTGAAATACGACTTCAACGCGGCTAATCGCTCCGAGTCGGGAACAGCGGGTTCGCCGACCGGCAGCGGGCTGAACGAGAGAAACAAGGAAATGTCCTTGAAGGGCACATCGCAAATAAGACTCGTCCGTTGCGCACTGACACCATTGGCAGTGTCTGTCTGTTCCTTGGATTGCGGTGTCGCCGGAAACTCGGCGGATGCAAAGCCATCGCTCGTGAGATGCCGCTGCCAGGCGGGAGATACGAGTTGATCGGTAAAAAGCCGAAACAGGCCAAAAACAATAAGAAAAGGTCCGCCGACGCGGAGAATCTTCGTCGCCCTTTTCTGGGCCGGCGACTGAGCGGACAAACGCCCCGCCGACGGCGACCGCCTCCCGGAGACCGACGCAAACACGCCTCCCGCAATCATAATCAAAGCGTCAATGTGGAGGAGAATAAATGAAGGCATGGATGATTGCGCGCATTTCAGGCAGTTTCACGAACCACAACAGTGCCGTCTGAGTCAAGCGGCGTATGGGGTGGGAACAGGATGCCGCTTCTACGTTGACCCTTCTGCCATCCGCGCCCATCCGCGAAATCCGCGGTTAAAAATCCGTTTGAGTATGCGCCGCTCCAATCAAACCCCAACGTGCGGTCAATACCGCGGCGTCCGGCATCCGGCATCCACGTCCATCCACGTCCATTCGCGTCAATTCGCGGTTAAAATCCCGCGTTTCTCCGTTGCCTCTGCTTCCTTCTGTTCTGGAAATGCTCGCAGAATCTCCCGAAACGAAGTAAAAGTTTTCACTATTCGACGCCAAACCCCCAACAAACGAGAGCCAATCCGATATGATTCAATACTCCAATTTAGGATCTGACAAACAGCTCAATGAAATCGTCATCGCTGGAAGCCACGATGCGGGAATCACGAGCGGAGGAGGAAATGCGCAAACCCAAAACCTGGACATCCGGGCGCAGGCCGCGGCCGGCATCCGTATGTTCGATCTTCGGGTCGCGGCATTCTCCACCGGCGCGAAAACCGGAGGCGTGAAAGAAGTGGGCCTCCATGCCTTCCACGCGGATGGCTCATTGCAGACCAAAGAGACCAAGACGCGCTACGTCACAGACCAGGACCGCGTCCAGGATGTGACTCGCGTCAAATTGAAATACGGGCAGGGCGCCATCGGGGAAGGTCTCGGAAAAATGCTGGCCGACGCGCGGGGTTTCGTCGAAACCTACTCGAGCGAGTTTCTCATCCTGAAATTCGATAAATGCTCAGACTGGCGGCTGATTGCGGAAACGTGCGTGGATGGCTTGGGAGACACGATCTATACCGATGGAGGCAATCTCAATAAGAAAACCCTCCGCGACCTCGCGGGAAAGGTCATCGTAGTGGTCACGGACATGTCTGAGATTCCAGTAGGGTACCGTGGCGCCGGCGGCATATTAAACATCAAGAACCTCTACGGCAAGAATGGACCCTCAGGAGGTTACCAGGAGGATTATCAAGGGTTGCAATACTTCGGGAAAGGCGGCACCAGCGTGAATCCCAAGAAGATGAAATGGACTCAATCGGGCAAAATCAAAGAGAACGTGGAGAAGCAGACCGTGATTCTCGATCGGAAGGGCGATGGAAACCCGGACGTCATGGGCATGATGTATTGGACGAGCACAGGACTGCTCGAAAACATCAAGGATCGAAACAAAGAAATGTGGAAGCCGAAGAAAGTGGCTGCGCTGAACCGTATGTGGAAATCCGGCTTGGAGGATTCCATTAACTCGCGTCTCACACAAGCGATCGACCCCACCTCCTACTCATCCGGAGGGCTCCTCAAGGCATTCATGCCCAACATCGTGATGATCGACTTCGCCGATCCCTCCAAGTGCCAGACGATCTACGAATTGAACTTCATCGCCGCCACCTCCATCATCGACGCGACGCGTGATTCGCTGTCATAGCACTAGTTCGACTTCAAGCCAACCGTGTTGACCGCGATCACGCGGTAGCGGTGCGTTTTGCCTTCTTCAGCGCTGGTGTCGGTAAAACGCATTTGCACGAGCGGTTGCGCGGGTGTGTCGCTGTATTGGAGATTCTGGAAGAGCGGACGGCCAAACGGATTTTTGCCCTTCTCGGGCACATTGGCGAGGAACTGCCCGTCGCGCTCGATGATGAAGCCGGCGAGGCCGCTTTCGAGATCGGCTTCGGATTCCCATGTCAGCTCATTGCCCTTCACTTGAAGGTTCGTCGGCGCTGGCGGCGGCGTGGTGTCCGTCACGGCGGTGTCTTTGACATATTGCGCCCACGCTTTGCCGATGGCCTCATTGGGGAGCCAGACGGACTCCTCGAGCGCGCCCGTGAATTTTCCGGCAGGCACGGGAGCGATGATCTCCGCCTCCCCAGTGTAAAGCGGCGCGAGTTGCGCATCCGACGTCGGCATCGTCCTCAAAGGATCGCCATTCTTCTCCGGCAGCCGCGCGGACAGGCAGGCGTCGAGCCACGGGATCGCCAGATAGCGCTGGTTGCCGCACTCATGTGCGGTCAAGGGATCGACGGCCACGCCGATCAGCGCGCCCTTGGCCCGCATCGCGTCAAAAAAGGTCTCCACGCCCGCCCATCCGCCCGCGAAACGGCCGTCTTTCACGGTGACGCCTTCCTTCGTGCCGAGATTGCACATCACCGGCACTTTCAATGCCTCTTCCGAGATGGTGTAGCTCGCCGGCTTGCCTTCCGCGGCCTTCACAGGAGGCACGCCGGAGCGCAGCCACGCCGCGGCGATCCGCTCCGGATGCAGCAGCACCATGCCGCCCGCCCAATGCCCGCCGCCGCTATGGCCCCAGAGCGCCCACGGCGCGGTCGCAAGTTCCGGATGGCCGCTCTTCGCGCCCAGATCGGCGAGGGATTTCTGAAACGCCGCATCCGAGCCGTTGCGCGGATCGCACCAAAGCTGGCAGTTCGCCTTCTCCGGCTGCTCATACACTGGCGACATCAAAGCGCATCCGTGCTTCTTCGCGAGAGCCTGCCACTGCAGATCGAACGCGCCGGTTTGCCCCGATTTGCAAGAACCCTCGCCGCAGCCGTGCTGATGCACAATCAAGCCGCGCAAAACCTTGACTCCCGGTGGCAGCCATACCGTGTAGTTCACCGGATAGGCCAGCCCGCCCGGAGCCGTCGAAGCCTCGTAACGGACCCGAAAGTAAGGCGGATCGGCCGGCAATGGACTGTCATACGGCGCCGTCTGGGCAAAAAGAGATCCGGCAAGAGCGAAGAACAGCAGGAGGGAATAACGCATAGTTCGGGATTGCGATTGAAGCGGAAGTGCCGGCGCCGGGCAACCCGTAAGCGCGGACGAGGAAGTGATTGAATTTCCGCTCCGCAGGCCGACAATGCATGCACAGTTTCCCCAAACCACCATGAACACCCCGTCCATCATCTGCCCCGACTGCGACACCTTCACGCGCCGCGACTTTTTCAAAACCACCATCGGCGCGGCTGCGGCCGCCACGCTCGGCGGCATCGTTCCCGCCCGCGCGGTGGATCTCACGAAAGGGAAATCCGAGACGCTCGTGGCCACGCTCTACAAATCGCTCAGCGAGGAGCAGCGCAAACACCTGTGCTTCTCATTCGACGACCCGCTGAGGTCGAAGGTGAACAACAACTGGATGATCAATAAATCGCAAAAGGAGATGCTGAACGCCGACCAGCAGGCCATGGTGCGCGACATTTTCCTCGGGCTGCATTCGCCCGAATATGCGCAGCGCGTGATGGAGCAGGTGGTGCATGACAGCGAAGGCGACGGCTTCGACGGCGGCACGTCGGTCGCGCTTTTTGGCGAGCCGGGGAACGGGAACTTTGAGTTTGTGCTCGCGGGGCGGCACGTCACGCGGCGCTGTGACGGCGATTCAGTCGACGGCACGGCCTTCGGCGGGCCGATCTTTTACGGACACGCGGCGCACGGCTTCAATGAGGCGGCGGGCCACCCCGACAACATTTACTGGTATCAGGCGAAGCGCGCGAATGAGGTCTTCCAAATGTTCGACGGCAAACAGCGGGAGATTGCGCTTCTCGGCGATGGCCGGCCGGAGAAGGCCAACGACACCGTGAAGCTCAGCGGCAAAACCGAGGGCTTGGCCGGCATCGGCGTCAGCCAGCTCTCCGCGGACCAGAAGGCGCATGTGAGAGACGTCATGTCCGACGTCCTCGCGCCGTTCCGCAAGGTGGACGCCGACGAAGCGCTGAAGCTCATCGAAGCCTCCGGCTTCGACAATCTGCACCTCTCGTTTTACAAAAACCAGGTCATCGGCAACGACGGCGTCTGGGACGTCTGGCAAATCGAGGGACCGAACATGATCTGGTATTTCCGCGGCAAACCCCACGTCCACGTCTGGGTCAACGTCCGCGCCAGCGCTTAGCCCGCGTACTTACCTCTGGAGTAAGTCGCCCGCACCCCGAGTCGGCTCTCGCGCCGAAGGGCCGGTGAGCCCCCTCCAAAAAATGCTGTCATCTTGAGCGCAACGGAAGGGAGGTCAACGACCTGAGTGAAGTCGAAAGACCTCTAATATCCGGTCTGCGGGCCAGTCGTCGTTCGCGGATAGCCCCTCAAAAGACAAAGCCTCGAGCACTCGCATTGAAACCAGACTCGCTCTGCCCACCTTTAATTAGACCGACAACCGTCTTCCCATCCCAGATTATCAAATATGCCGATTGATCACCTTTACTGGGCAACCCAGGATTTCCTCAAAGCGCCTCACCTGCTCCGGCTTCAACTCACCGATATACGGGTTCATGGCATTGAGGATAATTCGGGAAAATCCCTGCTCAAAGCGATACCTTAAATCATTCAGCGACTTTGCCGTATGCCCGCAAGGCAGTCGGAGCGGCTTGTTTCCAAAATCGCCGACCCAGCTATCTTCGTCGTCCAACTGATCCGACCACCAGTCGATCGAAACATCCGCGTCGCAAACCGGGCATCGAATGCTCTCGAAGTTTCCTCCACAGTCCCGGAAACGGACCGCGCCAGCGACTTCACTCACGACATCTTCCGCCTCCGGCGCAATTTCCGCGAAATAAGCCTCAGCCACGGCAACGGCTTCTGCGGACGGAACAAAATCCGCCTCGCGAGGAATGATGCCAATCCAATGATCAGACATAGAGCAAGAAAGTGGTTTGATGTTTCCAAAATCTGAAACTCATGCCGATTTCCCATTGCGTTTCATCATCTCTCTCAACGCCGCTTCGGCTTCCGCGTAATCCCGCAGCCCGAGAAAGCCTACCTCGCTGACACTGGTGTTTCTGCCTCGGCGCTCGATGTTGCGCTGAAACAGAATATCCCCCTCCCGATCGCCGCGAGATACACGTTCAAACCCGCCAAATCCCGAGGCATCAAACGACTGTATCTTCAGCGACCAGACCTTCTCGAAGATGATCGCGCCCTTCTCGGTCACCACGTAAAAAACCCGTCCCGCCTTCCATAATGCGAAGACAGGCGACAACAAAATGCCAAGCCCAAAGACAATGAACATGCAGCCCCATAAAATGAAAAATACGGGCGGCTCTTTCCCGTGATTGGCGGAAAATCCTCCCGAGGCGCCCCACGTCCAAAACACGGCGAAGGCCGTAAATGGAATTCCCATCCACGCCCGTTTCCAACGGTTCCGCGCATAGCCGGAAGGATCCGGCGTCGCGGACCAAAGCACCCGCAATCCTCCCGTCTCCCTTGAGACGGCTTCCGCGAGAAACTCAGGTGGCGAATCCATGCTTTATATCGAATGACATGATGGTGACGTCGGCCCCAAGATAGTTGGCGCGCTCCACGAAACGCCAACCCAAACGACTAAAATACTGCTCTGTGCTGAAGGTGTAGAGATAAAGCATGGGAAAGCCGAGCATCCGCGCTTCCGCGATCACGCGTTCGACCAAGGCTGCTCCGATGCCTCGCCGGCGATGCTCCGGCGCCACTACGACGCCAGCGAGCCACGGCGACCACTGCATCCGCGTATCCATATCGTGCGCAATGAGCATGGCGGCCCCGAGCAGGATATCCTCCTCACAGGCCGCCATCACACTCGGAACCTCGCGACGGCCGCTGAATGCCCTGAGCTTCGCGGCGCGCATCTCCACGGTCTCGTCGGGGCGAAGGTGGCCCCATTCACGCCGATGCCACGCCGCGAGAACTGGCACGAACTCCGGACGATCCGCGAGATATTTGATTTTCACGTCACTCGGAACCGCTTTTCATTCGCTTGGCAGTCTCTTGGGATCGACGGCTTCGCGCCGGATACCTTCCACTATGGTTTTGCCGTTGAAATCGAAACCGGTGAAATGGGTGAATGAGGCATCGAAGACCAGATAGGCCCTGCGCCCCACATAGCGGACACCACCGCGACGGGTGAGACTTTCGAGGACAAGGACGCGGGGTTCGGCAATATCCCATCGGGCCGTCCATAGGAGCGTAGAATTCCTGACGATCCCGTTGCGGAAGAAATCGACCTCTTCGGTTTTCTTGATCCCGCTGGCAGTCTCCTCCCAAGTCCAGTTGTAGGAGGTTATCGCCGCGAGCAGCGTATCTTTTTCCGGTTTGTCCTCAGTCCTGAGACCGCAAAAGGCGGACGGAACGAGTAGCAAGCCGAACACGATTCCGATGATCTTCATTGGAGGCAGGGTCCTATTCCGGGATTTCTCATTTGGCTTCGTGTTCATGTTGAGTTGGAGCGCTAATCGATCTCGTAGATTCTTTCCGCCCTCGATGGATCAAATTGAAATACATCGTCAGCCATTTGGGTATTCACCCTAAATTCTGACGTTTCAATACTGTAAGTGGCGATCTGAATATTCCCCTGCAGCGAAGGTTCTCGAATCGCTGGGCCGGCAAATATCTTGATCGTCATCTTTTTCGGCGTCGGTCCGATTTGCGGGTCCACGCCGAACTCATCGACATGCAAATCCCTTAGCAGATACACTTTGCCGGCGCTCTCGGTAGAAAGCTTTACATCAGAGGGAACCAGGGCGCTGGGGGAGACAGATGGTTTTGTAAATACCACACTCCAAAGATATGCATCCCTCTTGAAGGATAGCTGAATGCTGCCATCGGCCTCGGTCTTGATCGAAGTCCCCGGAAGGGACAGAAGGTTGCGCCAAGTCTCCAAATCGTTCAAAACCGCAGGGGTCACCGGAGAAAAACCCCTCTCGTTGGAATGGGTCGTCAAAAAGGAGTAATTCACGAATGGAAAACTCAAATCATAGAGCATTTGTGCAGCCGTCGGATAAGCGTCCTTTGCAGAAATCACCAAAGATGCGCTCTCGACATCGAATCTTGTATA
>Ga0206905_10057_pt1 | contig 32438 bp, 28 predicted proteins | sample Alteio_BWOrgHeat_43_FD_152940 | JGI IMG/M metagenome (GOLD analysis project Ga0206905, IMG submission 152940) | Enriched cells from forest soil in Barre Woods Harvard Forest LTER site, Petersham, Massachusetts, United States -... | ecosystem: Environmental > Terrestrial > Soil > Temperate forest >...
TTTATTTCTTGGTTTGGGGGTGTATTAACATCGGGGTTAGAAGACGTAGCAGGAGCGCTATTTTTTGTTTCTTTTTGCAACTCTTTTTTGGCTATAGCTTCCAGCTCAGAAAGAAACTTTTGATACTGTCCTTCTTTGTACGCGAGGTGTATTTCTTCAGCCCATTCACGTCCTGTTTTCCAGCTGTCATGACCCTCTGCAAAAAGGGAAACGGAGTTTTGTGCGAGGAGGCAAAATGAAAACATAAAAGTGATAATAGAGCGGTGCATATTATTTTCTCGTTATGGGGTGGATGAGGATTTTTTGGAACAATGCTTTTAGAGATTCACAGATAAGAATAAGCCTCCAATGAGTACGCCAGAGCCAGCTAATACTATAGACGCATATTTTGCAATGTTTAAGGATCTAGCGACAACATGAGTAGCTTGAAATAACTCAGCCCTAAGTGCATGCGAAAGAGCTCCAAGGATTACAATAGTAGTCAATGCTGCAATTCCAATTAGAGCGACTAAGGTAATTTCTTGGGTTTTTTTACAACAAGTACAAGAGTTTTTATCGAAAGAGGCAGGTTTATATAAAACTGCCATGGGTTCGTTCTGCGCATTGGGTGGGACTGTGGTATTATTTGTTGTACCTGAAGCAGCTGATGTCATAAAAATCTCCTTTTTAATAGTGGTAGATTAGCGTGGTTTCGAATAAATAGCAACTGTTGAGGTCAAGTTTATTTCAGTTTAAGGGAATTATTAGAGGTTTTAGTAAAAATGAAATTTTTATTAATAGGTGGTTATGCCGCTTTTTCAGAGCTCTCGAGTTTGGTCCTTTTAATTACAAAAAAATCCCTACCGGGATTAATCTGTCATTGAGTTGAACTGGAATCTTCTGCGGCGGGCATCCCGTCCTGCAGAGCCGGCTATTTGCTCCATAGAACTTTGCAGAAAGGTTAAAAATATTTTTATAATGGTTTTTCTGCATGGCTGAATATTTAAAGTTATTATAAAATAACGTAGATAATTAATACCAGGATGTTCAAATGTTTAGAAAGGCGTATTGTTTTAATGATTCTGTTGTTTTCTATTTCGATAAGCAAGACAACAAGTATGTGGCGAAAGGAGGAAGTGAAGCTTGGCGACTGAACAATCCAGGTTTGATCGCCTCTCATAGTCCTTTTGCAAAAAAATTTGGGTCAATTGGTGGAAATCAACATTATGCAATTTTTCCAACCGTCGCTGCAGGAATAAACGCTCATCAAAGCTGGCTTCGTTCTAAAAAATACTACAGTGCATCTCTTTTGGAAATAGCCAAACATTATGCTCCTGAAAAAGCAGAGGGGTATTTACGACAGCTTTGTAAACTGACGGGCATTTCTTCGAATGCTCAACCCAAAAATCTTTCGAAAGATCATCTCCAGAAATTATTGGAAGCTATTCAAGTTTTAAATGGCTTTTCGAAAACGAATGCATGGCAATTCGACCTGTTACCAAAAATCACAGCACGATTCCATTCTCGGGATGAATCAATTGTGCAATATCTGGTAGGTCAGACAATTTTGCTCGAATTAACAGAAGCAATTGAATGGGTAAAGACGCATCGACTAGATGCTGTGATTGTCCATCAAAAGAGCGGCAAAATCTACCTTAGATCAAGACCTGGCCACCACTTTAACCAAATTAAGTTTTCTGAGGAGGAATATGGAGAGCCCAAGAATTTTAAAGAAGCAATTCGAGATGTCGGTGTAGCAAAGAAGGGGCAACCTATCTGGGGTTTTGTTAATGGGATATCTACTAATGCAGAACGCGCTTTGGATTGTGCTACCTACATATCTAACCACAGCGGTGGTCAGCAAGTTTGGAGTTTTGTAAACGATGCATATTTTGGAAATGGGTGGACTTTAAAAGATGCCTTTTACCAAAAATTAAATAAGGAAACTGTATCTGTAAAATTATGCATTCAATTTCTTAAATTTCTTATTGATCTTTCAAAAGAGAGAGGAGAACAACGTCCTATTGTCATTTTTGCACATAGCCAGGGAGCGCTTATTGTTGATTTAGCTTTAAACAAACTGACAACTGAAGAGCGCAAGCGCATTCAGGCATACACTTTTGGAGGGCTTGCTCTTATTTCTTCTGAGAAGTCTAATGCTCAAAACTTTTTTAGTAGCAAAGATCCTATACCTTTCTTTGCTTCGAAAGATAGAGTTCAATTTTTGCTCAGGTTTCACTTAAGGCAAAAATTAGGATTGACCGCTCAGGAAATTATAGAAGAGTGTGTTAAGGAGGATTTTGTGAGCTATTACCAGCAAGATGTCTCCTTGGAGTCCGTAGAAGAATTTAGGCAAAGGCGTGAACAGCATTATAAAAATGAGCTAAAACAATCTGAGAACATCACAATTCTTGATGACACGATTTCAGAATTTTGGGAACATAGTTTCGATCTCCCAAGCTATCAAGCGAAAATTAGGGAGCTTGTGGAGTATCACAAACAGTAGGTCCATATGGACAAAAGAACATGGGTTGCTTTAGGAGCAGTTTTTGCGATCACCTTTCCTCTTTTGTATAAAATAGAGACAAGCTGTGGCAAAATGGGAGGTTTACAGCATCAGTTGTCCTTATTCCTCCTAGCATGGATTCCCGGTTGTATAGGGCTTATCGGTGCGAAGTTTGAACGATTCAAAATACCGTTTTTTGGTGAACCGAGCCGTTTTTTATTCTATTCCTATCTGTTTTCTCGAGTTTTTGTGTTCTACTTTGTTTTAGATCTGGATAGTAGTTGGTATATTCTTGTTCCTTTGACTTTGGCAATTGATCTTGTTTTGCTTTGGATGGTTGCGCTTGGCGAAGCAATTTTTTGGTGGGGTTATCTTTATCACAAGCTGGAAAAATATCCACCGATTTTATCTATAGTTATTATAGGGCTCACTCAGGGACTGTGGCAAATGCTTTTTTTCTTGGTGAATCTTGGTCCCTACCTATCGTATACGCATAAATTTTTCTTTGTGCCGTTAGTTGCGATGCTCTTAAGCCCTACCCTTTATTATTTAAGAGTACGAGGACGATGTATTCTTTATCCAAGCGTATTTTTTACTCCGATGCTTTGCTATACTCTTTGCTCTCCTGAAGAAATTCAATCAATGTTTGGAATGGCATCCCTTGTTTGTTTGTTTTTATTGGCCTGCGTAGCCTTGGTTCTTTTGCAACGGCAGAAACAGATCGTTTTTTGGTAATCCATGGCAAGACATAGAAATCGAAAAGAAACAAATTCTCAGTGCCGAGCTCGAAATGAATACTCAAGACTTATTTTTGAAGTCTTTTCCGAATGCATAGCAAAGGTTGTAGGGTAAGTATGTGCCATCGCTTTGCGATTTGATTACCGCTTTGCGGTTAAGATGAAAGCTCTGATTTTGTTGTTAAAACCTGATCTCATCTTAACCGCAAAGCGGTAATCAAATCGCGAAGCGATGGCAGTTGTTAGCCGTGGGTGGGAACCCACGGAAAAGATGCACCGCCTCCTCTGAGCCAGGAACTGGCGACACTATTTTGCGTAAGGTGAGTTATTTTGTGAATTTTGCCGTTCATCGCAAATTCACATACTCTTGAGAGTAGGGTATTTGCGATGAACGGCAAAATTCGCGAAAGAAAACAAAATGCGGTCCGACGATGTTTACTGTCAGCCTCGTAGGCCGTCCCGTCACTCAGAGCCGGCCATTTGGCCCAAGGGGGCCAAACGACTTCGATTCCAGGGATAAGCCACGTTTAGTGGCTTTCTTTCCGGCAAATTTTTTTTGTGAATAGAATTGAGTTGAACTGGAATCCTCTTCGGCGGGCGGCGGGGCCGTCCCGTCACTCAGAGCCGGCCATTTGCTTTTGCAAATGGCTTCGCTTCCAGACGAAAGCCACATTTAGTGGCTTTCTTTCCGGCCAAAAAAAAACCCTGCGGTGCAGGGTTTTTGTTTGGCCGGAACTGGAATCGAACCAGCGACACAAGGATTTTCAGTCCTCTGCTCTACCGACTGAGCTATCCGGCCAAAGAGAAAAACGATAATGGGAAGTTGTATTTTTTACAATAGACTTCTTAAAAAATTAAAACTTTTTACCGCCGATTTGAGCGTGAACGCGCATTGCCTCAATGAGGGGTTGGATACCTGTTTCGTTTAGAGCGGAGATTTCGAAGATGGGGAAGTGGGGATAAGCTTCTTTGAAACGGGTGATGTTCTCTGCGGATTCTTCTGCGTCAATTTTATTAAGGGCGATGAGGAAGGGTTTGTCGAGCATTTTTTCGTCGTAAGTGGAGAGCTCGTTTCTGAGGATTTTAAAATCTTCAATGGGGTCGCGTCCTTCTATGCCGGAGATGTCGATGAGGAAGATGAGGGTAGAGGTGCGCTCGATGTGTTTTAGGAAAGCGATTCCAAGGCCTTTGTTTAAGTGGGCATCTTCGATGATTCCGGGGATGTCAGCGATGAGGACTCTTGAGTAATCGTCGAATTGGATATAGCTTAAGTTGGGGTGAAGGGTCGTAAAGGGGTAGGCGGCTATTTTAACGGGAACGTGGGTGATTTTTGTCATGAGAGTTGACTTGCCTGCATTGGGCATTCCAATGAGTCCTACATCGGCAATCAGTTTAAGTTCTAGTTCTACTTCTCTGATGATTCCTTCGGTTCCAGGGGTGCAGACGTTGGGAGCTTGGTGCGTGGGAGATTTAAAGCGAGCATTGCCTTTGCCTCCTCTTCCTCCTTGGCAAATAATCCATTCTTGTTTGTCTTCAGTGAAATCGAAGAGAATTTCTTGGGTTTTGCTGTCTTTAACGAGGGTCCCTTGGGGGATTTTTAGAAGGAGATTTTGCCCGTTTTTGCCTTTTTTGTGGTTGCTTCCACCTTCATGGCCGTTTTGTGCTTTGATAATGCGAAAATTGCGATAATCCTGTAACGAGAGGACATGAGACTCTGCTCTCAATACGATTGAGCCTCCATTTCCTCCGTCTCCTCCTCCGGGGCCACCCTTTGGAATAAACTTTTCCCGGTGCCAGGAGACAACTCCGTTGCCTCCTTTTCCGGCTGAAAGTGTAAGTGTTGCAGTATCGACGAACATGAGTTTTCTATGCCGCCACAGGCTTAATAGAAACAAATGTGCGGTAGGACTTGCGAAAAGCGACAGTTCCATCGACTAAGGCAAAAAGGGTATCATCCTTTCCAATCCCTACATTTTTCTCTGGATGCCATTTTGTTCCTCTTTGGCGCACTAAAATGCTTCCTGCAGTGACAAATTCGCCTGCAGAGGCTTTAACGCCTAAACGTTGGGAGTTAGAATCACGACCATTGCGTGTAGATCCCTGACCTTTCTTATGTGCCATATGCAATCTCCATTATTTTTACGCGTGAATAGCGTTGGCGGTGGCCAACTTTGCGTCGCTCAGTTTTTCTTAGCTTATATTTAAAAGCGATGACTTTAGGACCTTTTACCTCTTTAACAAGTTCTCCGTGAACGGCACACTTGTTGATATTAGGTTGGCCTACTTTAACAGCTTTTCCGTCGTGTAAAAAAAGGACATTGCCAAATTTGACTTTGCCATCATTGTCAGCTTCTAGAAGCTCGACATCAATGACATCTCCTTTCTCAACGCGGTACTGTTTCCCTCCAGATTCGATAATAGCGTACATTTGCGTCTCCTGATTCTAAGAATAATCAAGCATGATAAATTAGGTGATGGCAAAAGTCAACCAAATCCTTTGGCAAAGTTCTAATTTGTGCGTTTAGGCGGAGATATCTCGGGTGCTAAAAGGGGTAAAATTTTCTGGTTTTTAGAGGGTTTTAAAATTAAATTACAATTGCCTTATAACTAACTGGTTATAGATTGTTATAATTGATTTGACAAAGATTAAAATATTTACTATTATTGAACTAAGCAGGGGAGTGACTATATGAAGCCCTATAACAAAAGAAAGGTCTCGAAAGTGACCTTAAAGACGCATCATAAGCATAAAGAATTAGAAAAAAAGTCTCAGATTAAAAAAAATGCTAGCATTCAGTAGTTAAATTGTTTATATGGAAATTAAAAGAATTACTTTACAATAGTGGGGGATATATGAAACACAGAAGAAAACACAAAAAACACTCAGCGAAAAGATCAAAGATGAGCCTTCGCAAAACAAGCTTATGGAAGCAATTTTACGATCGTTATTGCGCACTCTAAAGAGAATTTAGATCGTAGAGTTTTTCTGCGATCTATACCGAAATAATCTGTAGAATCGGTTTTTGGCTGCGTTGGGTTTACTTCAAAATTTGCATTCTCACTTGCGCCTTGCCCTAGGCAATGGTCGCTCGCTCCGAATGCAAATTTTGAAGACCCTCCTTGCCAAATTCCCGATTTTTCAGTTTATTTCGGTATTTTTTTATAGAAGCTTAAGCTGTAAAAAATTGCAGCTGTGAGGGCTATTGTTGCTCCTGGGGGCCAATTAAGATACCAGGATCCGCTTGTGCCTATTACTGTAAAAATGATTCCCAGGAGAATGGCAAGTCCCATGATATGGGGCATTCTATTTTGGAATCTTCCTGCAATAGCCGCGGGTATTGCCAGCATGGCAATCACTAGGATCGCTCCTACTACTTGGATGAGTAGGACAACTGATACGGCTATGAGCGCGAGAAGAAGAAAATAATACCAGGTTACCTTGACATTTTGCAGTCTTGCTTGTTCTTCATCAAAACAGATCGCCAAAAATCGATTGTGAAAGAAAAAAGCGCAGATAAGGACGATCAGATCGAGTCCTAAAATTAAAAAGATATCGCTTTTGCTAATCCACAAGATGTTTCCAAAAAGAAAATGCATTAATTCGACGTTGTAGCCTGGCGTCAGAGCAATGAAGATGATGCCAAGGGACATTCCTGTAGACCATAGGGCTGCAATGATTGTGTCTTCTCTTTCTTTGTGCTTCAGATGCACCCATCCAATAAGGAAGGCGGAAATAAGGGCAAACAGGAGGGCTCCATTTAAGGGACTCATCCAAGAAATTCCGTAAGTTCGCTTAAGCCAAAGAAAAAGTCCCATGCCTCCCAGAACTGAATGGGAGATGCTTCCGCTAATAAAGACGATTCTTTTAGCTACTACATAAGATCCCATGATGCCAGCGGTAATCGAGGCTGAGGCCCCGGCAAGGATAGCCATAAGAAAGAAAGAATTAATCATGGTATAGCCCCATTGCAAAGTGTCCGCAAGCGTCTTTAGGCAGGAGTGGGAATACTTTTTTCCTCACACAATATAATAGGTCGGCTTTATCGAGTATTGGCTGTAAGTCATGGGTGACCATTAGGATGGTGATTTCCCCCTTAAGATCCATAAGAAGTTTATAAATTTCTCTTTCTGATTTGGTGTCAACGCTTGCAGTTGGCTCATCGAGAAGAAGAATTTCTGGTTCACTTATCAGCGCGCGTGCTATGAGGGCTCTTTGGGCCTGTCCCCCTGAAAGAGATCCAAAAGATTGATCTTTTAATTGGGAGAGGCCTACTTGGCTTAAGGCTTCGAGTGCTTTTTGTTTAATACTTTGGGGATAGCTTCCCCACCAGGTGCATTTAGAAATAGCTCCAGTTAAGACAAGTTCAAAAACGGTGATGGGAAATTGTTTGTCGTATCTGGTTATTTGAGGGACATATCCTATTTTGTTATATGCGATTTCAACCGTTCCTTTTGAAGGTTTTAGAAAGCCCATCATTAATTTTAGCAAAGTTGTTTTGCCACCCCCATTTGGACCAAAGATGACAATAAAGTTTCCATGGGGAATAGACAGAGAGACATTTTCAAGAATAAGGTTCTTGTCATAGGCAAACTCAAGATTTTTGATCTCTATGCTCATTGCTTATTTGCTATCTGTTTTGCGATGTTACGCAGTGTTGTTGGGTAATCTCCAGAATAGGGGTCAACCATATAAAGCTGCAAATGGAGTTTTTCAGCAATAAGCTCGGCTCCCTTGTTGCTGTATTGTGGTTCTGCAAAAATGGCGGAAATTTTATTTTGCTCGATTGTTTGTAAAAGCTCGGAAATATGTTGAGGTAGAGGATCCTTTCCTTCTTGTTCTACAGAAAGTTGTTTTAGGCCATAGTCTCGACAAAAATAACCAAATGCTGGATGAGACACAACGATTGCTTGGCCTGAAAGGGGTTCGAGCATTTCTGTGATTTCTGCATCTAGGCTGTCTAGCTCACTTAAAAATTTTAACAGATTTTCTTCGTATAGAGTGCCATTTTCAGGAAAGGCTTTTACGAGAGCTTCTTTAATGGCAATCGCTTGTTTTTTTCCCTCTTTTGGGCTTAGCCATATATGTCTATCTTCAGCATGATCGCAATGGGCGCACCCTTCACGGATCAAATCGATCCCTTCTGATAAATCGATCATTAATAGTGTAGGATTATGCTGCTCTATAATGTTTATGATTTTATCTTCGAAAGGCTCTCCGATTCTTAGCCACACTTTTGCGCTTTTTAAGGGCTCTACATCTCTGAGGGTTGGCTCAAACAGATGGGGGTTGGCTCCGCTTGGAATAAGCGGTTTTGCTACAATTGTATCTCCCCCGATCTTATTTAAAAAATAAGCATATGGCGCGATATTTGTTAGAACAATGGGCTTCGAGCTTGCCGGTTCTTGCTTTGCGCAGGCGCCAAATAGTAATAAAAAAACTAATATTATACTTTTCATCCTTAGTATAATCAGCCTTACTGACGAAATTTTCAAGCAAAAACAATAGTTGTCGGATAATGGGTTCACGATGTAAACTCTGTGGCTTATTTGGAGAGGTGTCAGAGCGGCCGATCGAGCATGCCTGGAAAGCATGTAAACACGAAAGTGTTTCGTGGGTTCGAATCCCACCCTCTCCGAATCCTTTTTTTGTCCTCCTCGAACGAGGAGGACAAAAAAAGGATTCGAGAGAGCAAGCCACTAAATGTGGCTTGCGTGGTGGGTTCGAAGTGAGGCCTCGTGCCGAACCGGCCCCGAAGGGGGAATCCCACCCTCTCCGAATCCTTTTTTTGTCCTCCTCGAACGAGGAGGACAAAAAAAGGATTCGAGAGAGCAAGCCACTAAATGTGGCTTGCGTGGTGGGTTCGAAGTGAGGCCTCGTGCCGAACCGGCCCCGAAGGGGGAATCCCACCCTCTCCGAATCCTTTTTTTGTCCTCCTCGAACGAGGAGGACAAAAAAAGGATTCGAGAGAGCAAGCCACTAAATGTGGCTTGCGTGGTGGGTTCGAAGTGAGGCCTCGTGCCGAACCGGCCCCGAAGGGGGAATCCCACCCTCTCCGAACCGAAGTAATAAGCTGACTTTGGGTTTTAATGGCTCAAGGTGTTTATATTAAGCGAGCTAGCGAGCTTTTTGGAGTGCGCAAATTTATTTGCGCTTTTCTCTACATCGATTTATCGATGTACAAGTTGACGGCGATAAATCGCCTTGAAAAAAAGCGCAAATCAATTTGCGCACTCCAAAGCTCGCTTCCGCTCGCAAACTAAGATCTTATTAAACCCAAAACTCAGGTTAATAGGAGAGGAGCAAGCCACTAAATGTGGCTTGCGTGGTGGGTTCGAAGTGAGGCCTTGTGGCGATAATGAGGGAAGATGCGCTGTCCGTTTTGCGATCATATAGATCTTAAGGTCACCGATTCTCGGGATGCTGCCGAGGTCAATGGGGTGAGAAGGCGTCGCGAGTGTTTGAAATGCTTGAGACGTTTCACGACATTTGAAACGATCGATCTCACTATCCAAGTTTTTAAAAGAGATGGCACCTACGAAGATTTTGTCCAAGATAAGCTTATTAAGGGTCTGGATGCGGCATGCCGCCATACAAGAATTAGTCACGAGCAAGTTCTGGCTCTTGCCTATAAAATTACTGCTGATTTAATGGAGCGACAAATACGAGAAATTTCGACCACAGAGCTTGGAGAAATCGTGATGCTTCATTTAAGGGCGATGGATATTATTGCATATATTCGGTTCGCTTGTGTATATCGTCGATTTAAGGACGTAGATGAGCTAATGGACGCTATTAAACTAGGTAGGTTGGAATGTCATTAAAGAAACAAGATATAGAAAGATTTAAAAAAAGACTTGAAGAGCAAAGAGCTCAGATGAACCAGCTCGTTCGTGGAGCTACGGAAGAAGTGAAGGATACAGATCAATCAAAAGGGTATTCTCAACATCAAGCGGATGAAGGAACAGACGATTTTAATAGAACGGTTTCCCTTGAGGTGACCTCTAAGGAATTTGATATTTTAAAGCAGATTGACAGGGCGCTTCAAAAAATTGAAGATGGTACTTACGGAGTTTGCGATATCACGGAAGAAGAGATCCCGATTGCGCGACTTGAGGCAATTCCTTACGCGACAATGACAGTTAAGGCGCAAGAAAAACTAGAGAAAGGACTGCTTTGAAATTGATGAAGTGGGTCTGGTTCGTAGCTCTTGCATTTACCGTTTTTGGATTGGATATAGCTTCTAAGTCTTATGTCTATCAACACTTTCCTTTAAACGGGGTTTTCCCAGTCTTTCAAAATGTTTTAGGCATAGATTTTTCGATTAGCTATGCTGCAAATACTGGCGCTGCTTGGGGCGTTTTTGCAGGCTTTCAAGACTTTCTTCTCTATTTTCGGATTGTTGTGATTGGAGCTCTTTTAGGCTACATCCTCTTTTTTAATAAGGAAAAAAAGCTTCTTTACCCTTTCATGCTCATTATTACTGGAGCTATAGGGAATGTTCTTGATTATTTTATATATGGACATGTGGTTGACATGTTTTACTTTAAGTTTGGAAGTTATTCTTATCCTATTTTTAACATCGCTGACAGCGCTATTTTTTGTGGCACAGTTTGGCTCATCTTGGTATCAAAAAAACGTGCTGCGCATAAGCAATCCCTCAGTTGAGGGGACTCTCTGTGTTTCCAAATGGATTAAAATCCAAGTGCTTTTAGACCTCTCTGAAATGGAGGAGCTGATCCGGCATCTTCAGCCATTTTATTGTCTAGATACGAGCCGCGTTGTTTCTTCTTTTGAGCATGATTTTTTAGAGGACTATAAACTGTATTTGAAAGATCTAAAAACTCCTGTGAGGTCTTGCATCTGGACGACTTCTTTAGATCCGCTTTACGCAATGAAAGTGGGAGAGGATAAATATCTCATTAAATCTTTACTCCCCACCATTCAAATTCAGGCGCACCAATTTTTTTATTCAGATTTAGATAAAAAATTTCATCCGATGGTCTTAAGTAAAGAAAGTATTTCATGGGGAATACAATTTTCCTATCCTCAACTCTATCAAGACCCCAAAACACAGGCCTTTCACAAATGTAGCGATTTGCCCAATACCCAACTTTTTTTAAAGCTAACCAAATGGCTAAGAGAGTATAGTTGTCCCACGCCATTCATGGCGGAAGGGAAAAAAGTGCATGTCCCCATTCGGATTGGGTTAAAAGTTTTTTCTTGGATTAAAGATCATCCCCAGCTTAAGGCTCGAGGTTTAGAAGTATGTCATCGATAGTAGAAAAAATTTATGAAGCAGGGGAGGGGATATGAGTTATTCACTTCTAGATAGTGGCGACGAGCAAAAGCTCGAAAAATTTGGCCCTTATACTCTTATCCGTCCTTGCGCACAAGCAATTTGGAAACCTAAAAAAAGTTGGGATAAAGTTAAAGTTGATGCTGTGTTTTCCCGCGAGAAAGAAAACAAGTGGAAAATGATGAATAAGCTCCCCCCATCGTGGATAATAGAGCTTCAAGGGGTAAAATTCAAAATTGCTCCTACCGATTTTGGGCACTTAGGCGTTTTTCCTGAACACAGCATGCTTTGGGCCTGGATGCAAGAAAAAATTAAAACTCGACAGACTCCCAATATTTTAAATCTCTTTGCTTACTCAGGGGGAGCCACGCTTAGCTGTGCTCAAGCTGGCGCAAAAGTATGTCATCTTGATGCATCTAAAGGAATGGTCACGTGGGCAAGAGAAAATGCCGAGCTTAATAAGTTACAATCAGCCCCTATTCGCTGGATTGTGGAAGATGTACTCAAATTTCTGCAGCGAGAACAAAAGCGCAATGTGAAATACGATGGGATTATTTTGGATCCTCCAAGTTTTGGGCGGGGAAATAAAGGGGAGATTTTTAAAATAGAAAAAGATATTCATCCTCTATTGCATGCTTGTAAATCTCTTTTATCAAACGATCCTTTATTTCTGGTGCTGACATCTCATACGCCGGGTTTTACTCCACTTGCTATGGATCATCTTCTTTCTCAATGCTTACATAAAGGGAAAGTGGAAACAGGAGAGATGGTGATCTCTTCAGCTGAAAGTTTTGCTTTACCTTCAGGGAGTTTTGCAAAATGGGAACCTTAATCATTACAAGCCTTCAAAATCCTAAGGTGAAACTTGCAGGTTTATTAAAAGATCGGCGTGATCGGGATCAGCTCGGTCTTTTTCTGATTGAAGGATACAGAGAGCTTAAGCGCGCAGTCGATAGCGGTGTGCAAATAAAAACGCTTTTTATTTGCCCTGAGTTTTTTTTGGGAATTAACGAAAAGGCTTTAATTGCTCAAATTGGAGGAGAAGTTTTTGAATGCACAACGCCTGTTTTTCAAAAGCTCTCTTATCGTGATCGCCCTGATGGACTTGTTGCCATTGCTCATCAAAATAAGCTACAGCTAGATAATATTCCCATCTCGAAAAATCCTTTTTTTGTCGTAGCAGAGAGCATCGAAAAACCTGGGAACCTTGGGACCATTTTACGCTCATGCGATGCTGTGAAAGTGGATGGGGTAATTGTATGTGATAGATGCACGGATATTTATAATCCTAATGTGGTCCGCGCAAGTGTGGGAACCCTTTTTACGATTCCGGTTGTGGAAGCAGGAGGAGAAGAAACTCTTCTTTGGCTCAAAAAACATCAGATCAAAATAGTTGCTGCCACACCTGCTGCTAAAATGGATTACACCGAAGCTGATTTTACCGGCCCCGTAGCGATTGCAGTGGGGACAGAGCAGCTCGGATTATCCAAGCGTTGGATGGAAGCGGCGGATATCCAAGTATCGATCCCTATGATGGGCGTCGCAGACTCTCTTAACGTTGCCTCTGCCACCACGATCCTCCTTTATGAGGTAGTGCGCCAGCGCAAATGAAAGTAGTATATTGTGATAATCATATTCTTGTAGTTGAAAAGCCAGCGGGACTTCCTACTCAAGGCGAGGAAGGGGAAAAGTCTCTCCAAACGGAGGCTCAGGCGTGGGTCAAACAAAAGTATCAAAAAAAAGGGAATGTGTTTCTTCATCCTGTTCATAGGCTGGATGCTCCTGTTAGCGGTCTTGTCCTTTTTGCACGCACCAGCAAAGCGCTGTCTCGCTTAAATGAGATGATGAGAGAGCATAAAATTGAAAAGACTTACACAGCTCTTGTAGAAGGGGATCTCGAAGAAAAACAGGGAACTCTCAGACACAAATTACTTCATGGAGAGCACAGAGCTTTGATCTCTTCTAAAGGAAAGGAAGCCATTCTCGATTATAAAGTAATCAAGAAAATTAAGAATAACACTCTAGTGGAAATTCATCTTCATACAGGGCGCTACCATCAGATCCGCGCTCAGTTCTCGGCAATTGGTCATCCCATTGTCGGTGACACTAAATATGGCGCCAAAACTTCAGGCTCTTTGCAGCTTTGTAGCGCAGCCCTAAGTTTTACCCATCCCGTTACTGGGGCCTCTTGCGAATTTCGCCTTTAACCTAAAAACGGCAATTGGATCCGGGCAAAAAGCACAATCTTTAGAGCCACAATCGTTTCCGATGGGGGCCGCCTTCACCACTCGGGAATGTCGGCCCCCATCGGAACCAATTGTGACTCAAAATCTTGCCCTTTTTGCCGCGGCCCAACTGCCGTTTCTAGGTTTAACCAAAAAGTGCTGAAAAGGCATTTTTTATCTGTGAGTTGTACATATTCGGTCCAATTTGGTCATACACAGCATTGGTATAACTATTTATGTTTGTCCCATATTCCTTTAGGTTATGGCCAACCATAGCGAAGTCCATGTTGTCGTAATAAGCCAATCCACCTTGAACGTTGTAATTTTGGCCTGATACGAAGGAATTGAAATTGGATATGTTGGTGAATTCTGAAGGGTTTGGAACAGTAATTGTGGAGTCTCCATAAGGGGTGTCGTCGTTATTACAGTTAGTAAATGATCCACCAAAAGCCTTTACCATACAGCCTCCCCAAATGTCAGGTAAATTGACATTGGCAGCAGGACTCGATCCAGAACCCCATGGAGGTGGGCAATCTCTATCTCCAAAATCCCATCCATGATAATAAGGCGCTATAAAGATACCCGTCATCCATGTCTTGTCATCAGCTGGAGGTGGTAAAAGAGAGGGGAGCATCGCAGAACCTGTGGGATTTCCGTTAGCATCAACTCCGGTTGTATATTGAAACATGGGATAAGCAGCTTGAAAATTCTGAGCGAATTGGTTTACCTTATTTATTTCATCTTGAGACATCCCGGTGGTATCAACAGTAGATGCTTGATATAAGTAAGAGTAGGCTTGAACACCTTCGCCGTATCTGCTTAGCAGGGCTTGTGCTTTGTATGCATTTGCAAGAAAAGCGCTATAAGCTGGGCTAGAATTAGAACTTGCTCCAACATTAGAACTACCTGAAATTGGATCTACCATATACTTCCTCCTTTGCCTGTACCATAATTTTATCACTAAAATATATTTTTGTCAAGCTTGGGGAAGGCTTAAGGAGCTTATAGATGTAACATCCTAATTATAAGTGTTCTGCGATCTGGATGGCATTGAGGGCAGCGCCCTTGAGGAGCTGGTCCCCGACGGCCCAGAGTTCAAGCGTGTTGGGCTGAGAGAGGTCTTCTCGGATTCTGCCGCAAAGAACAGAGTCGATCCCAGAGGCATCTTTGGGGGTGGGATCAGAGGAGATTTGGAGGCCAGGTGCATTTTTAAGAATGGTAAGAGCAGAGTGTTTATTGATTGGTTTTGCAAATTCCACGTTCATAGTTACCGAGTGAGCCCTTAAGATGGGAACACGGATGCAAGTAGCACTCACGCGGATCGAGTCATCTTCGAGGATTTTTTTTGTTTCATAGAGCATTTTTAGTTCTTCTTCCACGTAGCCAGTTTCTGTAAGGGGAGAGTTGTGAGTAAAGAGATTAAACGCGTAAGGGCGTTCAAAAATAGTCCGTTCGTAGGGCTTGCCTTCAAGTGTAGCTCTTGTTTCTTCTACAAGCTCTTGCATTGCAAGGGCTCCAGCGCCGCTTGCTGCCTGGTAAGTTGCGCAGACAACGCGCTTGATTTGAAATTGTTTGTGTAAAGGGGCTAAAGGGATAAGCATAATGGTGGTTGTGCAATTCGGAGAAGCGATGATCCCTTGGTGGCGGGTGATGGCGTGAGCGTTAATTTCAGGGATGACAAGAGGAACTGTGGGATCACTTCTAAAAGCTGAGCTATTATCAATGACAACGGCCCCGTCTTCTACAGCTTTAGCACCCCATTCAGAAGAAATTTTTCTCCCAGCGCTAAAAAGGGCAATATCAATTCCTTTAAAATTATCTAAAAGTTCTAGGGGGACCTCTTCCTTTTTAAATTTTAAAGTTTTCCCTATAGATTTTGGAGAGGCAAAAAGACGGAGAGATTTAACCGGAAAATTTCTTTTTTCCAGGATTTTTAACATTTCCTGGCCAACAGCTCCTGTGGCCCCAATAATCGCTACATTAAAAGTCATACAACTTCCATTATAGTAGAAAAAGAAATAAAACGTTATACTTATGTCCATGCAAAAACATATTTTAAATTCTGTTGAAGATGGTATTAGAGCTATTGAGTTTCTAAAGAAAGCTCATAGCCTTCTGTTTGTAGAAAATACTGCAAAGATGATTGCTTCTTGTTTTAAGAAGGGGGGGAAACTTCTCATTGCAGGCAATGGTGGCAGTTTGTGCGATGCAATGCATTTTGCAGAAGAGCTTACAGGACAGTTTAGACATAAGAGAAAAGCTCTTCCTGCCATTGCAATTGCTGATCCAGGACACTTGACTTGCACAGCGAACGATCATGGATATGACAATGTTTTTTCAAGAGCTGTTGAGGCTCATGGGAAAATAGAAGACATTTTTATTTCTTTAACGACAAGTGGTAATTCAAAAAATATTCTCGAAGCTGTTTCTGTTGCAAAAGAGATGGGTCTTTCCACAATTGCATTTCTAGGTAAAGATGGAGGAAAGTTAAAGGGATTATGTGATCTGGAGTGGATCGTTGAGGGTTTTACCTATTCTGATAGGATTCAAGAAGCTCATATGGCTGCAATCCACATCATTATCGAGATGGTAGAAAAAGAGCTCTTTTATGCCGTTTGAAAATTATGTCGTCGATGTGATTGAAGGAAGACGAGGGGCACTTCTACGTCCAGTTTTATACACTTTGAGTTTAGGGTATAGAGTTCTTTCTTATTTGCATCGGTTGAGCATGAAACCTCAAAAAGTGAACATCCCAGTCATCAGCATTGGCAACATCACAGCAGGAGGTACTGGAAAAACCCCTCTCATCCAGTATTTGGCAAAAAAACACAAAAATGTGGCCATTATTACGAGGGGATACCGCTCAACACTATCTAGCAAAAAACCTGTACTAATTTGTCGAGGCAAAGGACCTTTGTATTCTTCGAAAGTGTGTGGAGATGAGCCTTACCTTCTTAGTCTCACTCTTCCTAAAACATACATTTGGATAGGGAAAAATCGGTTAAAAGCTGCAAAACTTGCAGAAAAAAAAGCCAAGGTCATTTTATTGGACGACGGGATGCAGTCTTACGAACTGCATCGAGATATTGAAATTGTTGTGATGGATGGGAAAGATCTTTTTGGGAAAAATCACTTTTTGCCCCGCGGTTATCTACGGGAACATCCAAAACGACTCAAAGATGCAGATCTGATTGTTGTAAATCATTGCGTTAATTACGAAGCAACAAAAAAAATCCTTTCAGCTTATACCGATGCTCCCATTGCTGTAATGGCACTCAAGCCGCAAGAAGTATTTATCGGCAAAAAGGTAGCCGTGTTTTGTGCAATTGGGAAGCCACAACATTTTTTCTCTACTGTGCAAGAACTGGGAGCTGAGATTGTAGACACCCTTGTTGCGCCTGATCACAAACCTTTCAAGGTAGAAACTCTAAAAGCTTTTTGGAAAAAGTGTCCCAGTGCAGAATATCTTTTGTGTACGGAAAAAGATGCTGTTAAATTACCTAAAAATATTAATCTTCCTATACGTGTTGTAAAAACGACAGTTGAGATCACGCAAGGAAAAGAACACTTGGAGAATTTATGGAAGAATTTAAAGTAACATTGCCAAAGCTTGGAGAGAGCATTTTAAGTGCCACAATTGTGCAGTGGTTTAAAAAAGTTGGGGATGAAATTAAAATGGATGAGCCCCTCCTCGAAGTGTCTACAGATAAAGTAAATAGTGAAATTCCTTCCCCTGTAACAGGTGTTTTACAAGGAATTTTAGCTGAGCCAGATCAGGAACTTGAAGTGGGAGCCCCTTTAGCAATTATTGCTCTTAACAGTTCTACAAAAACCCAAGAAACAGTTGTTGTTCCCAAGCCAGAAGCTGCAGCTCCTTCTTCCTCTAGTGAAATGGCAGATTTTTATTCTCCAGCTATCTTACGAGAAGCCAAAGAAAGAGGAGTTTCCTTTACAGAATTAGAAAAAATTTCTCGCACAGGTGCTGGCGGAAGGCTCACGAAAAAAGATCTGGAAGATTACGTCACAAAGAAAACCAAGCCTTGCCCTGCATCGCCTAAAGTCTGTTATGGAGCCCAAGATGTTGAACGGGTGAAAATGACAGGAATGAGAAAAGCGATTGCGGACAATATGGTCCGCTCTTTTTATCAAGCACCGCATGCAACACTTGTTGCTGAAGTTGATGTGACTCTCCCTCTAAAAATCATTCAAACGGAAAAAGAGTCCTTCTTATCTAAGCATGGAGCTAAACTCACCATTACAAGTTTTGTGGCACGTGCTATTGCAAAAGCTCTTCAAGAGTATCCCCTTATCAATTCCTCCCTTGAGCAAGATACAATCGTTGTAAAGCGTTTTGTGAATTTGGGTATTGCTGTGAGTGTTGATGGAGGGCTTCTTGTTCCTGTCATTAAAAACTGTCAGAGAATGCCTCTTTCTTCCATTGCAAAAACAATCGGCGAAATCTCTGCAAAAGCGCGTACAAACAAACTAACGGCCGATGACATTGCCGATGGAACGATCAGCATGACGAATTTTGGCATGTCAGGCGTACAAATCGGGATCCCCATCATCCGCTTCCCAGAAGTTGCCATCGTCGGCATAGGCGCCATCGAGAAAAAAGTCGTCGTTGTAGAAAACGACAGCATGGCCATCCGCTCCATGATGCACGTCTGCCTTACCTTTGACCACCGTGTGCTCGATGGTATGTACGGCTGCGGCTTCCTCGGCGCTTTAAGAAAGCACCTCGAAACCGATGTAAACATCGATTGAACCTAGAAACGCAAATCGCAAATCAGAAAATGCAAAATGGTGTCGCCAGTTCGAGGCTCGGAGGAGATGAGTGGATTTTCTCCGTGGGTTTCCACCCACGGCTAGCAACTGCCATCTTTGCGGTTAAGAACAGCCTCCGATTTTGTTATTGAAACCTGATCCATCTTAACCTGAGTTTTGGGTTAAAGTAAGATTCTAGTTTGCGAGCGCAAGCGAGCTTTGGAGTGCGCAAATTTATTTGCGCTTTTTTTCAAGGCGATTTATCGCCGCGGGCTTGTACATCGATAAATCGATGTAGAGAAAAGCGCAAATAAATTTGCGCACTCCAAAAAGCTCGCTTGCGCTCGCTTCATTAAAACCCAAAACTCAGGTTCTTAACCGCAAAGCGGTAATCAAATCGCGTAAGCGATGGCAGTTGTTAGCCGTGGTGTGACGAACGAATGTGAGGAACCCACGGAAATCGTATACCCCACATCTGAGCCAGGAACTGGCGACACCTAAGTATTTAATTATTAAGTACATATAATAATGAATTTGCAGGAAATGGATTGAATTAAATGGTTTTTTATTGTTTTTAATCAAGTTATAAAATTTATTGAATTAAATCTTATTATGTTGTAAAATATCCATATATAAAATAATAAGGAATAGTTTTATGTCTGCAAACGCACCATCTATAGGAACGAGATCTAGCACGCCCCCATTACAAGAAAGCTCTTCCTCATCATCTTCTAGCAAATACGATGCTGTGAGAATGGGCCTTCAAGAGTGCATTGCACGTATTAAACAAGTGGCAGCAAAGATAAGCTCACAAATCCCTCCGAAAGACAATGGTGGAAAATTTGATTGTTCTGTAAGCCTAGAGACAATGAAAGATCCTACAGTTCTTAATTGTGGTCATATATTTGATAGAGTATCAACTGAAGGAGTGCCACAAGCGCCGGTCAATACATGTCCAAGTTGTAGGAAGTCAATTACTACTCGTGAGCCTGTCGTTCTTATTAAAAACCTAATTAATGAATGGCAACAAGAAGAACGGATTCCTACTTTTTCTCATTTCAAAAAAGAGAAAGAGAATAACAAACGGGCTAAACAACATCTTGAAATAGCAAAAGACTGTGAAGAAGAAAAAAATTACGATAAAGCTTTAGATGCTTACAAAGAGATGTTTTTATACACGAAAAGATCAGAAGATTATGCAGCTCTCCCTTTGCTCTATAAAAAACTAAACCAGCCTGAAAAGGCCACCCTTGCGTACCTCCATCTTGCCTCTTATCAACTTGAAGAAGGTAAAATCGAAGAAGCCATAAAAACATTAGAAGAAGCTGAGCAAATGTCTCCTAAGCCTTTAAAAATTGATGCACTACTCATCAGTCTAATATTACCCGCAAACCCTTCTCGAGAACAAATACATGAAGTCCTGCTCATTGCTTCCCATCAAGAAGATCCAGAAGAAGCCATTTCCATTTATAAACAAGTGATTGCCAAGAGCCCTCATGAGCTAGATGCTTACACAGCCTTATGCCCCTTATTAAAAGATCCCCAAGAAAAAAGACATTTTCTTTTAAAGGCAGCTCACTCTGCAGCACAACAGGGAAAGCCAGAACTAGCAGAGAGTTTTCGTAAAAATGCAGAAATCCCTCTTTATCCAACCTCTATCTCACAACAAGATTGGGCAAATCCAGCAGCCTTCCTAGACAAACTTCCCCCAAAACCACAAGCGCTCATAGACTTTCTTGCCGCTCCTTGTCCTATTTACGGCAATGAAGGAAAAACAGCCGCAGAAACACACATAGTCGTCCCTCGCATTAAAAATATCACCCTCATTATTGATGGAGCTCCCGTTCAAGTGCCAGGCAACTTAAAGAACCTTGATCTACTTGACAAAGCTTCAGGAGGAAAAGGCTGCCGATTGATTTGGGATGAGATCTTAAAACCAGAGGTAGATAAAGCCCCAGAAGTTGCGTTTGAGTGGGTAGTCATGACAAGAGATGTTCTTCCAGGAAGTAGAAACAAAGCCTACGATATCCAAAAAGCACTTGCAGAAGCAAAAGGGTATCAAGTCCCAGGCTTCCTAGATGCTGCTACAGCCATCCTTTGGGAGAATCAACATTCTAACACTCGTCTATTTAATGATAATCCTTGGACTTATACACGTTGTCATGAAAAGCTCCAAGGCTATCAATTGGTTGTTGGGGGCTTCGCCCCGGCCGGCTTGTTCGTCAGCAACTACTACGGCGACGACGAGCGCATCGGGGTCGCGGGCCTGCGGAAGTTCTGAGGCCATTGGGCATTGGAACTTTGGCACTTGATATCAGGACATTGGTCTTTTTGGTCTTATCTTTCTCTCTTCATCGCGAAGCGATTTTGGAGTGCGCAAATTTATTTGCGCTTTTCTCTTCATCGATTTATCGATGAACAAGCTGGCGGCGATAAATCGCCTTGAAAAATAGCGCAAATAAATTTGCGCACTCCAAAATCGCTTCGCGATAAAGAAAGAGAGAAAAAGATCACTTCGCGATGAACCCCGCTATCCTTGCGCTGAGGAGAAGGCGTGCATGTTATCGAACATGTAGAGGTTTTCGGTTTTGATGATATCGCAGCCGACATTTGAGAGTTCTTGCAAGGTTGTGATGATTTCGTGTTGTGTTACTGGATGATCTTTTTGTTTATGCATGAATCTGCAGCGCCATTGATCGATACACGAGGTTTCAGGCATCCCATCTGGCCAAATGCGTACGCCCCGATTGCTAATCATTTTGAGATGGAGAGCAGAGGTTTTTAAGTGGGTTAAATGCTCGATAAATTTTTGTGCAGATTCGTGGTTATAGAGAAAAACATCTGTGCCAACAAGAGTTCTTTTCTCTTTGCTTGGAGGTTTATTATCGATTGTTGCAATTTTGGTGTGTGTTTCATAGCTCACAGGTTTTAGTTTGGTGGGTTTGTTGCCGAGATTCTTCACAATTGCTTCTGCAAATTCTCTTGTTCCCACTTTTACGATGCTTTTCCCTTCTTTGTAGATGTCGTAAGTGTGAATTCCTTCTTCGATGGTTGCTAGCCATGCATTATGAATACGCGCTGCAATATCGCCATGATCGAGGTAAGATAGCATCATTACCGCGGCCAGAAGGAGTCCAGAGGGGTTCGCAAGGTTTTGACCAGCACGTCTTGGTGCAGAGCCGTGAATGGCTTCAAACATGGCTCCGTGGCTTCCAATATTTGCTGATCCACCGATTCCTACAGATCCTGAAATTTGAGCAGCGACGTCAGATAAAATATCTCCGTAGAGATTAGGCATGACAAGCACGTCGAAGGCTTCAGGGGTGTCTGCAAGCTTAGCGGCCCCTATATCGACAATCCAATGCTCATTGATGATTTCTGGATATTCAAGGGCAATTTCCTCAAAAACTTTATGAAATAGTCCATCGGAAAATTTCATAATATTATCTTTGGTAAAGCAGGTGACCTTTTTTCTCCCATGGTGGCGAGCGTATTCGAAGGCATACCGAACAATTTTTTCACATCCAGGGCGAGAAATCAACTTTAAAGAGGAGCAAACCTCAGGCGTTTGCCGATATTCGATTCCGGCGTAAAGATCCTCTTCGTTTTCTCGAACGATCACGAGATCCATGAGGGGGTGTTTAGTATGGATAAAAGGAGGGTAGGCAACGCAGGGACGGACATTGGCATAAAGACCTAAAGAGGTGCGGATAGTGACGTTGAGGCTTTTAAACCCGCCTCCTTGAGGAGTTGTAATGGGCGCTTTGAGGAAGGCTCTGGTTTTTCGGATGGTATCCCAGGTCTGAGGTTCGATCCCTGTTGGGAAACCTTTCAAATAAACTTTTTCTCCAATTTCCACCTTGTGAATTTCGAGATTGGCTCCTGCCTCTTCAAGAATATGAAGTGTCGCATCCATAATTTCAGGACCGATCCCGTCACCATGCGCAACAGATATAGGAATTTTTTTAGTGCTCATTTTTAACCCTTTTTCTTCGTTTTATTCCATTTAATTAAACACTTCAAGTAAAATGAGACTCATATGTTAAGAGAACTTTTTAAAGAACAGAGGGCTGCCATTGATTATTTTTTCGATCATATCGAGATTGAAAAAATGGAAAAGGTGTTTGATGCATGCTTGCAATCAAAAGGGCTGATTATTTTCACCGGAATTGGGAAAAGTGGAATCATCGCAGAAAAAATTGCGATGACTCTTACTTCCACAGGCTCACGCGCACTTTTTTTACCTGCAGTGAATTTTTTGCATGGAGATATTGGGATTCTTTCTTCTGAAGATGTCGTTGTTCTTTTAAGCAAGAGTGGCGAAACAGAGGAGTTGCTAGAACTTATCCCTCATATGAAAAAACGGGGAGCAACACTTATTTCTATAGTTTCAAAAAGGGAAAGCCGTTTGGAGAAAGGGTGTGATTATTCCCTTTTTCTTCCAGTATTAAAAGAGCTCTGTCCTTTTGATCTGGCTCCCACTGTTTCTACGGCAGTGCAGCTTCTTTTTGGAGATGTGCTTGGCATAGCTTTGATGCGTAAAAAGAATTTCTCTTTAGCTGATTATGCACTTACTCATCCGTCAGGATCTCTCGGCAAAAAAATCACTCTGAAAGTGGAAGATGTAATGCTAAAAAATGAGAACATTCCCCTTTGTCGCCCTGAAGATTTTATCAGAGATATCCTCTCACCTCTTTCATCTAAAAAATGTGGATGCCAACTTATTGTTGATCATGAAAGTAAAATTCTTGGAATTTTTACTGACGGAGATTTAAGACGCGCTTTGCAATCTCACGGACCAAACGTTTTAGAAGAGAAAATAGAAAATCTCATGGTTCGTTCTTATTTTTCTATCGATAAAGACAAGCTTGCGTGGGAAGCTTTAAAACTCATGCAGCAGGATCCTAAGAAGTGGATCATGGTCCTTCCCGTTGTGGACAGTGACAAAAAAGTTGTAGGAATTCTTCGAATGCACGATATTGTACAATTAGGATTGTAGCAATATTGGAGTATATACATGGACGTCGTCATTATCATCGCCCTTTTTTTATTGGGTTACGCGGCAATTATTTTAGAACATCCGATTAAAATGAATAAAGCGGCAATTGCGCTGCTAACAGCAACGCTTTGTTGGACTGCTTATTTTGTAACAAATGGCCCTACAGAGGCTTTTGCTCATCATGTTTCCGATGTTGCACAGATTTTGTTTTTCTTGATGGGCGCTATGGCCATTGTGGAGCTCATGGATTCCCACGGCGGATTTTCTATTATCACTGATTTAATCCAAACGAGATCCAAGAGAAAAATGTTATGGATCATCGCCTTTATTAGTTTTTTTCTTTCTTCTGTCCTCGACAACTTAACAACAACAATTCTCATGGTTTCATTGCTAAGAAAACTTGTTCCTGATAAGGAGTCCCGTCTTTTCTTATGCTTTATTGTAGTGGTCGCTGCAAATGCTGGTGGAGCTTGGACTCCCATTGGGGATGTCACAACAACAATGCTTTGGATTAACGGACAACTCACATCGATAGCCGTAATGAAATCTCTTTTTCTGCCAAGTTTAGTTTCATTGCTAGTTCCTCTTTGTATTTATAGTTTTCAGCTCAAAGGAAATTACAATCGCCTTCCAAAGAATGCAAAAAATCAAAGAGTTCCAGGTAGAAGACGTGTGTTTGTTGTCGGTATACTAGCGCTTGTTTTTGTTCCCATTTTTAAAGCGCTTACAGGATTGCCTCCTTTTATGGGTGTCCTTATTGGTCTTGCAGTTTTATGGCTTATGACCGACTTAATGCATCATAAACATGAAGAGCGTCACTATTTACGGATCCCTCATGTTTTAACGAGAATTGATACATCAGGGATTCTTTTCTTTTTAGGAATTTTGCTTGCTGTAAATGCTCTAGAATCAGCTGGCATTTTAAGCAGTATCGCAACATGGTTAAGTAACGAAGTGCAGAATTTGTCTCTTATTGCGACGTTTATAGGCTTTGTTTCTGCCATCATCGATAACGTTCCCCTTGTTGCTGCAACAATGGGAATGTATTCTCTTTCTTCTTTTCCCACAGATCATACCTTTTGGCATATGATTGCTTATGCAGCCGGAACTGGTGGGAGCATCCTCATTATTGGTTCTGCTGCAGGTGTTGCTCTTATGGGGCTAGAGAAAGTGGATTTTCTTTCCTATCTCAAGAAGGCGTCCCTTCCCACTTTAATTGGCTATTTAGCAGGAATGGGAATCTACCTCTTGTTATAGTAACGCAGTCTAAAGAAAGAAAAGATCGGGCACGCACGCGGGCACGGGCACGAAATTCGGAAAGAAAAGAGAATTTAAGGTCATCTTTATCTTTCGTGCCCGTGCCCATGCCCGCGTGCGTGCCCGATCTTTCTCTTTTAAGGCAATGTTGATGGGTATGAGGGTTTGCAGAATGTTTCTTTGATGAGCCAGAGGAGCGTCAAAGAAATGAATAGGTAAATCGGCAAAGTTGTCAGAGCTATCTTATAAGCATCAACTGTAAATATTCTCACACCGTCTACAATTTTTCCTTCCCATTTAAGATCGAGAAATTTGCCTGTTAAAGGATCTGAAAACGCGCCGATGATCGCATCGAAGCTATTCATGAATCCAATTGCCGTTGCTGCCATTATGGGCCGGGAAATCTCGCAGATCATGGTAAAGCAAAGGAGGAAGCTGCTTATGCTGAGCCCAAAGATAAATAAAAGCATTCCAACCATGAAGGAAGAAAGAGTGGGAATATAAAGCACAGCAGATAGGGAAAACATAGCAATCAGAGTTCCCCAAAACATCACATGTTTCCTCTTTCCAAGATAATCTGAAAACCAACCAAAACAGGGAGCTCCAACAGCAAATCCGATAAAAATTAAAGAAACGTGTTGCGCAGCTGTGTGGGAAGATAGGTTAAACGCTTCAGAAAGAAATGAAACGCCCCAAAGACCTCCAAATACAGAAACCGGTGCAAACGCAAGGCCGCTATAGAGAGAAAGCCACCAGGCTTGCGGATTTTGGAAAATTTCTTTCAATCTATGACTAAGATTATGCGATGCCATAACAGCTTCTTCTTTATGGCCTGGGGCTTTATCTCGAATCACGAGCCAAAAAAGAGCTGCTAAAATAAGCTCTCCTATTCCGATCCACTCCATAGCAGGTCTCCAGCCAAGCATTTCAATAAAATGAGATAAAGGTCTTTGTCCGCCTACAGCGCCAAGCATCCCCATAGTCATCATGAGGCCTGCCATAAACGCAAAGCGCCTTTTTGGGAACCAATTTGCGATTAATTTAAGACAGTTAATAGCTGCAAAGCTCGCTCCTATGCCTGTAAGAAAGCGCCCCACTTCAGCTTCCCATAAATTATTTGCGCGACCAAATAAAAAAGAGCCAGCTGCGCATACGATGATGGCTAAAGTAGTCACCTTTCTAGGTCCCCATCTATCCACTAAGATTCCTGCGGGAATTTGCATAATTAAATAAGAGTAAAAGTAGCAAGCGGCTAGGTTTCCTAGCTGAGCTCCAGAAATAGAAAACTCTTTCATAAGATCGTGAGTCATCACACTTGGAGAGACTTCGATTGCATATTTATAAAACATGAAAAATGCGCCCAAAACCCATATGAGCCATCTATGAACATTGATAAATAATTCCTTCTTTTTATTCATATTAAACATCCCGTAAAATTTGTTGTTGAGGATGTTTATACCTGAGAAAAAGATATTTTTCTTCTCAAAAAAATACTTTAAAATAACTATTTTTAAAAAGCTGTTGCGGAAAAAGAAGTAAATTGAGTATGTTCTTGCACACATCTGAAACGGAAACGTTTAAGAAGAGCAGGCGTGAAGCTTGTAGGCTAGTTTGACAGTTTGACAACAGAAAAGAAGTGATGAACTGAATAGTAAAGCTTGTGCGAATAGACTACTGTTAAAAGTAGGCTATTTGCCTTAAAGTGCCCCTAAGTAAAGGGGCACAAGAAATAAAACCATCAAAACTCAAAATTATTTTTTGAGAATTTGATCTTGGTTCAGATTGAATGCTGACAGCGTGGATGAGGCATGCAAGTCGAACGAGATAGCAGGGCAACTTGTTATCTAGTGGCGGAAGGGTTAGTAATACATGAATAACTTGCCTTCAACCTGGGGATAACGGCTGGAAACGGCCGCTAATACCGAATGAGGTAGTAAAGGAAAACTTTAAACTATCAAAGTGGGGGACGTTGAAAAACGCCTTGCGGTTGAAGAGAGGTTCATGGGATATCAGCTAGTTGGTAGGGTAAAGGCCTACCAAGGCTAAGACGTCTAGGCGGATTGAGAGATTGACCGCCAACATTGGGACTGAGATACTGCCCAGACTCCTACGGGAGGCTGCAGTCGAGGATCATTCGCAATGAGCGAAAGCTTGACGATGCGACGCTGTGTGAACGATGAAGGCCTTCGGGTTGTAAAGTTCTTTCGCTTGGGAACAAGAGAATTTAGTGAATAACTAGGTAATTTGAGTGTACCAGGTAAAGAAGCACCGGCTAACTCCGTGCCAGCAGCTGCGGTAATACGGAGGGTGCAAGCATTAATCGGAATTATTGGGCGTAAAGGGCGCGTAGGCGGACTATCAAGTCAGATGTGAAATACCAAAGCTCAACTTTGGTGCTGCATTTGAAACTGGTAGACTTGAGGGTTGACGGAGAAAATGGAATTCCACGTGTAGCGGTGAAATGCGTAGATATGTGGAAGAACACCTGTGGCGAAAGCGATTTTCTAGTTAATACCTGACGCTGAGGCGCGAGAGCAAGGGGAGCAAACAGGATTAGATACCCTGGTAGTCCTTGCCGTAAACGATGTATACTTGATGTAATTGGGCTCAACCCCGATTGTGTCGAAGCTAACGCGATAAGTATACCGCCTGAGGAGTACGCTCGCAAGGGTGAAACTCAAAAGAATTGACGGGGGCCCGCACAAGCAGTGGAGAATGTGGTTTAATTCGATGCAACGCGAAGAACCTTACCCAGGTTTGAAATATAGAGAGCGATACCAGAAATGGTATTTTCCGAAAGGATTTCTATGTAGGTGCTGCATGGCTGTCGTCAGCTCGTGCCGTGAGGTGTTGGGTTAAGTCCCGCAACGAGCGCAACCCTTATCATTAGTTGCCAACATTTAAGGTGGGAACTCTAATGAGACTGCCTGGGTTAACCAGGAGGAAGGTGAGGATGACGTCAAGTCCGCATGGCCTTTATGTCTGGGGCTACACACGTTCTACAATGGCCGGTACAGAAGGCAGCAAAGCCGCAAGGTGGAGCAAATCCGTAAAGCCGGTCTCAGTTCGGATTGTGGTCTGCAACTCGACCACATGAAGCTGGAATTGCTAGTAATGACGTGTCAGCAACAACGTCGTGAATACGTTCCCGGGCCTTGTACACACCGCCCGTCACATCATGGGAGTTGGTTTTACCCGAAGTCTCTGACTAAACCGCAAGGATAGAGGAGCCTAAGGTAAGGCCGATGACTGGGATGAAGTCGTAACAAGGTAGCCCTACCGGAAGGTGGGGCTGGATCACCTCCTTATAAAGGATAGAAAAGATGAAGACATCCGTGTCTCTCTTTTTAGGTTGAGCAAGCTTTGCTACCAGTTCATCATTTCTTTTCTGTTGTTAAACACAAATAGATAAACGTTCTTTAAGAACGATATTGTTATCTTGAAAGCATGAAAATTGTAATTTAAGTAAATCTCAAAAAGCATTCTTCCATAAGTAATGGAAGAGTGTAGAAAGCGCATTAAAAAGATTTAGTAAATATATAAATTAGGTAAGTCTTTAGAGATAAAGATTATTATTTAATTTCACTGAAATAAAATGCCGCTTGAGGAGAAATACTTCACACATACACACAGAGGCGTTCAATAATTGACTAATGGCAATGTTGGCGCTTCAGATTTGTAGCAGGCGTAAGCCGGCACCGAAGCAGGACATGTTTTTCACATGGCCGATGGAGGTGGCTACAAAGATGAAGATGCCAACGCAGCCAGTAGTCGATTTTGAATGCTGATGTGTGTCAAGAAAATTAGGTTGAAGAATTGGCGAAAGCAATTAGAAAGTAAGAAAGTTGCAAAAATTAGCGTTTTTGACAGAATAGTGATACACAAAAATCTTTGTGGTCAAGCTGTTAAGGGCTGCTGGTGGATGCCTTGGCATCGATAGGCGAAGAAGGACGTGAAAACCTGCGAAAATCCACGGGGAGCTGGAAAAAAGCAATGAACCGTGGGAGTCCGAATGGGGGAACCCAATAGGAGTAAAATCCTATTATCCCTAACCGAATACATAAGTTAGGGAAGCGAGACCTGCCGAAGTGACACATCTCAGTAGGCAGAGGAAAAGAAATCAGAGAGATTCCCATAGTAGCGGCGAGCGAAGTGGGAAGAGCCCAAACCGGTAATTTATTACCGGGGTTGTAGGGCCAGTCAGAACTACCGACAAGACTTAAGAGAAGCATCTGGAAAGATGAGCAAAATAGGGTGATAGCCCCGTATCTGAAAAGTTGAGTTGGTAAGACTGGTACCTGAGTAGGGCCGGACACGAGAAACCCGGTCTGAATCTGGGGGGACCACCCTCCAAGGCTAAATACTCATCGATGACCGATAGCGAACCAGTACCGCGAGGGAAAGGCGAAAAGAACCCCTGTTAGGGGAGTGAAATAGAACCTGAAACCAGCAGCTTACAAACGGTCGGAGGCCTATGACCCTTATAGGGTAATGGCTGACGGCGTGCCTTTTGCATGATGAGCCAGCAAGTTAAATTATATGGCAAGGTTAAAGGATGAAGAATCCTGGAGCCAAAGGGAAACCGAGTCTTAATAGGGCGTTAAGTCGTATAATTTAGACACGAAACCAAGTGATCTATCCATGACCAGGATGAAGCAAGGGTAACACCTTGTGGAGGTCCGAACTAGTGTCTGTTGAAAAAGCCTTGGATGAGTTGTGGATAGGGGTGAAAGGCCAATCAAACTTGGAGATATCTTGTTCTCTTCGAAATAACTTTAGGGTTAGCCTCAGTGAAAATTTCATAATGGTAGAGCACTGGATTCACAAGGGAGCCCACCGGCTTACCGAAGGAAACCAAACTCCGAATAGTATGAAATGAGCTGGGAGATAGACTGTGGGGGATAAGCTTCATAGTCGAAAGGGGAACAGCCCAGATCGATAGTTAAGGCCCCAAATTCTATGCTAAGTGAGTAAGGAAGTAAAGTTTCAAAGACAGTTGGGATGTTGGCTTAGAGGCAGCCATCATTTAAAGAGTGCGTAACAGCTCACCAATCGAGAGACTTTGCGCCGATAATAGACGGGACTAAAGCATAGAGCCGAAACTACGGGTGTACATTGAAAGATGTACGCGGTAGGAGAGCGTAGTATGTGCAGCGAAGATATACCGTAAGGAGTGTTGGAGCGCATACTAGTGAGGATGCATGGCATGAGTAAACGATAAAGGAAGTGAAAATCTTCCTCGCCGAAAACCTAAGGATTCCAGGGTAAAGCTCGTCTTCCCTGGGTTAGCCGGCCCCTAAGCCGAGGCGGAAACGCGTAGGTGATGGGAAGCAGGTTAAATATTCCTGCGCCGCCTAAAACTATGACAAAGTGATGACGAAGAAAGCTAAGCATGCGTACGATTGGAAATGTACGTAATACTATGAGACCGGTTGGTAGGGAAATCCGCCAACATAAAGTTAGGTAGTATTCAAGGGGAACCTTTGGGGGAACCGATGATGTAGCGCGAAACTTCCAAGAAATAATCACTAGTCGTTGATGGCGACCGTACCAAAACCGACACAGGTGGGTGTGAAGAATATTCTCAGGCGCGCGAGATAACTCTCGTTAAGGAACTCTGCAAATTATCCCCGTAACTTCGGGAGAAGGGGAGCCAAAGCCCGTGACTAACTTCGCGTTGGAAGCGGGAATTGGCCGAAGAGAAATGGCCCAGGCGACTGTTTAACAAAAACACAGCACTATGCAAAGACGTCTAAGTCGCAGTATATGGTGTGAAGCCTGCCCAATGCCAAAAGGTCAAAAGGAGAAGTCAGTCGCAAGACAAAGCTTTGAATTTAAGCCCTGGTGAATGGCGGCCGTAACTATAACGGTCCTAAGGTAGCGAAATTCCTTGTCGGGTAAGTTCCGACCTGCACGAATGGCCTAACGATCTGGGCACTGTCTCGACGGGAGACTCGGTGAAATTGTAGTAGCGGTGAAGATGCCGTTTACCCGCAACAAGACGGAAAGACCCCGTGAACCTTTACTATACTCTGATATGGGCTTCTGATTTCTCATGTGTAGGATAGCTGGAAGACATCGAAGTTTGCTCGTTAGGGCAGATGGAGTCGACCTTGAAATACCAGTCTTGAGAAATCGGAAATCTAACAAAAGCATGTGAATCCATGTATTGGACAGTGTCAGACGGGTAGTTTGACTGGGGCGGTATCCTCCCAAAAAGTAACGGAGGAGTCCAAAGCTTGCCTCATCGTGGTTGGCAATCACGAGAAGAGCGTAAATGTATAAGGCAGGTTAACTGCGAGACCAACAAGTCGAGCAGGTACGAAAGTAGGGATTAGTGATCCGGCGGTAGAAAGTGGAATCGCCGTCGCTTAACGGATAAAAGGTACTCCGGGGATAACAGGCTTATCGCCACCAAGAGTTCATATCGACGTGGCGGTTTGGCACCTCGATGTCGACTCATCGCATCCTGGGGCTGGAGAAGGTCCCAAGGGTTTGGCTGTTCGCCAATTAAAGCGGTACGCGAGTTGGGTTCAAAACGTCGTGAGACAGTTTGGTCCCTATCTGTTGTGGGCGCAGGATATTTGAGAAGAGCTATTTCTAGTACGAGAGGACCGAAATGGACGAACCAATGGTGTGCCGGTTGTAACGCCAGTTGCATAGCCGGGTAGCTATGTTCGGAAAGGATAAGCGTTGAAAGCATCTAAACGCCAAGCCTCCTTCAAGATAAAATATCCCATGAGACACCAGGAAGACTACCTGGTTGATAGGTTGGAAGTGAAAGTACAGCGATGTATAGAGCTAACCAATACTAATCAGTCGATTGGCTTGATCACTTTTTTTCTTTTCATCGTCATGTTCGTTAAGTTAACGGACAAGACAATGTGATGAAGAGTCAAAAACGTTAATGTAGTCAATTCTTCACGATAATTTTCGTGAGTATGACTCTTCAAGCGACATTTTATTTTAGTGAACGCAACCTAGGGCGATGCCCTAGGCTACATAGTTCTAGCCTTACAGGCTAAAGATATGTGAATGCTAACTAGCATTCTAGAGAAATACTTAAAGAACAATTTTCTTGGTGGCAATAGAGCAAGGGAAACACCTGATCCCATACCGAACTCAGAAGTTAAGCCTTGCATCGCCGATGGTACTGCACACAAGAGTGTGGAAGAGTAGGTTGCCGCCAAGCTTTCAATTCGCCCAGATCGTAAGATCTGGGCTTTTTTTTTGCCAAAAAAACCCAGATTTACGATCTCCCAGGGTTACATTGGTCCTCCGGACCTGCCTCACCCTGCGCTATATACCATCATCCCATCCTGGGATGTTTTGTCCCGCTAGGGACATAGGTTTATAGCCAGGGTGTGAGCACGCCGGCCAGGCGCGCGGAACCCCTGGAATTATCAAGTTAAAAATATGCGCTCCAGAGGAGCGCTGGAAGCTTTTAGTGTTGCAACGCTCCTCTGGAGCGCGGGTTATGGGATTTCGCTCCAGGGGTTCCGCGCGCCTGGCCGGCGTGCTCACACCCTGGCTATAAACCTACGTCCCTGGCGGGACAAATGTGGTTCACCCACCGTTTCTAGATTTAATGGCAGGGTATTGGAGGTGGCTTTCCTAATGACATTGGGTCGAAGGCCCGGGAAACAGCAATATAAAAAATCGAGTCCCAAC